>Ga0247781_1000708_pt1 | contig 10554 bp, 2 predicted proteins | sample UWRJL184509B5_FD_179922 | JGI IMG/M metagenome (GOLD analysis project Ga0247781, IMG submission 179922) | Plant litter microbial communities from Arlington Agricultural Research Station in Wisconsin, United States - UWRJ-L184-509B-5 | ecosystem: Environmental > Terrestrial > Plant litter >...
CTCGGTTCTGCTGCGCTCACGCCCCTTGGCCGTGATGGCTCGGAGGTCCTACGTCACCTCCTTAATATCTACTTATATTAAGGCAGTTATCACTAGTCTACTTAAACTAATTATAACTTTAAGTCCCGTGCCGGGTCAGGTCGTTAATATAACCATTATCGCTGTTATATTACACCTGCTATTATAATATTATTATAAAGGGTTATAATAAGTGTCTGTTTAAAAAATGTATTAAATGACTTAGTTAAAGCTCATCCACTTTCCTCTTTTAACTATAATAAATAACCACCCTTATTAGTAAAACTACGACTTACTTATTATCTGGCTGTACAGACCGACGTAAGTTAAAGTCGCAGTTTTCGTTCATTATCTTTAATCTTTAAAGTGTCAGTAAAATTAGCACATCTTTATCTTACCTGCCTAAGTAAGTCCCCTCCCTACGCTAGCATTAATTCACACTGTTCTTAACTTTAATAACATCTTTATCACGTAGCGTGTCAGTGCTAGGGGAGGCTGCAAAGCTCATTTAAAGTGCGTTAATAAATAGTTTTAGGAAGGCGTGTTAAGGATAGCCGAGCTTCCTCTTTAAGATTAAAACTTAATAGAGGATCTTACGGCGTTTTAATATAATATAGTTACTAAATTCAGTAGTAAACTACTGTTTAATAACCACTTTAACCCGTCTTATAATCTGACTTTCCCAGCTTTATACTGTTAGGCAGATCTCTTATTACCTGACCTGTAAAATCTGCCTGTTTTACGCCGTGGCTGATCAGTTTTAAGAGTGTAAATAAGGTGTCCAGCTTTTATACCACTTTTAATAACCGACCTGTATGCCCTGTACTTGCCGTTAATATAATGATTACGCCTGTTATCGTTTATAAAGGGCAGTATCTTACGTTTAAACCAGTATTATAAGTAAGTAACGTGTCGAAACTAACTAATGTAAATTATTACCTTATTTAAAGAGTAGCGTTAAGGCTAAGACTGGAGTTAGCGGTCTGTTAAACAGCGTAACAGGTGACGATAAGATCGTTAATAAAAGTAAGGGGGTAGCTAATCGGATGACGAAGAATATAAAAGGTTAAGTACAGTACGGTATTATCAGAGATAGTTAAAGTAAGGTAGGTGAGCCTTACAGGGAATTAGATAGGTTAGCTGTTAAATTAAACAGTTAATTAAATAACAGCGCTAAATAAGCATAAATAATGAAGAATAAGTCATGCCCTTTTTACTATTTAGTGTAGTAGCTTTGATTACACGGTTAAAGTTTCCCCGGCCTTGCTAAGGGAAGAGTATACTAATATTTTAGGCGGCGATTACGATATTAATATGTTAATAATTTTAAGTAGCCTCTTATATATAACTACTATACCCGCTTCTGACGTTAATAAAAGGTTAGTTATTATTTACGACCGTTACTACTTTTAGTTATTAAAGAAAGTTAAAGGTGGTAAGGTTAAAAGATAAGGTATAAGGTAAAGCTATTAGGTTTAATTAGGGGTAACTATAAGTAGTAAGGCTTATGTAAAGTGGTAATAAGAGTTTAGGAGGAGAGTGGTGGGTGAGAAGGCATTCCTTTAAGTAGATGTTAAGGGGTAGGTGGTAGAATTAAGATTAACGTAGAATTTAGCACGGTAGAATTATAAGTAGTATAAATTGCCGTGATTAATACTAAGACAGGAGTTTCCACTCCCTGCTACAGGTAATAAGCACTGTTAATAAGGTGCCGTTATAGTGGAGATTAATGTCTTTAACGTTTAAGTGTGTAAATCTCAGTCTGTCTTAAAGGGGTAATGGGCAGGTAGTGAGAAAAGGGTTTTTATAACCTATATATAAGAGGGTTAAAAGTCTGTATTTAAGTTTTTGTCACGTTTACGTAAGTAATGCACTTTAGTGAGATTTTCAATCGTAGTAATGATAAAAAACTGCATTTAGCTCTTAAAACATATTAATAAGTCTAGTAAGTAATTGTAAATAAGGTATTAGCATGGTATAGTAGAGAGACGGCTTTAGTTTACAAGGAGTCGTAACGTTTAAGTGTTTATTAATTAGGGGCTATTATCGTACTAGCTGTAAGGTAGACTTAAACACATTAAAGCACCACGTTACGCCGTCGATCTAACGTACTTTTAATAAGGTGATAAAATTCCCTTAACGGCATAAAAGGATAGTGAGGAGAAACTGTTTTAAAGCCCTGTTATATAATTGCTTTTAATACAGGGTGTTTTATAAATGCCGTTTTAACACGTTCCCTATAAGTTCTAATATTAACTTTACCTTTAAACTAAAGATAACTTAAGATATTACCTAAGTACTCTTTAATATTCACCTACCTCTTAGTTAAAAGGCTCTTTATTATAAGTTAAACTAATTTAACGTTTACAATCCACCCTAGGTTAGGTTTGGCTGAGACACCTTTTAAATTCAGTTATAAGGGTGAAGAAAAAAATCTTTAATTAAAAGTGCGTAGGGTGTGTAGCTAGTATTACTCCTTCGCTCCCCTTTTATAGTTTTTATCCTAAGAAATACCCTAGGGGTATCTGATTATAACATCGTAAACCTTAACTAACAGATGCCCTTATATATTTAACCGGTTAGTTATAGTAAGATAAAGGTAACTTAACCTGTTTACTTCCTTTACCTAAACTTACCTAAACTTAACTGTCCTCCCTTACCCCTTTCCGTCCGTTAAATCCTTAACACTAATAATCCCCTATACGTTACTAAAGGTAGTACGCCGTTAGAAGATAAGGCGTTAATTGTTAAAAGGCATAAAGGTGAGCATAAGTCATTGGAAAGTGAGTGTTTAAGGTGATTAATTGTTTCTATCTTCGAGAGCGGGAGCCGTGGTATTATAGCCGTGAGGGTAGCCTGTGCACAGAGTGCACTAGCCACACTCGCTTCTGCGAAGCGAGGTTGGTTGCGGAGCCTGGCGTTCTTAGCAGTGCAGATCCACGGAGTCAGCCGCTTTGCGGCTGCGTGGATCTAGCCGTTTTGCTCCGGCCGGCTGGCACCGGCCGGCTGGCTTCGGCCGCACCTGTAGGGTTAGGGTTGTAAAACCTAACATTAATGTTATTATTACCAGTATTAGAAACTCCACTATACTGATCCTTATCTGTAACACCAGCCTGTCTGTAAAATAAAGTAGCCAGTGCTAAGGAGATAAGTCAGCTTTATTTAAACGTTTAGTGATAAGGTATGCCGTTAACCCTGGTCCTAGCCTTAGCGTGTCGACGCCTTTATTACCTTTAACACTAATAGTGGCCTCTTTATCTATTATATTACCTTACGCTAAGTTACGTAATTATTAACACTGCCTTAACGCCACCTTTATAAGTCTGCGCTACTTACTTTTACCCGTCGGTTTAGACTCTTATTAACAATTATCTTATATACGTAGCTATATAGCCCTTTATAATGACGATACTACAACAGTAAGTATAATATAAGTTAAAGTTAAATAGCGGTCACGCTGACGATTATGTTTACCTGTTATGGAAATGGTATAACTAAGAGTAAGCCTGGCGTAAAGAGGTAGAATTTTATATAACTGTACGAATCGAGTGGTTAACTGTGTAGTAAAGACGGGGGTAGCTGTAAGCGTAAGGTGCTGAAGCTTAACGTCGCGCTTTTTTTTAAAGGTGATAAGGGCGTAGGTTCAGGAAGGCAATTACTAAGCTTTGATTAAAACTTAATATAAGGGATAAGAACTAGGCTTTAAAGAGCTTCGTTCGGCAGTAGGCTTATAATAGATGGAGTAAGAAGGAGTGATTACCAGGTGTCTTAAGCTTATACACTTCCTATCTGCCTGGAAACACACTATTATCCTTAAAATACCTAAACCAGGCAAGCTACTAACTGTCTAGTTAACCTTAAAATAATAAAAGCTAATCGCTTTACTTTCGGTCGTTAGGGCTTGCTGTGTAGAGATTAAAAAAGGCCAGGCGTGAACTCGGCCTGTTCAGCCCACTCTAAGCTAGCCTTATACGTAGAAAGTCAGTTACAGACTAAGCATTAAACGATGTTGGTTTAGCCTGCGCACGCTAGATGTTAGCAGGCTTTCTTATTTATCTAACCCTGCCGAATGGCTGAAAGGCTAGACTAACTGCTACGCTTTTAGACGAGACTCTTTAAGAATAACATAAACTGCTATAAGGCAGCCCCCTGTCGCCTGTCCTCCTCGCGTTATATACTGCTACGGCACTAAGCGCGGTAGCACGTTAACGACTTTAGACTTATTACTAGTAGCCACGACTACACCGAAGTTAAATAATAACTTTGGATAAAGTATAGCCTGTTTAAGCAGTAAGCAGATAACTCTACACTCCGCTTTAACTTAAGGTAAGATTAAGTATTATAATTTTCGGACCTTACTACACTGTGACGTAGACGCCGATACCGATAACCTTATATGGCGTCCTGTATAGAGCCCGTCATGTTGACAGCGGCCTTACCTACAGACTTCTGTCACCAACCCTATTAATATACTTACCTTTACTATGGCTGACGGCCTTATAAACTACCTTTAAGAGACGGTGCTTGTAAGATTGCACTATGCAGGCACGGGATTATTTTAAAAGACCGATACCTTTAGTAGCTTATACAGAGAATATATACCGACTTTTATTAAAGCCGGATCGTCCCTAATCTACTAACGTAGTACTAGTGTCTACCGCTACCTAGTTTTCTATTTATAACGTCTTTATTATGTAGTGTGTCGGTACTGTAAGGCAGCTGTAAGTAGACTAAGGGTGGCTGTAGAGGGTAGTGTAGGGTGTAAGAACAGGGTTATATTATAAGGTGGTTGAATTTAGGAGATTAGTTATCTTTAGCTATATTAAGGAGCGTCCCTTAAAAAAGCGTATCGACAGGGGTCGTCCTTATTACTCTAAGCAGATTATAAACGTTAGACTGGCCTTAAAGACCTTTTACTAAGGCTTATAGTAATGTTAAGGATTTAATAGACGGAAAATAACGTACGGTAAAGAGGAAGCTTATTAAGCTTAGTAAGGGGCGATTATAAGTTAAAGTGTTGGGTTTTACAACCCTAACCCTACAGGTGTAGCCGAAGCCAGCCGGCCGGTGCCAGCCGGCCGGAGCAAAAAGGCTAGATCCACGCAGCTATAAAGCGGCTGACTCTGTGGATCTGCACTGCTAAGAACGCCAGGCTCCGCAACCAACCTCGTATTCAGTCAGCTAACCTCGCTTCGCAGAAGCGAGTGTGGCCAGTGCACTCTGTGCACAGGCCACCCTCACGGCTATAATACCACGGCTCCCGCTCTCGAAGATAGAAACAATCAATCACCTTGAACACTCACTTTCCAATGACTTGTGCTCACCTTTATGCCTTTTAACAGTTATAGAATCACCTTAGTCAGAAGTCCCTACGCGGTGTGAGACTTTTATGTCAACAGTAGGTTACATTAGCTACAGTTAAATAGAGACTAAGATAAGTCACTAAATTAGCAGACTCTACTAACCACTTAGCAGTGTGGGGTTGTTACGTTAACAGTGGATACATTTAAATGGAGATATAGGTGGTAATAAGAGAGGGGTGTGAACTTAGCCGGCTATCATGACATAAGGAGTAATGCGGAGCCTGCAGGGGTCGATTACCGCATTGGATGCCGCCTAACCCGGCGGGGAAGGCCGCGACACTGAGATTATATTTAACTATAATACTTAGTTTATTTCAGATTTTTAAATAGAACTCTCCTGTTAGCTTAATATTACCTTAAAAGCGTTAATAACGTACTACCTAGAGACTGGCAGCTAGATAAAGGTAATAAACGCTAAAGTAAAAAGATACCTTTAAACCTTGTACTTATATTATTAAGATAACTAGGTAAATTAGCTAACTTTAACTAAGTTTACTATAAATAACTACACCTTAAAGATAATTAACCTCTCCTTATTCTTTACTAATTACAGATAGTATCTTATAATAAGCTTAAAACTAGCTTAGGAGGTAACTACCCTTGAGACAGCCTAAGCTTAATAGGAGTTCCATAACGTTATTATAATTTAAAAGTAAGTTAAGTAGATTACAGACTGTTATATAATATTTATAACTAAAGCTTAAGAATAGTAAGCCCACTTTACTAACTAAGGGTGGATTAATACTAATTAACATTAGGTTAGTAATTAAGTTTAAATTAACATAAAGTATATTAAGACTAACTAACTAATAGAGAAACTTACAGATAAATAGATCAGCCCCTTTAAAGTCGTTAAGGTTTATAACTAGAGTATTACTGTTAAACTACTAGATAGCTACAGGATCTTCTTTATCTTTTATAATACCTTAGTGAAACTATATTAACTAGGTTTAAATAATTAAAAAAAGGCTAATAAAGTTTATAACTACTATATAGAGAGTATAACAGTTAGTTACTATATAAAGGAAGGTAATTAGCTAAAGGAATAACAATTTAAAAAGATCTTAAACTTATAAATAACAGTAAAAGGTTTAAAGTATAAAGTAAAGTAATTAAAGCCTTAACTCCTTAACTAGGAATTAGTTAAAAACTTTAATTAGAACATTAATAACTTAGTTAACTTCTACATTAAACACCTTAATAAGCTAAACCCACAGGAGAGCTTAACCTTTAACATACCTACTTAACGGTAAGCTACTGCTATACTGTTACAGCCTTTACTAACCCTTATAACTGCAGTAAAACGTTACAGTAGGCCTTTAAGAAAAAGAAAGGATAAAAGGGGCTTAAACCTACTATTATAAACCTTCCTAGTTACAGTAACACGTTAACAATATGTAAAAAGAAAGATAATAAGTAGTTAGAAACGTTTATAAAAGGTTATTATAAGATTAACACATAAGATATATATAAAGAGTATAATAATACACTTATAACATATTATAATCCTTAAACTTAATTAGCTGGAAGTTAGGACTTAGAAGGTAATAGCCTACGTATTCACGTTATAAGACCTAAAAATAAAAGAACAGGTATAAGAAGGATATAAATACAGGCCTAATAGAATTTTAGCCCTTAAGGAGCTTACTAAGAGGGAAGAAAACTATTACGTAAAAAAGAGAAATTAATTAAAGGTGCTGCTAAAACCTAATATAAGTTAAAAACTTACTATTACCACTTTAGTAAAAAAATATAATTAAGCTAATCCCTTTACTTATATTAATTAGGAAACGTATAAGCGAAACGAGACGTAAAAGACTGGTTATAAGACAGCACCTATAAGCGAATATTCTTATTTAGGTCTATAATAAGCTTAGTAACGTTACTATTATTATAGGATTCTCTAAAGCATCTTATAATTACGTTAATAAACTTACAGCGTATAAGAGTAAGATATAGGTAACTAAAGTTATTAAGTTTTAAAACAGGAGCTAAGGCGCACTTTTAAGCTTTATATACTGTCTTAAAGTTTAATGTATTAAATAATATTAAGTAATAAGTAGCGAGAATAGTTTTACGTAAAATATAAAACACCTTTTAAGCTTTTTTAAATGTTTAAAATAAATATAAGTTAGTTAAAGCATTATTATAACTAACTATTAACTAGGCTAATACTAAACCTTAAACGTACTTTACGTTTAATATTAAAGCTTATTAAACTATATTCTTTACAAAATAAGTTTTTAATATAAATGAAAGTTTTATAAACCGTTAATAGTAACTAACTAAAGCATTTCTAAGTTTAAAACTTACCTTACTGTACTTCTTTTAAGCTAAAAATTCTCTTAACACTCCTCCTTACTAATAATATATTCGTTATTAACACTTTTAATAAAAATAACATTAATAATAAACTGTATATAATATGTAAACTCTTACATATCACATTTTATAAAAGTATATAGCTTTTAACTGATTAGCTGCCAGATTGTAATAAGGAATTGTATTAGACTTATTAACTTATAATTCTACTTATATTTATCATATTAATTACACTTTAACAATATAAAGCAACTGTAACTGTAATAGTTAATTAAAGATAATTTAACTTTAGGGAGATAGTTTAAGATAGCTGTGTTTTAATATATAATGTAACTTAACAAATTAGTTAAAACGTACTTTTAAAATAAATAAATAAAATGTTAATTAGTCAGCTTATAGGTTATAATTAAGTTACAGGTAGGGAAGACTTACTTTACGCTTTATACGTAACTTCTTATTAGTGGTTTTAATTTACTGAAATCAGCAGCCTTTAAGCTTCGTTAAAATAGACGTTTTAAAGTGGAAAGCGTTTATAATCGAGACTGGGGATAAGGTAAGTTGTAACTGTTAAGTTAAGCGATTAATTAAAAGGAAGGGATTTTAAGATTAATTAAAATTATGTTAACGGACAGGAAAGTAAAGAGGTTTATTAATAAGAAGAAGCTGAAACGCGATTAGGGAACGACTGGAGAGGTAGGGTAAAGGAAACACAGTAACGGAGCCGAGAATTTTTTCTTAGTATATAGGTTATATAAGGACCCTGTATGGAGTAACGGTATAGTAGGGGGCTGAGCCCTAAGCGAGCAGGGACCACCTAGCTTAACTGGTAATTACAGTTAATTACCGTTTAGAGCTAGGGGTACTGTTACGGCACTAAACCCCCTGTAGGCCCTGTGGGGCCTAGGAACTGCGCCCGGACCGGGGGCGTAGCCGAGGTGCAACCGGGTATCACCTGACCTGTGGACCTACCCAAATAGCGTGCAGCTTCACTGCTCTAGATAGTTCCCTTGTATAATAATAAGTCCATTAACTACGTTCTTAGTCGGCACCGTGATAATAAGCCTTAAGTCTGAGGTTAAGTTTTAACCTTTAGTGTTAACTTTAAGGTTAAAAGTCTTAATTTAATACTTATAAAGCTTTCTTTAAGCTTTATAAGCTTATCTTTAATCTGAAGGAGTGCTGCTTTGTCTTTAGGTACGTTCACCCTTAAGTTCTAACCCTTAAGAGCATTTTTATTATTAGATTTAAAGGTTAAAGTTTCGTTATTAGTAAGTGTAAGTATAACGTTTAAGTTTAAAATATTAGTGAGAAATTTAAGTACAAATAAAGTGTCTTATATTTATAACTTAATTTTAATAAAGTTAAATAGCTGTTAAGTAACTTATATTAATAATACCTCTATTTCTTTACTTTTCTTCTTATAGAATAGCTTCTTATTAAATATTATATTATATGTTATAAGTACCGTTTTCAGTCATAAGTATTAAATATAGTAGATATTAAAGGTTACATATTTAATTAAGTACTTAATATGCTTTTAAGGTTTAATCTTAAAATTAAGCTTATCTTACTTTACCTTTCGCTTCTTATTAAGAATATAAGCTTAATATCTATAAGTGTAGACTTCGCTTTAGTCTAAATAATAATTATTTACTAAGCTTCTACTAAGCTTACTTAACAGTGTGTATTATTAGAAGTACTGTTTAAACTATTTATAAAGCTTCTTATTAAGTGATATCTAATCGTTTCGTTAGTTAAGGCTTATCTTATGTAAGTAAGTAGTTACTTACACGTATTTAAGTTAAATTAATTTAAGAAAGTTTACTTCCTCCTTTATTTTAATAGATTTTACAATTAGCTCCTAACTTACACGCTTACTCTTACTGTTTAGTTTGTGTATATATAACAGAGTAGCTTTAATTTCAATTCCTTCTTCGATCGTTTAAAGCTAATATAGTGTGTATCCCCTAATCGTAATTATTAAAGTCTTTCAATCTTAACGTATAATATATACAGTAAGCTTAAACTGCCGTTTCACTTAGTATGTAAAGCTTTTAATAGTTTTAAACACTTCCTGCCTTTTTTTATCCTTTAGTAGATAATCAAAGAGCTTCCCATTATATTTGTCCTTAACTATAAGTAAGTAAATTAATTTATCTTATACTCTTTTAAAGTAGAAAAGGTCCTAACTGATTTATAAAAATGGGTAATAAGAGAAACCTTTAAAACGGCGTTTTAAAACGATTTATTATAAGTGTGTAAATGTGTAGTGTTTATAGTTAATAATTTTTATACCTGTAATTATAACGTTATATACTTATTTAGTAAGTTTCGTAAGAGCTTTTAACCTTAAGTGCCTTACTTAAGTGTGTTAAAGGTACTTTATATCCTTTTAAGGGTGTAGTTATTATTATAAATACCTTACTCCTTGTTTTATTATAGTCACTAATATAGTACCTATAGCACTTATAATAAAAGGTATTAAGAAGTTTAAATAAGTGAAAACAGGAGTGTATTATAAGAATATTAAATTATACTGTCGTTTAAACTTCTTTAATACTATATTTTTTTCTATATTACTGTAGTGAAGTGTGTAGTTAAACTTATAATAAAATTGCTGGCGTCGCTTCGTTCGTCATTCCGCGACGGCCCTTCGCTACGCTACAGGGCGCTCCATTCCTCACTTTCGCTCCTGGCAATTTTAGCGTAGGGTATTAAGCTTATTTAAATAAGTGCAGCGAACAAAGCAACAGAAACCTGTCCGGAGGCTAATACATCTATTTAAAGAGATAAAAAAATAATTAAAAATAAATCCTACTTTTTAAAGCTTTATTTTTTAAGGTTTAAAGAC
>Ga0247781_1000709_pt1 | contig 10548 bp, 4 predicted proteins | sample UWRJL184509B5_FD_179922 | JGI IMG/M metagenome (GOLD analysis project Ga0247781, IMG submission 179922) | Plant litter microbial communities from Arlington Agricultural Research Station in Wisconsin, United States - UWRJ-L184-509B-5 | ecosystem: Environmental > Terrestrial > Plant litter >...
GATATGTGAAATGAAAGGGGCACAGACATGCGGCTATCCGTCTTTCTAGAACGATTCGAGGAAGCCATTGGAAACCAGTACCCGTTGGCGGCAAGGATTGTGTTCCAGCTTGTTCGTATCGAGAGTACTTGTAGCCGTGGTTTCTCAAGGGATCTCACCTAGGGTGGTCATTCCTCCTATTCATGCTCTTCCTCCTCCATCACTACAACGGACTCTCACGCACAAAGAGAGCAAATACGGGTTTACCAAGAGTAATAGAGGCCTTTCCCAACCTCGCCCCTTACACCAACCACCACGAAAGCCTTCCCAGCATTCTCAACAACTTCAAACAACACCTTGCTATGCTAGCCTCCGCCCGGATACTTGCAGCTGGTGCTCAAACTCAACGGTGTACAGTACCACAGCAGAAGTCACAGTCCGATGTCAGGAGGAAGGGAGAGTTAAACAGCTGAAAATAGAGAATTGCCACGCGTGCCTTACGGGTACCTGCAGAAGATCGACGGGCTAAAATGGAAGCCATCTAGAAGCATGCAAAGAAGACCTGCCCGGGTATCATCGAGCAAGACCTCAAAATAAATCTAGCCGTCCTCTCCTGTCAGTCTCGGGTCTCGGAGACACCTCAGGGACCACGATGTGTATCCTCCCCAAGACAGCCCGGCCACTACATGAACCAACCGCCAGTGTTCATGTTTATTCTAGAACATCTGCACCGAACTGCCGAAATTGACGTGTTGAGACACTTTCGAGACGAATATAAGGTTGTCCCCTTCCAGTTGCACAGGGCACGGAATACTGCATGTCTAGCAACTGGAGATGTTTGCAAGCATCAAACCGGGATAAATATGGTCCAGATACTCCGTACAATTATTCCGTTACGCACGTTGGTAGGTAGTTTGGTTTGTCAGGCGGTCTGTTAGATTCTGCCATGACAAGGGGGTATACCAAGCTAATCATTGCATCGTGATACAGGCCGGTCTGCGCATATGATGGACATGCATTGCTGACTTCGGGGTCCAATGTTGGGATGACCGAATGATGTTCTGTTTGACTGACAGCTTACCGGCCAGTGACTCACGTCTTACATTCTCGTCTGTTGAAGCGCCTCTGGTTTGCAGCGGTAAATACAAAAGTTCTATCTTGGCGACAGGGCGTTTTTGTCCAACATCTGCGACTTCCCATGTAAAAGTTGATATCGGCACGTCGTCTCATGATGATCGCTGTGTGACGGCGCGCCACGCAATATGCACGCGTGGCAGTTCATGCGATCAAAGCCACCGTGAATATTGAAACGATAATATATCAGAAGTTCCAGCCTGGGAAGATTTACCGCGCGAGTGGCCCTGATAAGGCGAATGTCTCAATGGTGTATTGTGCTGAACGGGATAGATAAGGGCCATGTCACTGCGACACCACGTCTAGTTCAACTACCGTTATACTGGCCTTGTGCTGAAGGATTCCGCCCGAGTTGAGTGCTACGCTGCCATTGAACTGGTAACAATCGGCCAGGGTGACGATGACACACTGGCCGGTTGGCGTTCGTCCCGTCTCCTAATTCTTGATCGACCTGAGCGCACCTACGGGCTACTCTTGCCTCATTCTTCCTTGTCACGATCTCCGGACGAGACCAGACGAAAATGGCCGATGAGACTGAGACTTCCCGTGGTCGGTGAATGGCCATAGATAATATTGCAGTGTGTCGCATGGACCGGTCTGCAACATGTCGCAGCTCGCACAGCTGAAGGCTGGATGGATACCACGTCGAAATCAGATGTCACAGATTGATGGTGGTGCACTTGTGGGTGGAAGGTTCCGGACTCCCTCGCCAACGGGAGAGATCCAAGGAGATTTAATCTTCAGCCCTGGGATGTGGGAGATAAGCGATCCTGGTCAGCGAATGAGTTCCCAACGCCGAGATTGGCAGCGCCGAGATTGGCAGCGCCGAGATTGGCAGCTTGTCGTTTTGATAAGGTTCGGATCAGACTGAGACCGATTAGCAGTAGCAGGGGTTCACGAGTATGGTTCAGCCCCAATCATGTCGTGCTAGACTGGACAGGGGATGGGAAACGATCTCAGGTTGGAAACTGGAAAGAGGAGACCCCTTTGCACGTCCCGGATCTTGGAGTCGATAGACACTCGGAAATCCGGGGAATGGAGGGCCGTCTTTGACACTTGAAGATTTCCTGGAAAGCATAAGTCGTTTGTGAGCTTTAGCTGGTTGCGGTGGATGCTTCAACGCGAACTGGTAGGGCAGACCAGGGGGTCGTGTTCCCTGTCGCGTGTCAAAATGACGACGGAGGCTTTGGATTGGCGAGGCGCACAGACAAACGGCCGGCTGGATAAAGTCGTTCCCGGGGTCGAACCCGTCCAAGGAGCGGCCGAGCTGCCGAAAGACGTGGCCAAGAAAGGGGTTCAAAGGACAATATCCGTACTGCTACGCTATCTCGTCGGTTAGCTCTCTGGGTCCGAGAATTATAAATAACAGTAAAACCAGAAAAGTCAAGATTGGCGCTTCAAAATTGGCTTTTAAGAGAATTGCCGACTGGTTGTTTCGATATCCGTCCGATGCAGGTTCTTGACCAGGTCCGCAGAGTGGGGCAGAATTCAAGGTGTGAACGGGCATGATAAATTTAGCACCCCGGTTTAACTGATTTCTTTTGACTGACGGCCGACAATGCTTTTTCCGCGTGCTGCCGGATATATGACAAGATAGATGCATGTCGCGATACGAACGCTCACGTGTGGCTGTTGGTCGAGCTGCTGTATGTCGTAAATGCACTTCCGCGATTCCATACAATAAATTGCAGGATCAAGACAGTGGTGTGGCTGACCAATTGGCTTGGACTCTCGATTGGTCCCGCTCGGGTCTGATTTCCTTGGAATAAAACGTTTGTGCAGGATCCGTTCAAGCAGGGAGGCGCAAGCAGGGATTCCCCAGTCCCAAGGTTGGTCAGACCTGTGAGGTCCTGGCGAGACGTCATATGTTAGGACCCAGGCAGCAAGCAGACAAGAATTGCTCAAGTCTGGCGAGGATGATATGAGGACGGATGCCCGTAGTTAATGGTGTTGTCGCGTGTCAAGTATCGATAAAATTCATGCCGGGCACAAGTGAAAGACCTTCCAAGATTCCCTAGGCGATTGACAGTTAGCACCTGCTCATCACGGAAACGGGAGCTGACTGCCTGATCGTGATCGTGGGAAGAAAGAGCAGCAAGTCCAGTGCAGCGTTCAACTGTCGAGGTGGATGTATAAGCCACAAAGGTAAGAGCGAGGCAACGGAAAAGAAACAGCCCTGGAAGGGTCAGTCAGAATTGCTCGGATAGGTGAGTGGGTCCCTGACCTTTGTCCCTTTTCGCCCCCGTGCGGCGTGTGGCATGCACTATCTCTTGCCATCTAACGCTCAGCCTGTTGGAACGCGGGAACCGGGATATCAGCAATAAACTCCAAATCATGGTCCCAGCAGCAATTTGTTCCCGTGAAAGGCACATCGAAACAATGGATGCAGCAGAGTGGATGGACTTGTCGAAATGTGTTTGGCTGGGCCGTTGCTTATTGTTCACTTCCTTGCTTTTGTTCCTGGTTCCTGATCGTCCACCATAGATACTTGTAGGTAGTCCAACCCACTTTTTGCGATTTGGTTCATTCGATTCGATTTGGCCCTCTTTTCTGGCCTTCCTTCCATCTTCCCATCCATGATAGAGACTGGTTTAGTCCAGGTGGTGTTGCAGGTCTGATAACACAACCGATTCCCATGAATGCTGTACTCGTGTATTCGGGGGCTTTCATCTTTTGTTCCTGCATTTTACATTGATTTCATCGTTCCTCTTTTGACCTCTCCACTTGTCCCAGTCCATTATGCAACCGCCCGTTTGGTTGCCCGTTACACATCATCACAAGCGTCTCTGGCTCCTTGTACAGCGTCTGCCTTATACTTTTGGATAACCGGCTTGCCTTGCCCGCCTCGATTCCACCCTCCTCCACCACTGGTTACAACTACGCTTGTTTTCCTCCTTTCTATCTTTGCTTCCATCGTTTTCCACCCGAAGCAAAAGACAAATATTCGACAGCCGGAGATCTTCACCGCAATTGGTGCTTGTTACTCCCCACTACCGACGGTGCCAGCTATCAAACACCGAAACATACGTCAAGCTATCTTGGACTCGCACGTCCGGTGACCGATAACTGGAGACTTCAACTGCACCTAGGTACGGAATATCGAGCTAGCACAAAGGCTAACGCCGGCAACGCCAGCACAAGACGACTTGGGAGTGGTTGAGATAGATCTTTGCTTCTTCCCAAATGTCGACGTGAACCCAATCCCCCGGCCGATCCCAAGTCACAGACCGCAAGCCTTCGGACGTTTTGCTTCAGATTCTGGCCACAGCAGGTGAAGGGCCATGGCGGGACGTTACGGGCCCGTTGGCCAAGTCGATCATCTTAACCACGACCATGACGACACCCAAGTCGAAAACATTCCCCCTTCGCCGTTCCATGCAGACAGTGCATCGCCCTTGTCGAACACCACCAGCGCGACCATGGCCTCGCCCTCTTCATCGACGTACGTGACGCTGGCCGATCAGACGTTTACGCCTCTGTCGATGGGCAGCAGCGACTATTACTTGTCTGACCATGACGACGGGAACAACAACAGCGAGATAAACGAGTGGGCAGCCGCCGCGCGAGGGAAGTCGGCGAGCGGCGTGGAACACAACAACAACTTGAAGGTGCTTCGACCAAAACGAGCATTGCTGAGAAGATTTGAGGGCGGAATTGGTAGAAGTTGGATTGCGGAAAATAATAGTACTAACAGCAAAAGCGTTGGTATTGGTGCAGTTAGTGGTACGGATAGTGGGTTAGCTCAGGCTCAGGGGAAGTCACAGGCCCTGTCTGCACCCCCGGTAGGGAACGGCGCAACGATTGTCAGCGCCATGATCCAATCGTTCGAGGCACTACAGCCCGCTGGGGCTCCAGCTGGATACGACCTCATCTCGACTAAAAATACTCACCATCGTAAAAATCCCAGTTTTGGTCTAGTGTCACCGCCGTCGACGGTCTCTCCATCACCACCACCGTCTCTGTCGTGCTCGCCAGTTGCACACGACGCGCCACAAAGACTTTCACGAGTGCTCAACACGAGCTCGACAGGTCGGGACATCGTTGTCACGGCTCACTACGCTGTTCGCCCATCTCCAGAAGCACATGCCAAAAATCCTGACCCTGCAGGCCAAGACAACAAACAAGAAAATCCCGATCTGCAACCATCAGCCCAACGCCCATCTGCGCCGCGGGACACCCACACCACGCAGAAACAGCATCCTTCCTCGTCGTCGAATCCGAGTGATGCCAATGCGAAGACACATACTCTTCCGGCCTTGTCGATTCCTCCATATACTTCCTCCGTCACCGATTTTGCCGTCTCTTCTGTCTCTGCTGGCGGTAATACGATAGCCCGACCCACAGCGGAGCGACCACCCAGTCACACGCCAAGAACCGCCTCACCCAGTCCGACGAACCCCCTTTTCCGGACTTCGTCGACGGCCAGTTTGACACTCAGCCACCCCACCCCTGATATCGGGAAACGTTCTCGATCAGGAGCCTACCTGGGAAATATTGCTGCACTCGAGGCCACCGCCGAACGATTGTCCACCACCAGCTCCATCGACATTGCCATTCGCGAGGAGCTCGACGAACTCAAGCGATCCGACAGTCGACGTTCGTCCATCCTACAGACCAACAGCGAGAGGAGGGTGTCCGGGTCGGATTGTGCATCGCTTCTAGGACAGCCACAATCGTCGGTCGCTAGCAGGCAAAACTCAATACTGGGCACCAACAACGTAGCACGTTTCGGGGGCTACTCGCCTGGCGGTTTCATCATGAGCCCGCATTCCTCCGTTTCCGGCGCTCCGTTGCGTCTGCGGTCGGCCAGCAAAGCGAGTTCCTACAACGTCCCGTCGCCCATCGCAGGGAACATGGCCATCGATAACTGGGGCGGAGAAGATTCCTTGTTCATGTCGCGGCATGGCCCTGGCAAGAGTTCGGTTCGTAGTACGGTCAGCCGGGCCTCGCTCGGGTTGATTGCCGAGTTGGACCAGCCGTCTGCGTTGACCAAGGAAGCGTTCGATGCGGCAGATCGGGTCGCGATCATCGGCGAGGATGCCGAAGACGACGACACAATTCGAGCCAGTGCCCATCAGCATATTGAGGCCGAGTTTGCAGATGTGTTGGAAGATGTAGGCTCGCCGCAAACCGAGGTGTTGCTGCCCGTGCTGGACAATGGGTTCATGGAGAATGGGTTCATGGACAGCACGTCTCCGAGGCTGCAGCTTCACCAGCCCGAGGAATACCCACAGTATAGGGAGAATCTTGCTGTCCAAGATGATGACAGACCAACGACTTCTGGGTCCAATATGACCTATGAGGCGCAGAGGGCTTTTGGCGACTTTGACGGTGTTCACTGCGACCCAGAAGTTGGCGAGTTCCCCCCGCCTCAGGTGCCGCGGTTTCAAGAACCTGAAGCACCGCGGGCATCGCGACAGCTTGATCAGCCTCCGCCTAGGCCGAAATCTTATTTTGACCATTCCACGGGACAACAGATGCTCTTTTATCCCGCGCCGGTTCCTGCAATGCTCAACCTCCCACCCAAGTTGTCGAGGAAATCCAAGGCCGAGACGTCGGCTCGAAACATCCGCCGGTCCCAAATCCTCAGCGCCATGCCCCAAGCCATGCCGCAAGCCACGTCGCAACCAGTTCGGGCATCCCGTGTTTGGCTTCCAGATCCCATGGAAGGCGTAAACGGTAGTCGGGACAATCTCCCTTTCATGACGGGCTTATTAGGCGATGACCTCGGCGCAGCCACGCCAGAAACTGATCCAGCGCCACAACTGCCAGATGCCGGTGCCACGGGTCATCACCATGGAGAATCGTCGCATGTAAGACAAGCGTCTGAGACAAGTACAATCCACGCACCACCACCAGCACCACCACAGCATCAACAACATCAAGGGCTGCAGGTGCCACAACAACGTGAGATCCGTCGCCCCCAGAAGATCACAGAAGCCAACAAACGCAACACACGTGCAACCATGCTTGACGACCTGCCTCCGCAGCTGCGCGCGAGCGCCTTTTTCGACTTGCCTTCCACCGTGCCCAAGATTGAAGTGAAGGGAGGCTCGGCCATGGCCACCCTCGACAGCATCCTGGACGCCTCGGCCAGTGCTCCCGTTAGTGCATTTACAGATCATGTTTTCGCCGGAAAGCTAGGTGCAGAGGTGTATGGGGCCGAGAAGAAAAAGAAAAAGAAGTCCAAGAAGGCTTTGGCTGTTGAGGGGCAGGAAGAGGACAACAGGAAGACCATCATTGCAAGAGACTCTAGCACTGATCTTCTCGACGAGCCTAGGAAGCCCAACAAACTCAGGAAGCGCGCTAGTCAATTGTCGCTACTGGGACTCAATCCAGAGCAGGATCGCGACATGGATGAAGGTGCCCGCCGCACGTCGAACACGAACCGTAATGGTTCTTCTCCCGACTCCGAACGGGGGCCCATCTCTCCCAACGAACTTGCCCCCGATTCTGACGAGGACTCTGAGGACTCTGACGAGGAGACCGACGAGAGTAGTGACGAAGATGAGGATGTATACCAAGGCGCACCTACAACACTTCTTGCCGAGCTCCAGCTGCGAAAACAACAAAACAAGATGCGCACAAAGCCAAAGTACAATGCCCACTCGAACGGACTGCACACGACGCTTCTCGAACTCGATGCTGTCGCTGAAGTGGAGCGCAAGGCCAGAAAAGGCAAGCGAATCAACCTTGCATGGGAGGACCCCAACGCCAACCCGGATCACCTCGAAGACATGGACGACGACGAGGTTCCGCTGGGCATGCTCTTTGCTGCGAAAGCCACAGGAAACACACCCTCGACCATGGACATTAGCGCTGTCATGAACGAAGTCAATCGACCATTGGGGCTGATGGAACGCAGAGAATTAGAGGACAATGAGCCGTTGAGTCAGAGAAGGGATCGGCTCCAAGGCAGGAATGGCGGCCTGATGCCCATGTCGTTGGAAATGATGCAGAAGCGCATGACCCAGCTCTCTCTGGCACCTTTTGGTGGTGGTCCAACCGGACTGGCTGGCACACTGGCTGGCAACCGGTCCGCATCGAGACTGGGATTGCCTTACTCCCCTTCGGTAATGGGGGGCTCTGCGGCTGGTTCTGTGATCAACGAGCCGGTCGGGGATGAGGGTGAGGTTGAAGGGGAGACGCTCGCCCAGAGAAAGGCACGACTGGCAGCGGAGAACCCACTTCCCCGTGCGAGACCAGTCAGCGGCATCTTCTCCTCTGAGTTGTTGGGCCACTTTGGTGGTGAGGAAGACGTCAAAGACGACTCAAAGAACAAGGGAAAGGAAGGAGGTGTCGACAATGTGCCAGAGGAAGAGGAGACTCTCGGCCAAAGAAGAAAGAGGTTGCAAGCTGAGCGTGAAGCCCGAGAGCGCGAGATGAATTCCGGAGGTGGTGGAGGACTTGGGTCAAACCTGAATCTTGCTCTGCCCTTGAACACAAATCGGAACACCATGATCTCTGTGGCTGCTCCGGTTGAGGGTCCGGGATATCATCTACCTCATCAAATGTCCATGTCCAATATGCTTGCCGCTCACCCGTTCGACAGCGCGCAGGGTAGGTTCGACCCGAGAAACGCTGACAGACTGCGGAAGGACGCCGACGCGGAAAGGATTCAAATGATGGAGAAGGATGCCAAGATGGCGGCTTTGAGGGCCCAGATGCCGACTACATTGGAAAGAGTCAGTGTCGGTGCCCAGAATGGTGGGTATATGGGTGGGAAGTTTAATAATGGGTCTGGGGGAAATCCTCTGCAGCCGAGGGTGTCTACGGCGATGGGGAACCCGATCAATGCTGGTGCTGGCGTGCCCATGAATATAAATCCTGCTGCGGCGTATGCTGGGATGCCGATGCCGCTTCCGGGTGGAGGGATATCTGGGGGGATGCAGCAAGGTCAGCCTGTTGATATGGTTGAGAGGTGGAGGCAGAGCGTCATGCCCTGAGATATATTCCCTTTTGGGCATTGCTTTTGGGTTTCTTTTTAGATAGATGAGCTATCTCACTCACAGCGTCGTGTTTTTTTGCATTGTTGTTTTGGATTAGGAGGTATAGATGTTGCATATATATAATTAGGATGTAGTTATATACTGTACATGTATATTGGTTGTTGCCTACCATCTAGGTACATATCTGGCTGACATTAATTCCGTTTGTTTTCCGAGATATAGTTGGAGATGAATTGAGAAGGGCATATTATATTATACATCGGGCAGATAAGCATACATATATAGTTGAAAGAGTCTTTTGTTGAACCGTGTGTTTCATTAAATCCATTATTTGGGGCACCAATTACCACTCATTTCCCCTTAGCTAACCGGTCGTTGTCAAGTTGTCAACCAACTGTCGACGTACCTTAATTACGGTACCTAAGTAACCACTCTGCCCCACGCTCTGCTTCTTTTTATTGTCGTGTTGTCAGCATTCTAGATGTTTTATAAAGGGGCATTTGTTTTCTAGTCAAGAGAGGGAAACGTTGGGTATATACCTATTAGATACAAAAGTAATAAAATGGAAAGAAGGAAAATTTCGGGCCATGCAAATTTATGTACAGGACTTCCACCACTTTGCACTAAAAGTTATCTTACACATTACACTAAACCACCACCCCTTACCCAACCGCAGTAAATAACAAATCCTGCTGCAAATCCCGTCCCCTGACCAGGAAGTGCTCTATAAAGCCCTTGTCTGGCTGGAATTTCCGTTTCTTCCTGTCTCGCTTGAGGAGCTGTGGGAAGCGGTGGCAATCGACCCAGGCTCCAGCAACGTCGACGAGGAGAGTCCGCTCGTGATTACCTGCTCTCCACCTCCGTCCGTCAATGTCTTGGGACGTTTCGTAGGCTATAAGATGAGGGGGGTATGGTCAGGTAGCTGGAGGTTCCAGCCGCATCCGAGTTGCGCCTAGCTGGGCTGCTACCTTGAGGATCATCATCCGGATGGGATGGCATTAGGTGGTATCCCTGGTATTCTTCATGTTCTTTCCAGCGCGCTGCAGCAAGGGGTGAGTACCTAGTCAGCAAATTTGACGTCCGAAAAGAAGAATGAAACAGGCGGATATGTTACATTTACCGGATTCAACAAGTTGTAGCAAAAGTATCCAAAGTGCTAGGACGGCGATGTTTTGTCCGAAACCCCAGCTATTTTCCTTTTCTTTCTCGCTCGTTGTCATGAGAGCACGCCCGTCTTCGAGGGTTTGCCGTACCATGTAACCTCCTAGGAAGATAAACCATGCCAATACTCCTATCACGCACATGGCAAGGGCACCATCCAAGTATCTCATAAAAAAGGAGGACGGTGCCGTCCTTGGGCGCGAGGCCCATGATTCGGTGAGGGTTCGTCGCGGTCCAGGTGGGCGTCGTCGTGCGAGATTTGCGAACTCTTGCCGTGGGTTATGGATCCAAGCCCGTAGACGTTGCCAGAGTCTCTTCCACAGTT
>Ga0247781_1000710_pt1 | contig 10533 bp, 2 predicted proteins | sample UWRJL184509B5_FD_179922 | JGI IMG/M metagenome (GOLD analysis project Ga0247781, IMG submission 179922) | Plant litter microbial communities from Arlington Agricultural Research Station in Wisconsin, United States - UWRJ-L184-509B-5 | ecosystem: Environmental > Terrestrial > Plant litter >...
AAGGTTTATATTTACAATAGACTTTTTATATTTTGTAGGTTTAATAATTTTATTAAAGTTTAATATAATAAAGTTTAATTAAAAAACTAATTATTATTTATTATTTTTTATATTATAAAATAAAAAATATGCATTTTTTTTTAGTATTTTTTTTAAAATATTTTTGCAAATTTTATACTATTTTTAATAATATTTAATTAAATTTATTATTTTTTTTAAAAATTAATAAAATTAATAAAAAAAATTGAAAAAATTGAAAAAATTCGATATTTTTCCAAAATTTAAATATTATTTAAACTATTTTTACCTAAATAATAATATATATTAGTATTATAATAATATATTAAAATAAATAAAAATTGAAAAAATTTATATTGTAAAAAGTTTATATTTAAAAGTTTAAAATATTCAAATATATTTAATATTTGGTTTTATTAAAAATATACAACTAATTATAAAATTACTTTATAAATTAAAAAATATATATTAAAATAAATTAATAGTTAATTTAAATATTATTTTTTAAAATAGTATTAAATAATAAATTTTATTTTTAATTAATAATAGAAATTAAAATATATAAAAATATTAATAATATTTTTACAAAAAAGTTTAAAAAATTAAAATTTTACTACTTTTTTTTAAAATTTAAAATTGAATAATTTCTAGTAAATAATACTTAAAAAATAAATAAGTTTATTTAAAAACTTATTATTACTTAAAATAAATTAAAAAAAAACTTTATATAAAAAAAATTTATTAAAAGTTTATTACTATTATTTTCTAAAACTAGTTTATTATATTTTTTAATAAATTTTACAATTTATAAATTATAAATATTAATTTAAAATATAATATTTATATTAAATTATAATTAATATTAGAAAATAAATAAATATTTGGAAATATTTTTAAAATTATTTGAAAAATTTAAATTTAAATTAGAAATTTCTAAAATAATTTCGGAATTTTCTTTTATATTTGAATTTCCCAAACTTACATTAAAAGCCTTTTAAATTTTAAATTAGGCTATTCTAATATTAAAATATTTAATATTTAATAATATTATAATTATTATTAATAGTATAGGTTTAATTTTTTTTGGAATTTCAATTTTTATTATTTAAATAATACGAAAATAATATTAAAAAAAAATTGAAAAAAGTTGAAAAAAAAAAAATATTTATAAAAAATATCTATAATATAGTTAAATTAGCTTATAATAAAATAGAAAATTTGATTATTAAATTTGACAATATTGGAAAAAAGGTTTTACAAAAATAGGCATTTTTTACGCAAATTAAGTATAAAAAAGCCTCTTTTTTGTAAATAATATAGTATAAAAATGTTAAATAAATTAAAAAATTAAAAGCTGAATTTGCTATATATGAAGAATATTATAAAGCTAATATAATATATATAGAATATTTAACTAAATTATAAGCTTTAAAATCAACTATTGATATTTTTTTGGAATTTAGAAAAATATTTAACAATAATTATATTTAAAAATATAAAATAAATATATACCCGAATATAAAAGTTTTAAAAAAAACTAATAAATATATTTTAAATTATTATTTTAAAATACTTACTTATAATTATAAATATCAAAAATACTAAATGTATATTAATATTAATAATAATTATAGAAATTTTTTAGATAATTTTTTACATAGTTTTAATTTTAAATTCCAAAGTTTTTTGCAAAAATTGCCAAAAAATCCTCTATATAATTAAATACTAAAACCCCCAAATAAAAGCCCTAATTTATAATTTGCAAAATATATTTTTTTTATTATAAAATAGGTAATAAATTTTATTAAATTATATTTGGATAAAAATATGAAATATAATAGGGAATTTTATAATATAATAAAATAGAAATTTTTTATATTTAAAAATATATATAAATATATATATATTTTAGAAAAATTATTTAAAAAATTATTTTTAATAATATTAAAGAAAATTATTTTAGAATATTATTATAATTAATTTATTAATATTAATATATTTTGAGATTTTTATACTTTAGTAGTTTATATAAAAAAATATTTTAATATTTTAAAATAAGTAAATATTTATACTATAATATAGTATAAAACGACTTTTGCTAAAATTATTATAGTAAATAAAAAAAAGCCTAAATCTAAATACTTGGAGATTTTTATTAATATATTATATAAAATCTAATATACTTTACTAACTATTAATAATATAAAAAAAATACTATATATACAATTCTTTAATATATATAATAAAATTTCTAAATATATATTATATTTTTACAATCTAGTTAATATATTTAAAAGTGTATATAATTAACTTTAATTTGCAATTAATATAGTAAAAATAGCAAAATAAGTAGTAAATTAATTTTAAATGGACTGAAAATATAATAATAATAATTGAAATTCCAAATTTGGAAATTAAAAATTAAAAAAAAATAATAATAGCCAAAATAAAAGACTATATTATTATAAAAAAAATTAAAAATACTATATATATAGTAAAAAGGAATATTAATTAATTAAATATTCAATTAATATAAAAACTACTATAATATTTAAAACTTTTCAACGAAAAATTACAATTAGTTTTTAATATAGTATAAAAAATTATAAAATATTAATAAAAAATCCGTCAATTTTTTTAATATATATTTTGAAAATAAAAAGGAAAATAATAAAAATACAAATATTAATAATACCTTTTTTATAATAATAATAAGATTTTTCGAATATTAAAGGATTTTTATATTTTTTATTAATAATATAATACAACACTTTTTTATAAAAAAAAACCCCTATATAAAAGCAAAAGTAATTGATAATACTCTAATATTAGCCTTTTTTTTTAATAATTGATATTTTTCGAAGTTTTTTTAAAGTATTTTTCCTAATATTAATATTATAAAATATTTAATAGTAAATATATTATAATTTAGAACTTTTTAGTAGGAATTATTTTATATAATATTAAATATATTTAAAGCTAGTAAAATTAAAATCTATTTTAATAATAAAAATAGGATTATTTTAATTAGTATAATATAAATATAAATGCTATTTAGATTTATAATATTTTATATTATATTTATAAAAACCCTATTTTTATTTTATTTAATAAATATAAACAAGTTGGAAATTGTATATAATAATTTCGAAAATTACCTAATATAAAAAAGCCTCAAAATTCTAGTAATTAGAAAATAGGGCTATTTTTGGCTATTTTTATTATTAAAAAAGACCTTTGCTTATAGTTTTTTTACAAAAATAGAATTATAAAAACTATATTATAAATTTGGTTATTTATTAGTTAATTATTTTTACTAAATATTAAAAGCTATTAAGTATAAAATAAACTATTTAATATTCGAAAAACTAACCAAAGTATATTACTAATACTAATTTAATAAAATACGTTTAAAACTATTTAAATTTATATTCTATAATAATTACAAATTTAATTACGAAATTTTTATAAATATTATATATTTAAAAAACAAATTAATATTATATATTATTAATTTAGTGACTTTTTTTGATATAAAAAAGTTTTTAAAAAAAGTATTAATAATTTAAATATAAAAACTATTTTGCTTTTATTAAATTAATATTTATTAAAAATTACTAAATTAAATAATTGTAAATACTAAAAAGTAATTTATATTAAAAAAAATTTATTATTTAGCAAATAAAATATTTAATATATTTATTTATTTATCGAATTTTATTTTTCATATTAAAACTTTGTAAATTGTAAAATATACAATTTTTACTAAAATAGTATTTTTCGTTATATAATATTGCTAATACTTTTCCAATTATATTATATAGTATATACAATATTTTAAAACTATTTGCTCTAATATTATATATTAAACTATTAACGATTACAAATAGGTATTTAGTATAAAAAAAAATTCCAATATTTTCGCTAGAATAATTTGCAAAATTTTTAAAAATGTTTTTGAATTTATAATCAATTTAATATCCATCTTTAAACCTAATTTTAAATATAAAATTTATCTAAACTTTAGTATATACAAACTAAATATTATTTAATATTACTTTACTTTTTAAATATTTTTTAAAATTTCTAATAATTAAAAAACGATTTAAAATATTAAATATATAATTAAAGCGCTTTAGAAAATAATAAATTTTTAAATTATATTAGAATATATAAATTAAAATGTTAATAAGCTATTTATTAGCACAATTAATAAATATTATGCTAAAAAAAGTACTTCTTATAATGCCTTTAATAATAGAATAGTCTATTAAAATAATTACTATTTTATTAATAGAATATAATATAGTATAAAATTTCTTATACGCTTATATAAAATAAATAATTTTAAATTCGGATAGTTTATACTATAATTCTTCTTTTATTAAATATTAGCTCAAAAATATAATAAATATTATATATTTAGAAAATATAGGCTTTTCTAACGTCTATTGTTTTTCAAATATATTATTAAAATAATATAATATAATATTGAATTCTTTTTAAATAAATTTGTTGATTTATAATATTAATAATTTATCTAAATTATAATATACAAACTAAATACTATTAACAATTGAATTCTAAAAGTGTTTAAAAGCAAATTTCTCGAATTAAAAAAATTTATAATATATTTTCAAATAGTATGTTTTTCGACTATTTTTTATTTTTATTTACTACCTTTTTTTTTCCCCTTTTTTTTATTAATAGTTGGATTTTCCGCTTTTATAAAAATTCTGCTATTTTACTATAGTAAAAAATAAAATAATGTAAAAATCCGGTTATTTTAAAGTAAATTTCGAAAGTTTTAAATTAGTTTAAGAATACTAATTTGCGGAATATTCTAATGTAATTTATTATATTAACTAGACTAAATAAATTGATTTAAAATCCTAATAATTTAATATTTAAATAGCTAATAAAAGATTTTTTTAAATTAATAACTATATTTTTAAATTCGAAAAATTTGAAAATAATTGCCAAATACTATTTATATTTAATTATTAAATTAGAAAATATAATTATATTATTTATATATAAATATATAAATACTTAGTAAAAATAGAACAAATTATTTATAAATTACTAAAGATAAACTAATATATTTCGGAATTTTATTAAAATTATTTTAAATTATTTAATATTTTTAAAATTTATTATTATAAATCAATTTTAATAAAAAAATTTTTTCCAAATTAATAGAAAAACAAAATTATATTAATAATAATAATAAATTCTTTTTCTTTTAAAGTGGAAATAATTTCGTTTTAAAATAAAAGTAAATAATTATTAGAAATTGCAATATAATTTAAAAACTAAAAATCAATTACTATTTGTCCTTTTACTTTACTATAAATAGTACATTAAATAACAAATACTACTATTATAAATAAAAAAGTACTTTTAACTTATTTTAGGCGATTTTGGGCTATAAATTTTCTAAAAAATTTATTAAAAACTTTTCAATTATAATAATTAAATAAGTAGAATTTAAATCCTAATTTGAAATTTTTTTAATTATTAATTAATAGAATTTTCATTATATTATTTTCTAGTATTTTAATTAGTTTATTATTAATTTAGATTTCCAAATACTTTTCAACCAATTGCTAAAAACACTTAGCTAAATAAAGGTTAGTTATATAAATTTAAATACTTTTTTTAGTAGTTTTTTTTAAGTAAATTGTTTTTTATTTTTAATTTTAATATAAACTGCTTTTCTAATATATAGGGAATGTCCGTATTATCTAATAACAATTTTACTATTTTATTAAAAATATAAATTATATTAATATTAGTAATTTTATCGTTATTAAATTTTGCCTATATAAATTTAGTATAAAATAACTCCCTATTTTAGATTAATAGAATTTAGTCTAAAAGTATTTACTAGGTAAGAGTATAGACTTATTTTGAAAATAAAAAAGCTATATTCGGATTTTAATTAGTGGTGTTGTATATAGGGATAATTAGATTAGAAGGTATATTTATTACTCTTTTTATAATAGTTTAAATAGGCGTTAATATAAAAAATTCTATTTTAGGTATTAATAGGCTAATATTAATTATAATTTTTGCAATATTGGTTTTAATTACTAATTCGGCTATTTAAAAGCCTATTATATATATTAAGTTTAAATTGGTTAGGGCAAAAATCTTCTTCCTATTTTTTTATAAAATTTTAATATATTTAGTATTTTTTACTTTTTTAATATAGTTAATATTAGTTTTTTTTAAAATAATAATAAAATTATCTAAATTATTTTTAATAATTATAGTTTTAAATATATAAATATTAATTATTATATAATAGGCTATTAAATATATTAAATAGAAAAAGAAATTGCAATTATTTAAAAGTGGTTTATATTTTACGAAAAAATAGTAATACTAATTTAACAAGAGTATTATTTTCTTTATTATTTTAATTTTATATTTGTATAAATTAGCTTAAATAATAATAAAAAAACTAATTTAAAATATTAATATAAATACAAATTATATTAAATTAGAACTATAATTAAAAGCAATTTTATAAAGTTTTATAAAGTTGTTATTAAATAGGAATTTAGTAAAGAAATTGTCAATTATTTAGGCTATTTTAGTAATTTTTATTAAAATTGCTTTATTAAATATAATATTTTTGCCAACTAAATATATTAAAAAAGTAGCCTATTTTAAAACTTTTTTCTATTTATTAATTATTTTCAATTTCCTTTTTTTATATTTAATATTATATTCAAATTTCTAAAAGAATTTTCTATTAATTACTAAATAACTAGTATTTTTATTTATATATATTTCGAATATTTCCTTATTTAAAGTAATTTTAATTTTTATATATAAATATATAAAATTAAATAGCAATTTGTTATTAGCTTTTTAAATTTTAAAAGGGGCTTTTATAATTTTATATAGGTTTTTAGAATTTACTAATATTATAATATTTGTATTTACTTTAAAATTTAACTTTAATTTACTAATATTATTAAATAGAAAAAAATTACCAATTTGGCTATAATATTTTAAATATTTATATAAGCTATTTTGGAAAATATATAGTTTATAATAATATTTGCAAATTTGTTATAAAAAATAAATAGTAAGTAGTTTTTTAATTTTTTCGATTATAACTATTTTAAAAAGAAAGTAGCTTTTAGTATAAATATAATATATAATTAAATTATTGAAAAATCGATAATATTTATAATATATTAAATAATAATTGAAAATAATTATTGCCTATTCTACTTTTTTAATTTCAAATATAATTAATATAGCTTTATTATTAGTAAAATAGCTATATAAAAATAATATATTAATTAAATTGTTATTTATAAAATGCACTTAATTTTTCTTTTTTTTATTATTTTTATATAAAAAAAAGCCTTTATATTATTATTAATTTTTATTTTTATTTTGGTTTTTATTATTGTATAAACAATTTTAAAATTGCTTATAATTTCAAAAGCCATTTTAATTGCAATTACAATTCCTATTATAAAATAAATTGCAATATTTATTGCGATTTTTGGAATAAAAATAGTAATATTTATTATTTTTAAATTAACTATATTAATTGTAATTAATACAATTCTAATTACAATTTTTTATATTATACTCATTATTAGATTTATTATTATATAAAAAAAAGTAAGCATTTAAATTGAAAAATTAGTAAATATTAAATATATTTTAACTATATTTATACTTTTTAATATTTAAATAGTAATTATAAATAGTAAATACCAATTGGTTTTGTAATTTATTAATTTTATATATATATATTATAAGAATTTGTATATTTTTAGGTAAATATAAAAATATCCTAATTTTCTAATTTATATTTTTATAAATTAAAATTATATTCTTAAATTAATTATTTTAATTATTTATAATATTATCAATTATATAATAAAGTTGGAATTAGGTTTAAATATAAATAATTAAAGTTTATTTATTTTAGGCTATATTTTTAAATTTTAAAAACTTTATTAGCAATTTTATTATTATTTTTTTTATATTAAATATAAAGTATTTTTTCAAAATATTAAAAATTTAAGTAAATTTTTATCTAAATAAGCCTATTTAATTAAATATAATAAATTTATTTATTTACTAAATTAGTATAAATTTAACTAATAATATTTGAAATATTATTAACAATTAATTTTTATTATTTACTACTAAATATAAATTTTCGAAAAATATTAACAATTACTTTTTAAATTTAAAAATATTTACAAATATATAGTTCTTTCTATTGTAATATATACTTATACTAATTGGGTTTTTATTATAAAAATTAAAAATTCCAACTTCTTTTTATTTAATATAAATTGAATTCGTAATTTGGCTTGATTATTTTAAAAAAATATTGTATTAATTACAATAACTATATTTAACAAGCCTAATTTAAAATTAGTTATTATTATTATTTTAATTTAATTGAAAAATTTATAGTAAAATAAAAAACTTATTTTTAAATCGATAAAAAGTGTAATTATTATTAAATAATAATATATTTTTATTTAATTTAAAGTATATTTTTTAAAATTTAATAAATATTAATTATTATATTTTTTATATATTATTATATTAAATTATTCAAATTGGAATTTTAGTAATTAATTAATTATAATTTATTTTTTAAAATTTTTTAAAAAAATTATACTTTTATTGAAAATATACTAGCGCCTTTTTTTTATACTATTTAGGATTTTGATAATTATTAATTAGTAGATTTTTTTCTTTATTAAAATCTCCGCTTTTAATACCCTTTTTTTTAATAAATTACTAATTGATTATCTAATTATAAATAAAAATCTTTTTAATACTTTTTTTAATTATATTGGAAATAAAAGCTATTATATTACTAAAATTATTAAGTATATATTAAATATAATTAAATATTTTTTAGTTATTTTTTATTATTATTTAATTAATTTAATTTTATTAAATAATAAAAATATCGAATTTTTCATTTAAATATTTAATATTTTCAATATTATTTTTAATTTATGCAAATTTGGAATTATTTATAATAAAAAATTTTATTATATATAATTTATTATAATATTTAAAACTTCAAAAAAACTATTATAAAAAAAATTAAATTTTCGTATAAAATTTGTTTTTTACTAATATAATAGAAACTTTATTATTATAAAAATAGAATTTGTCTTTATTTAAAAAATATTTTCCAATTTTAAAGCGAAAATTCTTTATTTTTAAAATTAGTTTTTTCTAAATTGGGAGTTTGTTGGTATTATAAATTATAAATAAGTCGATTTATTTTATTATAAATAGTAAATAATAAAATAAATTTGAAGGTATTTTAGTAATTTATTTATATAAAGTTTTTTTAATACAATATTTATTTAAAAAAAGAATAATTTGTTTTTAAATTGGAAAAAATAGAATATAGTTTTTTATTTAAATATAAAAAAATTCAAATATATTATTTATTTTAAATTTTAATAATAGCTTTTTACTAAAATAAAATTTTATTATATTAATTTTTAATTTTTATTTTAATTAGTATAAATATTAAAAACTATTAAAAGTGTAAAAAAATTAGATTAATAAATATAAAAGTACAAAAAATACTAATTTTATATAAAATATTAATAGTAGGAAATGTATAATTTCGAATATAATAAAAATATACTATAAGCATTTTCTATAAGCGTAAATTAAAGTAGTAAAAAGCAGCAAAATTGTAAAATTAATAATAATAAAGAAAATTGCAATAAACGATCAAATTTTCAGCAAAAATATTATAATAAACAATTAGCATCTTTTATTATAATAATTTGAAATTTATAATAAATGCTAATTCAAATTATTATAATTAGTAGTATAAGCAAAAGGCTGTCTTTTTTACACAATAGTTTCTCATTCGGTCGTAAATTCGGGTTTTACAATAAGCAGTTGGCCTCAAATTATACAATAGATAGTAACATTTATTAGAAGTATTTATACAAACAATTGTAAATCGTTGTAGCTATTATTTGATAGCGGAATAAATAGTAATCTAATATACTATTATAAATATATAAAAAAGTGTAATAAAGGATGTAGAATTCAATAGCAAATGGCCCTACCCACACACTAAAAGTAATGTGTATACTAGTAGGCCCACTTGTACTAGCCCTATTGTAACTTCCCCACACTATGGCTAATTATCTTATCTAACTATCTTATCTAATCTATTTAGTCATTTAATTTAGCCGTAGTTTACGGCATTATTGACTTTCTTTTTTTTCTTTAAATTACTAAATATATATAATTATTTAAATTTAAAATAATTATACAATTATACATATATAATTTTAACATTTTACTTATATATAATATACAATTCTCTACTTTTATTCTAATTTATATAAATCCACTTTTTACTAATACTAACCTAATTTACTAAATATAATATTAAAAAACAAATAGATTTAATATTTAATATTTTAATATAATTAATAATATAAAAACTATTATATTAATATTATATTTACT
>Ga0247781_1000711_pt1 | contig 10528 bp, 9 predicted proteins | sample UWRJL184509B5_FD_179922 | JGI IMG/M metagenome (GOLD analysis project Ga0247781, IMG submission 179922) | Plant litter microbial communities from Arlington Agricultural Research Station in Wisconsin, United States - UWRJ-L184-509B-5 | ecosystem: Environmental > Terrestrial > Plant litter >...
GGGAAGACGATGGCCCCCTCAGCATTGCACCCGAAACCGGCGACGCGCCTGTCCGGCGTGTCGCAGCATATGATGGTCGGAAGAGAGACCCCGAGCACAGCAATGCCCACCGCAGCTGTCTTTGGGAAGTGGTAGGTCACGCCCCTCTTATCTCATTTCTCCCCCATCCTAATCAGGATCGTTATAAGGAGCGGGTTACTAACAACAGACCAACACAGATTCCGTTTCTTAGTCACTTCCATCCCTCGGTCGCAGTGTTCGCCGCAAATCTATTAACCCGGCAGAAGAAACTGCCCAAGCCGGACTTGGCTAGCCACACTCTGATCCATTTTCTCGACAAGTTTGTGTATCGTAACCCCAAGGCTGCGGATAGTAAGCGGGGCGGCTCCATCATGCAGCCCGTCTTGGCTTCGGGTGGTGCCGCCGGCTCCGGCAAAGCGGGCGCCAGACAGTCTGTGGTCAACTCGGCTTCTTTCTGGAACTTGCCAGCGGAGAAGGTTTCGGCCGAGGACACCTTCTTCCACGAGTACTTTGCACGGGTTGGCAAGCCAGGACAGGTCACCAAGGCCAAGAAGACGGCGAAAGAGCAGGCTGGGTCGGACGACGAAGAGGCAGAAGGCGAGATCTGGGAGGCATTGGTCAACTCACGCCCCGAGGTTGAAGGAGCAGATGTCGATGATGAGTCCGACTTCGACATGGAGGACTATGAAGACTCAGACGAGGACCTTGACCTTGATGGTGGTCACGGACAAGATTCTGGAGATTCCGGCGATGACTTCCAGGGTATATTTGACGATTCGGAGGAGGAGAAGGAGGAGGCTGCCGATGGTGGGGATGGTGATGCGGAGGCCACCTCGAAGAACGAGCGCAATATCGCCAACAGGAAGAGGAGGAAGGCGATGAAGGCGCTACCTACATTCGCGTCCGCTGAGGACTATGCCGAGATGCTGGCGGCCGAGGACGGAGGGTTGGACGACCAATGACGAGGTCCATAATACAGTCGAGGGCAGGTGATTAGATTCTCGCCATAGATCATGGCCATGGGTTGTCATGTGTCACTTAGTAAGAACGTGTTGACGTTGTTAGGGTTTGTGCAAAGAGTTAATTCTGTTGAGCTATACATTTTTGGTTCGTCTAGGTCCTTGCCCATGAGACCCCCCCAGGGACGTGGTCAAGGCACTCTGTCTGGCACCCTGGCCAGTCGCCAGCCATCATGTGTCGAACCACTCCAGAGGGTCATTCTTGGTAAAAATGGCCCGGAATGTCTTGCCTCCGCCAGACTCTTCCTTCTCTTCTGTGTGAATACTGTGCAATTTGGCCTGGTCGTGACCACCAGTGAAAGCTCGGAAGTGGATGTACGCTGGGCCGGACTCGGGCATGGCTGGGATGCGCACCTTTCCGAACAGGTGAATGCCATACGCCGACACGGCCACGCGTACCTCGTGGAAGTCATCGACACCGAACCCTGCGAGCTGCGAATCGCTGAGATGCTCGACAGCGGCGAAGTATTCGGGCTCATGCTCTGCGCCGAGGCTTGTCATCAGCACAATGCCTAGGGAAATGAGGGCGAGCTTTGGACTCTAGGGATCATCATACTGTTATGCTGGTGGCGGATATGGACGAGCTGCTTTTTCAGTTCATGTTCGATTTCCTTGAAGACGTTGATAGACTCTTCTTTGGGCTCGTGGGGAGGGCCGAGGTCAACAGTTTCGGCAGTGGCCTAATTTACGTGGCTGTATCGTTAGTAGGGGTAGGGAGCGCTAGGCGGGAGACTGAGGGGTAGGTATTCGGGAGAAAACGTGCCATATTGAGCTGTGAGTACTATTTCTTGTTGGTCAGAGTAAGAAGTGATGTATTTTATGTGATGGTAGACTAGTGGGTAAGTCTCCGATTAGGACTGGGGAAGCTCGAATATATAGGTATCTGAGGCAAGGTAGGCAATTGTGCCAGATGATCGTGGTTGATTGATCGGATTGCCGCGAGTTTCCTGTGACAACATGATAGTGGGCAGATCACATTTATTCTGTACTTTCTTGGTTGTTGGTCGTTCAGACGATGGCATGGCGTCATGCCTGTGTGTTTCATGATTTCGCAATGAACCGGTTCGGACACAGGCGCAGCACCAGGGAGCACTTGCCCTGCCAGCCCTGCCGTCAGTACCTTACCTAAGATAGCAACTTCCCTACCATATTATCCGCACCTACTAGAATAGCAGTGCATCCAGGAATCGGATGAGTCCAAAGCCTAGTCCATGCATTCCATCCTGAGCGATGAAACTGACATGATGGTCATGGTTCTCGTACCCTGAACACCCTCTTCGCGCACACTACAACTTTATTTCACTCATTCACGCCTGGCAGGAGCTCGTATAAGTCAGTCTTACATAAATTCTATGCCGGCCGGCTTTACGATGGGATTCAGGCACATATCCTTAAGGCCAAGTGCCAACCAGGCACACACACAGTTACCTACCTAGGTAATTTGTTTCTTCCTCGGTACTTGCCTATTTGGGCTTCCGCTCGTATACCAGGTTTCGGGAAAAAGGTCGCGTCTAACCAAAGATGATAAAATGCATTACCATTATCGAGATATTTGCCGGCTTAGTTGTACAGTTATCGCAATAACCTGTAGAGAATCTCATCCACTCAAGAATAGACGTTGGTAAGTTTGATATCTCCCCTCAATTTCCCCGTACGCTCACTGCCTTTCCCCCGAGCTGTGGGGCCGTCGCGAACGCCACCCGGCCCACCTTTTGCCACTTAAACCCCGATGCCGGTCATCAACGATGCATGTTCGTTCAGTTCGCGCCTTGGAGAACATTGTTGACAACCGCACCGGCACCATCGTCCCGTCGCGTCCCCCGAGGCGTTAGAAAGGGGTGGGTCCGCGTGCTCCATTTCCGAGACGTAATACGGACCGTTATCTAATTTTCGGAACATAAAGTCACCCGAGATTTTCCTGAACTGAATAGTAAAGAGGTAGTAATAATGCCACCTCGACTTCCTCTCTCGGCTGCCCGTTGTCGCGCTCTACCCCCAGCCCGAACGTTCCGGACGACATCATTCCGGCCCGTCCCCGCCTCCACAGGTAAAACCGGTTCCCCCCAGGAGCCGATATGCACATTTGCCGAAAAAGACTCGCTGACCGCTCGCCTGTGTTGCGACGAACGCTGCAGGTTCTAGTACTTCCCCGCCGTCCACTCCTCTTTTCCGTCGCGCTGCCTCGATAAGCCTTCGTGCGTTCCTGTTCACGTCTCTTGGATTTATCATGGCCGCAGCACCGGCGTATCAGTCCGCTGCGACGATTCTGTCGCCCCCTAGCGACCTCGAAACCCTGTCCATGTTCACACCCATCGACGACGATTCTCGGGACAAGGAAGAGTTTATTACCTCGCACCCACTGACGAGATCTCTCCGCGAGAATCCCGACTTTATCGAGTCACGGCCGCATATGAAGATCCCGCCGTCATGGCGCAAGCATAACCTAACAGGAGGCACCTTAATTGGCCCGGGAAAGGTGGCCGTGCCTCCTTTCAGCTGGACAGAAAAGAGCGGCAAGGAGTTTGTGCAGATTAGCCACGTGGGGACCGACCTCTGTGGACATATGGGCATTATCCATGGAGGCTTTTTGGCCACTATCTTGGACGAGGGATTGGGGAGATGCTGCTTTCCAGTCTTGCCTTTCAATGTCGGCATGACGGCCAAACTTGAGGTCAACTACAAGGCACCAGCGATGGCGGATCAATATCTTGTCCTCCGTGCCAAGACAGTCAAAGTAGAGGGACGCAAGGCTTGGGTCGAGGGCCATATCGAGACGCTGCCGACAAAAGAAGGAGGGGAACCGACCGTGCTAGCGACTGCAACTGCTCTCTATATATCCCCAAGGCAAGCAGCGGTATGTATTTTTCCTTTTTGCAGTTTCTTGATTCCTTTTCTCGGCCAAAATCATGAGACCCCTTTGTTGTCGGACGACTACTGACAGGAGAAACTTGAAAGACAATGGCCAAGATATATCCCGTAACCTAAGCGAGAAACCGTAGGACGCGATTCGCGACTCATTTTGCCGCGAACCCCATGGGCTGTGGAAAGCTCGCCTGAAGCCGTCTCTGGTAAGATCGTGCATGGGCGAGCTGCAGGTCAACAGGTGTACAAGTAGTTGCGTCATAGAGACCAGCGCGGTTTGGGATCCGACAGCCTGCCCTCCGAAGAAGGAAGGTTTAGCACCACTGGGATCTGTTCCTCAACGCCTGGCTGCTACAGTACATGGGTACAGTAATTCAAACGAATTTCTTGCGTAACGAGAATTGGGCGGACTTTGTTGATGTGGGGGTGGGTAGATATATCGATAGACTTTGTACATGTTACGTAGATATAATTTGACCGACCTATTAGATTTCCAAGAGCTGACGTTGGGTAATTGGACGTGAAAATGTGGGGTATAAGTTCGTAGCAATGGAAATAGTGAGAGCCTGCCATACATACTGGTTCGGTTGACTGGTATGGCTGCCTTCCGAGGCTCACTCAAGAACAGCATGTGTAGGATACCTTGGATACCTTGACAGGCGTTGTGTGTACCTTGACGTCCCAAGTTTGAATCGGTGGCTATTACGCCATAGTTGGAATTGCCCCTGTCATTTCGTCCAATCCACCCACGTCGGCCACACACAGACTTACTGGATTTCATGGCGATGTTGGCCAATCGAGCTTGTCCAAGCTTTGTGAGATGGTGGGGTGTAGATTTCCTCTCAATTGGCGTCAATTGCGACAATTGCGCAACCGATTTCGCAACCCAAAATTGGAATATCAGAGGAAGCCGGGGAAGGAAGCGTGGAAGTTGAAGTTCCATTGATCTTCTTGCCCGTTCCACTACCTGGCTGGATCCCCACCATCTCTTACAGATTTCTTTCTGGCTGTATCCCGTGTTCCATTCATTCTCCCTCTGGCTCGGACCGAAGCCGGACAACTTGATCTCTACGATTCCAGCCTGCTACTACAGAGCACTTCAGCGATCACTCACCTGCCATATGCATTGATCCTGGTGGATGTTTTGAAGATACAGTTATCAAGACCGATCCCATTTCGGCCATATTCCAATGGCAACGTGAGTTATTATTGCCCTTTTATTTTCTTGGTGGTGGTAATGGAGGGGTGATTGAGGGGTAATAAAGGAGGGGCACAAGCAACTGGTGGTGAAGGGATCTTGTTGACTGATTCATGTACCAAAATTGTAGCAATATTACCTGGCACGCGTCGCTCTCACGCCACGAGCGTAATGAGCTGCGTCGCCAGCGTGGCTTCACCATCTGGTTCACCGGTCTTTCGGCATCCGGAAAGTCGACCGTGGCAACCGCACTCGAGCAACATCTTCTCCACATCGGCCTGGCGGCTTATCGCCTCGACGGCGACAATGTACGCTTCGGGCTGAACAAGGATCTGGGATTTTCCGAGAAGGATCGCAACGAGAACATTCGTCGCATTGCAGAGGTCGCCAAGCTGTTCGCCGACTCGGCTACCATTGCCCTCACCTCTTTCATCTCCCCTTACCGCGCCGACAGGCAAATCGCCCGTGAGCTACACGCCAATGCTTCGCAGGCTGGAGATGACCCGCTTGCTTTTATCGAAGTCTTTGTCGACATTCCCTTGGCCGAAGCCGAGAAGAGGGACCCCAAGGGTTTGTACAAGAAGGCACGTGCCGGAGAGATCAAGGAATTCACTGGCATCTCGGCCCCTTATGAGGCTCCCGAGGCTCCCGAGATCACCATCAGGACGGATCAGCTGAGCGTAGAGGAATGTGTCAAGGTCATTGTGGATTACCTTGCGGACAAGGGGCTGATTGCTGATACAAAGGAGACAAGGTGAAGGGTTTACTAGGTAGATAGCACCAGAAGAGAAATAGGTCTAGGTCTGTGTCGCTATCAATAGAAACAGAGGGCCACTGCCAGTAAAAGCCGCCCGCCCTTCTGAGAGTTCGGCCTCATGGATAGAGGCAATATATCCATTTGGCATTCTGAGCCCGCCCATAAGCCTGCCGAGCGTGACCACCCACACATTACATGTACTACACTGCTGATCGTCCAAGGGGCCGTCCCGTCCCGTCCCGTTCTCCTTGGAATTCGACTAAGGAAACTCGAATTCGTAGTATACATACGGCGTATATTCGTTGCCCTCAGAAGCACCCAAGCCCGCGGCTGCCATCTCCGAGGTCAAGGACGCGTCGTCCTTGGTCACGCGCCCGCGCTTGTCCCTGCCCATTGCGTTTCCGCCAAGGTACGAATAGGTCGCGTCCAAGGCAGTCTTTACCTTCTTGGCTTGTTTCGGCGTCGTCTGCTGTCAGGTTAGCAAAGGCACCTACAGCTTCTACTCGCAGGATTTGCTCGGATAGATCTGAACCCACCTTGACAAGCACGCAAACAAACTCCAGCGGCAGACCGTACCGCAAGACAGTCTCGACGAACACCCGGAGCGCCATTACATGTGCCCAGACCATAACGCTCTCGCTCCAGCCTGCCCGGGCCACCCGGAGAGCACCGCCACGCACACTGGTCTCCTCTTTGGCAACTCGGTCCAGCTCGCGCTGCTCTTCTTCTTTTCCGCCCTCGACATACTTGTATTGGCGGGGTGTCCACTTGTGCTCGCGGCACTTGTGTAGGAACTCGGCGCTCGTCTTCTTGAAGGTTGTGACGGCAAATAGAGTGAATTCTTCGTCTTGGGCAATCTGAATCGAGGACCGTGGGACGACCATGGGGACAAGCGTCTCGTAGCTGTGGAGGAAGTCCTTGCGTGCATTTGTCGGCACAACAATCAGGTGTGTTTCCAAGTATTCCGAGTCTTGGACCAGGAGACTCGGCTGAACGATGGGCGTGAGAGATTTAGTTGACAAGTTACCCCTGGGAAGGTGTTAGTTAGCACCATCTCGGTCGGCTCACGGCGGCCGTGGTTTGCGGGCATCATACGTCTGCCTCCTCTGCAATGCGGCAAGATTTGTCTTGACGGCGTTGTACTGGGCAAACTTGGCCTTGACATCGTTGTCGGTATTCTGAAGCTCCTTTTGTAAGATGTCTATGATCTCGCCGAGCGGGCGGTCTGACCGGTACCGGGCCGTACTCCATTGGAAGGAAGTTACGAAGCGGTCGGTGGGCTCTTGAAAGACGAGCAAGCTGTCAGCAAAGACAGAATACAACAGCTGAGCTGGGCTGGCCGAGTTATATGTGTTGGTACGTACTGTCGGCGACAACCTTTTGCTGTGCAGCCTTCTCCTCATCTCCATCCAGAATCGCGACGAGAGAGTCTGCAACCTTTGACACGACAGCCTCGCACCCGGTATTCAGCTTGGCGAGATCGTCTGCATACTGGACAAGGGCATCGAGAGTACCGATTTTAAAGGACGGTATAGAAAAAGGGAGGATCTCGCCGTTGTCCCGACCAATGGTGGAACTCAGTGCGGATAGCGGATCGTCGTCAAAGATTCGGGACGGAAGGGAAACGAGGATATATCGTGTTGCCGACATCGCGGGGGTAGGATCCTAGTCTTCTTAATAACACTGGAATCTTTGCCAGATCGGGCCAGACAAACTCGAGTCGATCTTGCGAGCGAGGAGCAGTAAAGCAGAGTGATGGCTCAGGGTATTTCGAAACCGCTTCGCATATGCGATAAGATGGAGGGGCCGCTGAGAGGCACGGCTACGACCGACTGGGTTGGTGGCACACGGCTGGGGTCGGTGGGTCGGAGTAAGAAGAGACACGCGACGAGGAAGAGAAGAGGTGACAAGTGAGGCGGGTATCGATAATGACGCTGATCGAGATACAGCTTGGGTCTAGAATAGAAGCTGGAGGTAAACTGTCGTCGGTGGCTCATTAGGAGGAGATCTAGTAGGAAGTAAGGTAAAAAGTACTGTACCTCTCAAGGTATGGGTAAGCTTGTGAGCTAAAAGCTTAGACTAGGACCTGTATCTGGGTGCGAGGTGTTTCCTGGCTGCTTGGCGTGGATTGCCTCGAGGAGCTGTATTCCGTACGTGTCGTCTGTAATGGAACACGCCCCGATGGAGGGCAGAAGATGTGGCTCGGGAGTCAACCACTATCTAACCCAGTGGGGAAGGCCCATTAAAATGGCTGAATATGGCACTCAGACGATAGTGAGCGACCCAGCAAGGAAAGAGGTGGGATGTTGTACAGTACTGTACACATTACGTATCATACAGTAAAGAAAGAAGTCCCACTACGGAGAATGCACAACAGGACAGCTCCCTCCACCGACCTCCGCCGCCTAAGCCCCTCCTCGAACACAAACAGCCGGTCAACCAAATTACAGGGTGCCTGTAGGCAGCAAGCACTGAAGCTAGCCGCCACGGAGACGCCAGGGCCTGCATCAACCAGGACCCATTGAAGGGATTACTGCATGTTGCTGCTGTGTCGCACCGACCACTCATCCAACACCCGGCCGTCGTAAGTGTGCGATTGCCCCTGGCTTCTGGTCGGCGGCCATCGACACCGCACACAACTGTCATATTCGGTCCATACCGACAATCACATCGACCTTCCGAGATACGGCGCTCCTACAAGAACACGGTTTGACTTGCCCGGTCTACAAGTAGAGAACGCCGCACAGATCTGCGCCATCTCCATCTCTACCCCAACGGCCCATGCTCCGCGCTGCTTTACGACACCACCAAACCACATTTCGAGCAACCGACCTGCTGCGACGACGTTTTGCCAGTCCCAGGCTTCCTTTCAATCTTGCCCACCGATGCGCGATTGTTGTCTTTGTGGGATCCCACCGTGTAGCCACCTCTGTTAGCCCATTATCGAGACGCTTGCCGACAATTCTACGAAATCGATCGGGTATTTCCCACGACTCGGCGCTTCCATTTTATAGCGTTTGCAAATATCGATGCCGTGCGGCTCAACACGCGACCAGACTTTGCGCAGAATGATCTGAGAGCCCCTTTTCTTGTCGGTCTCTGCTCGAATCTTTAGACACCGATTGTATAGATTAACTACCACGGGCTGAATTTATTTCTACTTACTGTATGGCGACGAAACCCCAGCTGCATAGCAATTCTGTCCATTCTTCGAACTCGCCTGAGCCGACGAGGGAACCCTGTCCCGGGTACAACGCTCGACGACTTGGACAATGGTATAATATGTGATTGCGAGCCCGGACTTGATCTCTGCCCGTGTCGCAGCGCTCTATGCCCACCGGTGGACGTTCTGGATATATCTTGGTTTCCTTGGAACTTCATTATCCTTTGCCCGGCAGCGCCTGGACCTCACTCACTCACGTTGGAGAAATAGCAACCCCGACCCATGGCTACAGCGTCAGGTACGTGTTGATTCTGGTCTTCTCGCCTGCCTTCTACTTGTAGGCCCATATTCTGACTCGGTGCGCTTCAGCCCCAAAGACCGGGAGGTCTTTCGAGCCTGGCCCTGCGCCATCTCGCTCAACGGCTACCCATAAGGTGACTCCTGTCCCGGTGCCCAAGCCTGGCTCCATTCCATCTCTTCCACCGTCGGCGAATCATGCTGCCGCGGCTGCACGAGCAGCGAATAGTACAGCCACGGCCGCGTCGCGTTCGGGTTCTGCGCAAGCAGGGTTTGGGTTGCTTAACCCCACCGAGGCAAACCTGCAGGACGCATCAACGGGCTCCCACCGAGATGGCCGTATTCGAAACCCTGTGCCAAGCAAGCTGAAAGGGAAGACGGATGGTTCCAAGGGCAACTTTAGTGTTCTTCATATGGATGTGGCGGGGAGGAGCGAGGCGACCGAAAGAGATGCTCAGGCGAAGCGGACAAGTGAGAGCACTGAACTGGCAGCCAAGCGCGCTTATGAAAACGGCTATGTTCCGCTCAAAAGAAGCAGGTTTATCCAGGTTCCCGACGAGACAGCTGAGCCACCGCCGCACAAACCTTTCGTCCCTGCCAATGTTATAACACCTACGCCTAACCCGGTCCCGGTCCCGGTCCCGGTCTCTGCGTCGGCTGTCACTTCCACTCCTGCATCCCTCCCCGCACCCACGCCGGCTTCGTCCACCCGCCGATCTCCGCTGAATTCCGAAGAGACGAAGTCGGAGCAGGCGCGCCTCCTGACGCTCCTACGAAGTCTTCATCCTCTTCTCGTTGTTGATCAAATATGTAAAGCGTTGGCTTTCTTTGGAGGCATTCCTGGCGCGCCCCCGCCCTCAGATGGCTCATTTCCCCAAAGCGCAGAGGCCAATGGCTCAGGTAGCCTTTTTGTTGGCTGGATAGCCGAGATCTTCCCGAAATTAGGGGGAAATACCAGCCAGCAAGCACTGAGTCCTGTCCGGCAACTGGATGTGACGGAAGCAACGAAACGAAGACGAGGCCGGCCCAAAGGCAGCAAGGCAACGAAAGCCCGCAAGGACAAGGGCATTAAGAAAGGTCCAGTCAAGTCTCTCCCCACCGCGGATCCATCTCAGCCAACCGCGACGGCCGAAGAAAGCTGGGTCGATGTCGACGATGCCGATGACGATGGGGTCGAGGGATCTGACGGCGTGGACCCAAACGTGATGCTC
>Ga0247781_1000712_pt1 | contig 10526 bp, 9 predicted proteins | sample UWRJL184509B5_FD_179922 | JGI IMG/M metagenome (GOLD analysis project Ga0247781, IMG submission 179922) | Plant litter microbial communities from Arlington Agricultural Research Station in Wisconsin, United States - UWRJ-L184-509B-5 | ecosystem: Environmental > Terrestrial > Plant litter >...
GGGTGTCTCTGCCGGGGTACTCAGCCGCAAACCGGCGAGCAGCAGGCCAATGAATGCGTCTCTTGTCCGCCACGAGTGGCAGGAGCCCCGTCCAAGACAAATTCCCATGACAAAGATGAGATTATTGAGTGGCCCAGCTGGAAGCAAAGCGCCAAGTAGCCCCTTACCCCCTGTGCCCGCATCAAAATCACGAATGGCCGGGGGTAGGGCCTAGACTCTCTCCAAAGCCAAACGCCGCCACAACCCCGCGATTTTGGTTCGCTCACGCACTTTCCAGGACCAGAATCCTGCTTCGACGGTATTGCTGACAGCAGGTCACACAGCAGGTGTGCGCATTGCCGGTTGTCTGGACAGGAGATGACTGGCGATGCGGTGCTACGGTGTTGCAGCCCGAACAGCAGCGTTTGCGTAACACACCAGCACCGCAGATGGCACAAACATAGGGCCTCTGGGGGTTTCAAGTGATGCTAACCCCTTTGCGGTGGCGCCTGCAAGACACGTGTTGGGGCGACTCTGTCCAGTACATTTCCCGAAATTTGGAGCTGGAGCTAAAGAGGCGCAGCCATTGGGTTGCAGAGCCGCAGCCCAAGAACGGGATGGGAGGCCTGCCAGGGTTTGCACACTTCCTCAACTGCGAACACGAGCGCCACGAAGGGTCAACATCGCGACATTTACACCTATCATCGGGTTGACCGGCTTTTTTTTGGAGTGATAACACACTCCGCAACCATCCCTTCGTTCCGTCGTGTTTACATCCCTCACATTTTTCCTGTGCACAGACATACACCAACTAGGTAATTACGTACACAACTGCATCGGAAAGCGCAAACGACGTCTCCGGTCAAATGCCCGCTCGATCCTAGCCATTCTCGAATGCTCTTTGGTAATCAAATTCTTTGCACATGGACAGTACACCACCTCAACACTTCGAGTCTGGACCCGCCGAGTGGCCTCGCCGGTAACGACCAGCTTCGGCTCATCAAGCCGAGCCGCTACCTTGAATCGTACTGAGACTTGCGACCTGAACTGCCCTGGAGTGATTTCATTTATTGTAAAAATGCATTTTGTACATCTTGAACTGGATGTTTATCCCCGGATAAATATGTTCGTTGTTTTATCTTCCCTTGTAATCGCAGGTTTGCAGGTTTGTACCTCATCATCAACTCGTAAGCCATCAAACCGTGCTCGATGAAAGTAAGTACCCAGGTGTAGAGTATTTACCCTAAGTACTGAGTAGGACGAATCAAGAGCGGAGTCTTTTATTCTTCTTCGTCGTGTTGGTTCATCGTTTGTTGTGGCTGAAAGCTTAGATCTATCCGCGGGGAGTAGACCTGCATACTCATCAAGGTATCTAGCACTGATCAACGCGTTTGTCCAACCGGGTTTCCTGATATAGTAAAGGGCTAAGCTTTCCTTGGAATAGTTCTGTAAGACCATCATAGGCGGTGAATTTGACCCCTGAATTGGTGATCTTTTTGTTCTTGATATTGTTGCTAGTAAACAACAACTTGAAGCTTCCTCTTCTTTCAGAGAAGGGCATTTGGGCTGATTAGATACGGCTGGGGAAACACCTCTGTCACGTTACCAGCGGCCCGAGTGAGATCGTCCGAGACGGTGTATCATGCTGCTATCCGGATTCCGAGACTTGGCCATGGCACTGAGACACTGACACTGTGGCACTGTCAGGTGAGACCGAAATTCTGGCATAATGTCTTACAACTTCAGACAGGTGGCGAACTTTGGGAGGGAGAAGCGGAGGCATTGCCTGGGGTAAGACACCGGGACTTTTTAGTTCCATGTCGTGTATTCGACTTGAAGGGAGAAAACGATAGCGCTATTGCCCTAATCTGGGAGGGGACGGTGGTATGAGGTTGACACTCAACCCACAAATCATGCAGCTGTGGCTGATGTGAGAACAGCCGTGTGTTCATAAACTCAAAGCAAAGGGTTGCTGCGCAGAGTCACATCCCGGGACGTTGACTTTTGCGGACGGGAACGCCAAGGCGGGAGCCAAGTCAGTCCATTGAAACCCAAAACGATAAAAACGGCTGGCTACTAATGCCGCACTCAAAAGGTAATGACGGCACTACTTTGGCCAGTAGCAAGTAGCAATTGAGATATAAGTTGCTGCGCATGTTAATATTCAATGCCGTAGGTCGATGATCTGCGCAATGCCGCATGTGCAGGTCGCTCCTGTGGGTGTGTGGATGCAGAAAATCCCCGAGCTTGACAGAGAGCGGGGAACGCTGCTCCGGCCCTCGAATTCTCCCGTCGGGCAGCTGGCAGAACAGCCAAGCCAAGTCGCACCCGCTGCAGGCTGCACAACCCGCGAAATGAACGAACATCATTCCAGAAGACATTGAATGCCACGGCAGCAGCAAAGTACTTGTTCCTCCATGGAAGCGAATTTTCTGACTGATGGATACGCCCTCTTTTGAGAGAGAGAAAACGGTTTATGCAAAATGATGGGTTGGGCGAGCGGTGTGCTGACTCCCCGTCTAAATATAGAATCAATAATTCTCGAATGGGAATGCAGGCCCTAGGGGAGCGGTCTTTTTGCTGGGGCTTCCAGCACAGGCTAGCTGGGTGCTGTCCGCAGTGGGCCTCATTCCTTGCGGCCCACTCCAACGTTCCTTTTGGTCGGATGACCGTGAGAGCTTGCGATCCTTGGGCCGATGCTGTCAACGGCGCGATTCGGGTAGCGGTGGGTTTACGAGGCCACGAAAGACATTGGAAGTATTTTGGGGTGGTTCCGGTTTCACTGAAAGAGCAAACGAGCGGGACTTGGGGCGCTGGCTGACGGGAAGGCGGTGCATCGATCCAGAATTGGCGTCTTTTTGCGGATTGGTGAGAAGCACAGGGCACGGCAGGGCTGGGGGGAAAGTCGGCGCTGGGCCCGAGGAACCGCCAATGCTTCCCACAACCAGCTTAGCACCACAGCGATCTTGATGAGCAGCGCTTCAGCGGGGCGCTGGCCTGGAGACCAGTGAGCACACAATCTCCGGGTCGCTGCACTGCGGCTGTCAACTTGCAAATGCGGGAAAAAGCCACGGGGCTTGCTTCTGGCTGCGTCCATTGGCATGTCTCAGCTGTCCACGTGGACGCGATGGGCGCTGGTCCGCGCGGTCTGGGCGCGGACCGTGTTGCCAGCGTTGTTGTGGTGTTGGGTGCCCGAAAAGAAGATACAAAAGATATTTGGGGCTCGAACAGATACGACGATGACGTTCGGCGAGCATTGCTGGAACAGCTATCGTCTGACGGGCTGCGTGTGGCCGCGAGCTTACTGCCATTTGACATCTCACCACAGAGACCCACCCGAGATTCTGAGAAGTCAGGCGCAGGTCATCTCAGCCCGGAAATTTCCCAATCTCAGACCCCCTCGTCGTCTGCGGCCACTCAGGGGGCGGATGTCCAGTCGGGCACAGCCACTCCTAACAAGGGTTCCGGCGCGCTGAGCTGGGGAAGCAAAAAAACAAATAACATTTTAAGAGGACGAGCTGCCACACCGTCTGAACGCCGCACCTGTTCTTCCAATCTTCAGATTTCTTGCCATCCAAACGATCGGATTCCGGTTCTTGGACACGGATTTTTACTCAAACTGCAGAATGGAGTCACTGAAGAGACTAGCGAGCGTGCGGCGGACGCCGGCATCGAGTTCCACCACAGCACCGGCTCCGATGCTTGGTTCGGTTACGGAATCGCATCCCGAGACATCAGCGGCCCCACGTCACTCCGATGAGCTCCCGGAGCCGCCCCGGATCATGGTCGAGCGGGCCGAGAGCATCATTGTCGACATTTCGGACCCCAGCGCCGCCATGGCCGCCGCCGCCGCAGAGATGATGGTGAGCTTGGTTCGACGAGCAAAGAGCACCCGCGAGCCACGGCGCCCACGTCGATCACCCTCCACCGCGGCCCCGGAGCAACTCGCGCGGCCCCGCAGCCTCGACTTGCCCTCGCATCCCGCTGTCCGCCCGATGCCGCAGCGGCGCGCGACCGTCAAGGAGGAAGAGACTCGTGGCAAAGACCGACCTGCGACCCCGGGCACAGGCCTCAAGAAGCGCCCCAGTCTTCGCGACCGCCTCAAGTCCCTCCGCGGACGACCCGCCCCCATCATGCCGTCTACCATGGAAGAGCCTGCGCCCAAGACCCCAACCGACGCGCACTTCGTCCTCCGCCCAAAGCGTGGTGCCCTCGATCTGTCTAGCGTGGCTGCCTCGCTGCAAGTCCCTCGCGACAGCCAAGACAACACCGCTCCCGCTGAGCCCCTGCAGCGCTCCTCGACCGAAAAGACTTCCCACTCTCTCCCCACCGAGGAGCGCAGCGAGCGACGTGAGCACCGCCCCGTCGTCCTTGTCGACGCGCCCTACCCTTCACCGCCGCTTTCCAGCCCCCGCCAGAAGGGCGAATGCACCCGCTGCCACTCCAAGCGCGTGCAGCGCGAACACTCCGTCCACAAGCTCACCGGTGAACTCCCGCCCCGCATCGCCGTTCACAGATCCCCCTCCCTCGACGAGAAGCGTCCCGACCCTCTTGACGACTACACCCTCTTCACCCGCTCCGCAGCCTCGGACAAGCACGCCGAGGCCAACGCCTACAGCGGCAGCGGCCTCGGCCTCTTGCAGCCTGGGAGTTCTTACAGCGATAGCAGCAAGAAGGGACACACCAAGGCGGCGCCAAGCTGGGCGAGTTATCATGATGGGGACAGCGACGAAGAGAAGATCCAGGCCCATCGCAAGTCAACGCTGCAGCCGTTAATTGCGATTGACCAGTCGAAGAACGGGCTTGGCTACACGCAACCGCCAGGGATGAAGAGGCAGAGGAGTGTCGCGCAGAGGATCGTCGATAAGTTTCGACCATCGAGGACGCGATCGGTCAAGCCGGTACAGAGGGTTTTGACTGCTTGAGAACATGAGGCAAGGAGAGGTGATGCATTGGTACCTACGATCGTTTGATGTTTTCCTTTGTTTCAGCAGTACTGGCAGCAGGTGCGGGGATGTGAGATGAGATAATACCTGATTTTGGTTTGCCACAACAACAGACTGTACCTACCTTAATTTGTTCAACCTCGAGAAGCAATTGGCGGATGTGTCGGATATCATGGGCGGCGTTTGGTTTGCGAGTATAGCGTCTTGTATTTTATCCACTCATAGATGAAGCATATCTGCATCTTTTTCACCATACAGGCAAGAACGCTCCTCTTTTTCTATTGTGTGCGCCCTTGATCCTTGTCACCAGCACAGGAACGGAACCTTGGGCATGCAGGTTGCGGACATGCATGTAAGAACGCATGTGATGACAAGCTACGAACTCAGTAATGATGCGAATCTTAAACTTCAACTGAAGATATTGTTAGTTGGGGACTTGAGATTAGTATGATCAAATAGGTTGGCAGTAGGATCTAACAATTCAATATGATGCCGGCCGAGGTGTTCCAGCATGTCTCTGCCACACAACGGGACGCAGAAATCGAGATGCACCTTTGGGTTCAGCTTCTCAATGCCGGTTCCGAATGGCTACACGTCTCGAAGAGCGAATAATCCTAATCTCTTCAATGGGAATAGCCTCGTGTCTGCGCCACGCCAAAAGCCGGGAGTCACAGCACTTGATCCCCTTCCTGGAGGGCCTCGTTGCCAAGCCTGCTGCATCGCATAGTCGAGTAGCCACTCGACAATCCGAACCGGCTCAAGGTGATGAAGACCATTCTGGGCGGTAGATTAGACCCGAATATTTGCTTGCCCGACTATGGAGGAATTAGCTGTGTTATGCCAAAGGAGGGTGCGTTGAACTTGGCGGCGAGGAGGGGAGACGCAGCTATGGCCAGGGTGTTGCTGGAGCGGGGGGCGAGGAGCTATGGAGGCTAGAGACCGTCAGAATGCTGAGCAGATTGCTCGGGGGAATGGCTTTGAAGAGCTTGCGAAGTTGCTGGCAGGGAGAGATCAGTCGGCTGCTCTTTCCAGGCTGGCTTAAGCGATGTTTGTTTTGGGGCGTTGACATAATTCAATGAGCGCATAATTTCATGTCAAATCAGGCCGTTCTTTGGGCTGTCGTAGCAGAGGGATACATGTCCACATGGTGATGGGGTGCCTGTTCGAGTACCATACAGATAACTTGGGAAGGTGCACACATGTCTGTGGCTCCCTTGGAAACCCACGGTGAAGTTTCTCAAGCGGCGGCCTGCCTGGAGAGCACCGAACATGGGATGAACGAAAAGGAAGAATATATACCTGGACCGCGGGGTACTCTTTCAACCAACAACAGTAATCAGCTTCGGCTGTGGTGTAGTTGGCCATGCTGGTGCTCCTACACCCATGATATCTGGAACTATACACCTTCCCAATGGAGTGGTGGTTCGCAACTGCCGCGGTTCGAATCTCGGGGGAAATTCTTTTGAGCCTTTTGATCTTTTTGTTTGACCGGCATCTTTTGGTTTCCTCATTCATGGAAGTGCTCTATTCTCCTGGCCCTGCGAGGTCCTTTGTTCTTGCACCGAAACGGGTTGAAAAATGAGCATAAACTGGCAGATCTCAGCTTATCCGCCAGAGCCATAAAAATACATAAGAAACAGCTCCAGCGCATGAAGAATAAGAACCACCCCGCGTCATGTGAGTTCTTGACAGCAGGTCAATTGGAAATCGACTCACCTCTTGAAAGCTCGGCCGAGGTGAGACAGTGTGGCCCGTGCGCGAAGACAGCAGTGGAGCCTGGATCTAGGGCAGAATTACGCGGCTTGTTCTTGACAGCGATGTCAGCAGGAAACACTTGGCCAAAATCTCATCCGCCAGTTTTTTGGAAACCCCAGCGATGCAAGCCCATGAACTCGCCGTCGAGGCGGTCGCATCGCGGATGCGACAGCTGTTCGAAACGCGGACGCCGTTCAGAGTTTACCATGGTTCCACAAACAGCACCCGCCGCTCGCAGCGCCGCCTGGACAACACAGTCGACACCAGCGGTCTCAACCGCGTCCTCAATGTCGACACGGTAAAGAAGGCGGCGCTTGTGGAGCCGAACGTGGCAATGGATGCCCTGGTCGAAGCCACCCTCAAGCATGGTCTGGTGCCTCTCGTCGTGATGGAGTTTCCTGGCATCACCGTGGGCGGTGGCTTCTCCGGAACGTCCGGGGAGAGTAGCTCATTCCGCTATGGAAGTTTCGATTCTACCATCAACTGGATTGAGATGGTGCTGCCTAACGGCGACATCGCCCGGGCCTCCAAAACTGAGAACCCCGATCTCTTCTGGGGAGCCGCTTCGGCGTTCGGCACGCTCGGCGTTGTCACTCTGCTCGAAGTGCAGCTTCGAGAAGCCAAACAATATGTCCAACTTAACTACCGACACGTTAAAGACTTCAACGACGTGGTCAAGATACTCCAGCACGAAACTTTAGACGGAACGCCCAACGACTACGTCGATGCCATCACCTTCTCCCTCACCTCAACCATAATCTGCACCGGCCGCCTCGTCGACACCCTTCCTCTCAACAGCTTCCCACAGCGATTCCTCCGCGCCCGCGACCCCTGGTTCTCCGTTCACGCCCAACGCATTGAGAAACACCTTCTCGCCAACCCTCAAACCCTCATGCAGACTGACTTCATCCCCATCCGCGACTACCTTTTCCGCTACGACCGCGGCGCCTTCTGGACCGGCTTCTACGCCTTCCGTTACTTCCTCACCCCCTTCAACCGCATCACGCGCTTCCTCCTCAACCCCTTGATGCACACGCGCGTCATGTATCGCGCGCTGCACCAGAGCGGCCTCTCAGACTTTCACATCGTACAGGACGTCGGCGTCCCGTACTCAACCGCAACAGACCTAGCTATCTGGCTTGACGAGAACCTTGATATATACCCGCTCTGGCTATGCCCCCTTCGAACGCGCCGCGATGATGGCGAGGCCGCGCATCATGGCCTGCATGCTGAGTTTGCCGACGCGGAGCGCACGCCGGAGGCTTTGCTTAACTTTGGAGTTTGGGGGCCTGGATCGTACAGCAGAAGGGAGTGTGTGAGGAAGAACAGAGAGCTTGAGGCTGCGGTGCAAAGGCTGGGAGGGAAGAAGTGGTTGTATGCACAGGCGTTTTATACTGAGGAGGAGTTCTGGGCGCATTATGATCGGGCGGCGTATGATGAGCTGCGAAAAAGGTACCATGCGGGGCATTTGCCGAGTGTGTATGATAAGGTAAAGGTGGATGTTGATGCTGAGGAGGCGGCGGCACTAGCGTCGTGGGCTGCGTGGGTGGTGGCGTTTGTGTGGAGGGTGTGGCCGTTGGCAGGGCTGTATGGGGTCTATAGGGCGGTGCTGGGAGGGGATTATCTGCTTCAGAAGAGGCAAGCCGAGCCGGTGGAGGTTGGGGACAACAAGAAGAGGGCGTGAGCTGTACGAGTAAGTCGGAGAAAGCTGTTGCAAAACACTGGGATTTCTCAGCATATCAAAAAGCCAATTTTATTCCCCAATACCCTCTTTTCGATATCCTTATCCATCGCACCCCCCCTGTTCATCCTGAACTCATCAGTAAGTCCCGCCAGCATATGGCTTCTCAGCCAACCCGGCCTTCCAGTTCTCTCCCTTGCCATCCCAATACTGCATCTGGAACTCGCGCAAGTCAACCCCCTGGTCCGGATCCAGCGTCACGGCGTTGATACTGAAATTCTTGACCGTCTGGCCCTCCCACACGTAACTTCCAAACGCGAACGTGTGGATACCGCACTTGTTGCAGAAGTGGTGGTGCTGCGCCTTCGATCCGAACTGGTACTCTGGAACGTCGTCCAATGATGTGGGGGAGAGGAGCTTGAATTGGTCGGGTTGGATGACGAGCGAGAGGCGGTTGGACTTGAGGCAGATGGAGCAGTTGCTGGTAGAGTGTGTTAGAGTTTTGGGTTGGAGAGGGGCGAGAGGATGAGAACTGGGGCGGCCTACCATTTGGATGCCTTGGGCTCGGACAGGTCGAGATCGACGGAGTAGCGGATGGCGCCGCAGTGGCAACCTCCGGTGTAGGTTTTGGTCGGGGATGACATGGTTCTTCAGTGACTTCGAGTTCCGACAAGTTATGGGAGCAATAGGTTGTTGTTGACTCAAGCACTTGCTAAGTTCTTCACTGATGATGGCAGATAGAGAAGAAATACTGTCAACGGGAGGGGTTATATTTTGTGGGGTGAAAACCGACTGTATTACTGGCTCTCGGTGCATGCAGACAATGAATTGTGTGCGACGAATCTGGGCACACACGTGACGTTGCTCGCGCTGGCCCAGGCTTGGTTCAGTCGCTGTTCAGGATTCGCTCAGGCTGGCTCACCTTTGCTCACCCTAATTACCATTTTTGGCAGATTGCGGGAATCGCTTTAGACTTACAGGGCCTTACAGTAATACCCTAACTAAATTCCTATTATTGAATAAAGGCTCCCTCTAACTTATATCCTCCTCGAGAACTGCTACGTCGGATCCCGCCGGCCCAGAAGATAGCCTCCAAGGTTGTCACACAAGGCCGTAATTGCATTGGAGGCAATTTGGTATGCAACAATGTAGTAGCAGGTTGGCTCCACTTAGCTGTGCGTTGTGGATTCGGTGGCACGAAGCCGCATTTGACCTTGGCTGCAGTGCTGCAGTGCTTGGATAGGGCAGGCGCTCCGTCCGACCTTGTTGGACAATGAACGAAAGACCCAGCATGACTTATGCCAGCCGAGTCTCGTGTCAACGCCTAGGCCCTAACCCTTTGGCACACCTCTCGCTCGAAACTGACATCCTGCCTAACACTGCTACCCAACTTCCAGGCTACCCCATTATCCCCCTTTGATATCCTCAAAGCTAAAGGCTGGGTAGGATATCCGGCAGGACAATTCCAAGTCTTGAACCTCCACCCCAAACATGGCATCGATTCAACAATGGTTGCTCTTCTCGATATTCTTAATCGGCATCGAGACCATAAATCCTTCACAAGGAGCCACGGGGGGCCCGAGCGGCCATGGACAGAGTTACAAGATCGTGTTGATAGAGCCATCAGATTATGGAATTTCGGTCTTTTGGTGAATGGAATGGAGAAATACAAGGACGCGGAAAAATTTCTTCAAAAAGCTGTCGAGGTTTATGGATCAGCACTGAGAAGCAGTGACACTTACCAGTGCTACAATTCTTGGACAGGGGTGGATGAAGACGCACTAAGGGTAATGGGTGGGCTTGTCGATACCAAAATTGGCAACGGCCAGGTGGGCAGCAGTGAATGGCCAAGAGGCCGTTGTGGAGCTACTCTGGCCAGACACCGCTATTGTTGGCTGCAGAACAAGGCCACGAGGCTGTTGTTGAGCTAATTCTTGACAGAGGTGGCTCTATCAGGACAAAGGGCTACTCTTACGGTGGCAAGTCAGCGCTATCCTGGGCTGCGGAGCATGGGCACGGGGCTGTGGTGAAGTTACTGCTTGATAGAGGCGCCTGGATCATGATGGAGGACTACAGCCACCGAACACCGATATTTTGGGCTGCAGAGAATGGGCATAAGGCTGTGGTGGAGCTACTGCTTGACATGGGTGCCTCTATCGAGCAGT
>Ga0247781_1000713_pt1 | contig 10516 bp, 4 predicted proteins | sample UWRJL184509B5_FD_179922 | JGI IMG/M metagenome (GOLD analysis project Ga0247781, IMG submission 179922) | Plant litter microbial communities from Arlington Agricultural Research Station in Wisconsin, United States - UWRJ-L184-509B-5 | ecosystem: Environmental > Terrestrial > Plant litter >...
TAAAAGAGTATATAGTTTAGTGGAAGTTTAAGGTTTAAGGTTAAAAGTAGTTAAGGGGGTTAAAATAACTTTTTAAACTGGCCTATTTTAACTAATTAGCTAAAAAGGCAAACGCTTTCTTTTTATCTGATTAAAGGAAGGAGTAAGTGTTTATACTTAATAGTAGCTGTGGAAATAAAACTTAACTTATTTTTAGAACTTCCTCCTCTTTTTAACACCACTTTTCTTCTTATAACTTTTAACTTTTTTACTATTTACTATTATAATAATAGCTTTAAACTTTTCATCTCTACTCTCCTTTATCTTTAATTAGAAGACGCTTAAACGTCTAACATTAATATGTAAAACACCAGAATACAGTCTGATATTAATATAATTTACACCCTTTAAACCTGTAAACCTTACTTTTATTCTAAAGTTAAAAGGTGTAGTGGTGCCCTTTTAGTTTATTTAAGTTTTTAATTTCGGATCTCCACTTTAAGATATTAAGATAATCCCTAATAGTGCGTTATAGTAAATTTAGATAAGCTTTAACCACTTTTTCACTATATTATTATACTTTAAAATCTTTAAAGTAAGAGAGGCCTTTTTAAACATATACGTAGTTTAGCTAGTTCATAATAGTAAGGATAGAGTTAGAAAACTCTTCACTTGCTTTAACCTTTATAAGGCTTAACTTAGGCTTTTTAATGGAACTTATCTCCCTCCACTTAATATAATGTATATTAAAGTATATAATAGTGGCCCGTTTAGCCGTTAGTTTTATTAAATTATTAATTATCTTAAGTATATAAAGGGCTTATTTATTTAGGTATTTAAAAGGTTATAAGTGTCCCTCTTTACTTAATTAAACATATATAAGTTAATTAAGTCTTCTTAACAGGAACTTTAACCCTTATTTTAAGTGTAAGGAATCTTTTTACTGTTTATTCTGTAAAATTAATAATTAAAAGGTTTAATTAATGTAACCTTTTTTTAAATGTTTATTATACTTAGATATTAATGATAATTCTTATATTAGGTGGTGTGGGAACTGCTAGTTTAATAACTGTATTTACAATTATAAGAACTAGAATCTTCTTTTAAAAGTGAAGTTATAAAGGGTAGCTTTATTATTAAGAAACTCTTTACTAAACTTTATAACTGTATTATTAAAGGACGAGTTAAAGTTTAACTTAAGTGAGGTTTAGGAGTAATAAAAGGCTTTTAAGAAGGGGAAGAAGTAGGGGAAGAAATAAAAGTAGGATCCTGTATAGGAAGATAAAGGTAAGGGACGTATATACTTTATAAAATAGAAATAAACTTATTACCTTTTTCCTTTACATTACTTTAAGGTATAATAAAAGTGATAATATATTAAGACGTATATTTAAATTATTAAAGGGAAGAAATAAAATAAAAGAAGAAAAAAAAAAAACTAAGGAGTTAAGCTCCCTTTAATTAAAATATTTATACTGTTTTAAAGGAACTGTAAATTATTAAGGCTATATGGTGGTGTTTCCCTTTAAATGTTACTGTAAGGTCTAAAGGTGATATATAGATAATCTTAAGATATAAAACTAATAATAGGAAGGTGGGAGATACTTAAGAAAGGAAACCTATATTACTCCTCTAATCTTAAAAACTAAGAGGCTTCCCCTATGGAATTTCGACTTTAAACTTACTTAACTTAAAGATTTAGATTCGCTTCCCCTTATTAACTAAAAGTGGGATACCGTTTCACTTAATAACTTCTTATTTATACTTAACTTCCTTATTTTATATAATATCCTCTTCCTTTTAATTAAAGATAAGTTTATTATTCTTATTAAGTGTTAATATTAAGATATCTTTTATATTTAAATCCTTTAGGTTATATTTATTAAGATTAGGGTTTTTAAAAGTAAAAATAACCTTATTATTAAACTTTACGTAAACACTGTTTATTTAAAAGAACTTCTTAACTCTCTTTAATAGGTAAGAGGTCCTAAATTATACTTTATTAAACGTCTTAAGAATGTAAGTTAACTTAGGCTTAACCTTTTTAACTTTATAAGGGTTATGTTACTGATACGTTAGCTTTTAATATGTAGATATGTTAATCTCCTATACACTATCCCAGATTAAAATAAGGTCTCCTTCTCTAATTAAAGCAGATTAAGGTTAAAACTTATATATAAATTTCTTCTTTTAGTAATTAGTTTACTTTTACCTTATAGTTATAATTTAGTCTGTTATAATACTTATATTATACTAAGCTTTATTAAGGTATCTTACTTTAATAGCTATTAACGCAGCTTTAGCTTTAAGATTAGGTTACCCTTTATTTAATTAAATAAAGATAATTACGTCCCACTTAATAAGACGTTAAAAAGGGTGATTAACTTTAACTTTAAATATTAAGTTAAAGCTTTTTATTAGGTAAAAAAAGGTTATCTTATAACTCTTTTTAAAACTTATCTTATTAGTATAAAGGATATAGGGAAGTTATTTTTTAAATTTAATAACGTTTCCACTAATAAGCTTAGCTAATATTAAGGTAATCTGGTAATAGCCTCTTTTATTTAATCTGTTAGCTTTTAAATTATATAGGGATATAGTAATATGTTTAATATAGAGTTCCTTAAGGTATTCCTTTAAGAACCCTTTAAACTTAAAGCTATTATTTATTAGGACTTTTAATAACTATCCCCACTGTAGAATAATGTAGTTTATTATAAAAGTTTTTACTGCTTTTAAACTTTTAATATAAAGGACTTTTACTTTTAAGTACCTGGAGAGATCATTTTATCCTTTAATTACTTATATCTTTTTACTTTTAGGCTTAGATATAAAAACTTAAAGGTTAAGAGTCTATTTCGTAAACAGCCATAGGGATAGTGTGTTATACTCTAATCCTTCTTTATAACACTTATTACTGTAACACTAACAGTCAGGATAGCTTTTAATCCAGTTCTTAACTATAATATATATTCCCTTCTAGTAATAATACTTAGTGATCTAATTATAAGTAGCCTTACGTCCTTAATAGCCAGAGAGCTTGTAAAAACGTGATTAGATTTATCTTTATAGCTTTAGACAGTTTATAATTCTCTGTAAGAGGATACTTATACTTTTAAGTGGCTATATTTAAAGGATTTTATATTTAACAATATACTTATAATATTTAACTTTCCACTTTTAAATCACTAAATGTAACTTTTTTATAACCTTAAGTAGAACAGTAAAGTTGGTTAAATAAGCTGTAATGTTATAAGACTCCTTTTTCCATATATTATTAAGTAATAGTTTAATTTAAAGGTTTATATTAACGGTTTTTTAAGTAAAGATTTAAGTGTTAATAAAGTCGTTAATATCCTCTTTAAGCTTAAGCGTTATCAGATTAAAGGTACTGGTAGGCTTTTATAATAGCCTGTTAGTTACAGTATTCTTAGAATTAGGTATGTGTTTAACGTTAAAGTTAAAGTTTTAAATCTAAGTAATCTATCTTATAAGAAGGGCGTTAAGTATATTACTAGCAGCTTTATTTAACTAATAAATTAAAATAAGAGTATTAGTTTTAATAATAAATTTAACCTTATAAAGGTAGTAACGGGTTTGCTTTAATATGTTTAATAATCCCTTAAGTTCTCACTTAATAACGTTATAGTGTTTCTTAATATTAGACTATATTTTACTTTTAAAGCGGTAAGGGTGCTGTTTCTCGTCTAGCCTAACTTACTTAATAACTCCTCCTTATCCTTTAAGGTTAGCATTAATAATTATAAAGATAAGGCTATATTAAGGGTTGTTATAAGTTATTACTATTAAGATTAAAGTAATAATAACCTTCCTTTATAGGAACTCTATTATTATTTACTCTCTTTTAATCTATTCCTACTGCATATCTTTCTTTATTAGCATGTATAGTGGTGTTATAACTTATCTAAATAACTTAATCTAAATTTAATAAAATCTAATTATTCTTATAAATAACTAGACTTCCTTAACGTTTAAGTAAGTTCTTCATTTATTTACTTTAATAACCTTTATCTAATTAGGGGAACGTCTGTCTAGTGAATATAAGTAGCTTAGCAGAACAGCTTTTACCTAAACTTACTGTAACTTAACTAGGGTGACAGTTACTCCTATTAGTTTACAGTTAATAAATATAACATCTAGGTTTATTAAATACTTAACTATGTAACGTTATAAACTAAATTTAAGCTCTTCTTTACTATAATTATGCTATAGCCCTTTAATACAGATGTTATTAAAAAACGGCTAACACTTATATAGGATAAGGTTATAAAGTATTTAAATCACAGCTTATATAAATTAAGCCACTAAGTTTATTACTCTTTAAGGAAGAGTATATATCCTAAAAAGTCCAATTAAAGTAAAGAAAGTTATTATATCTCTATTTATAACATTTAACTTAACATAGTTATAATTAAAGAAAAGATCTAAAAGTGAGATAAGCTTACAGCCTTTAAACTCCTCACTAAACTCTTCTACACCTAATAAGCTAAAAGTATTATAAACTGTAACTTTATTTATCTTTTAAGTATTATTAATCAGATAAAGACCGCTATCCTTTTTTTAAACTATAAATTAGTTATTACAGTACGCTATATAAGACTCCTTTAAAACTCCTTACTACACCTTATCTTTAAGAATTTAGATAACTTTAAAGATAAAAAACTTTAGGATAAGAATATAACCAGACTGTTAAGCCTTATAAGGGACAGTCTTAATCTTTTATAAAAGTATAATCTTTAAGCTAATCTAACCGCTTTTTATAAAGTCTTATAAAAGAGCTGCTTCTCTGTTATAAAGGATATAAATAAATAGTTTAACTTTTTTTAAAGTTAGGTTTTTCGTAATTTTACTAAAGATGTCTTATAACCTCTCCTCTGTTAACCTTATCCCTTATTTAATTAAAGAGAACTTTAGTAAGTAATACTTATTAAACTTACTGCTATACTATATGTGCTTTTCTACTTTAACTATTCGTTTACACTTCTAGTCTAAATCTCCTTTAAGAACAGAGCTGTTAGATAAAGTAGTATTAACTAATTTAACCTTCTTATTAACTCGCTTATATATAGTAAAGCTTTTAGCTAAAATAGGCGGTTCTTCTATATCTAGCTAGTAAGGTTCTTTCTTCTTATAACACTTACGTATCCCTAAGACCTCCTATAACTAGTAAACTTCTTCCTTTAAGGTTATCTTCTTCTAATTAAAGGTAAAATTATCTGATAATTAAAGGGAAAAAGCTCTGTATTATAAGTCGTTAATTAACAGTAAGGTGGAGTGTTTAAAAATGTCGTTAAAGATAACCCTGCCACTTTTATTATTTAAGAATCTAATAGGTTCTTCACCTTTCTCTAAACCCACCCACTTAAGGATATATTTCCATACTACAGGATGTGTCAGTCCCTTTAACATACAGGTATACTTATTAAACGTGCTGTTTTTTAATTTAATTAAAACCACTAACTACTAATACTATAATAAAATTGCTGGCGTCGCTTCGTTCGTCATTCCGTGACAGCCCTTCGCTACGCTACGGGGCGCTCCATGCCTCACTTTCGCTCCTGGCAATTTTGGCGTGGGGTATTAAGCTTATTTAAATAAGTGCAGCGAACAAAGCGACAGAAACCTGTCCGGAGGCCAATACATCTATTTAAAGAGATTAAAAAATAATTAAAAATAAATCCTACTTTTTAAAGCTTTATTTTTTAAGATTTAAAGACTTTATTTTATACAGTTTACAGGCTTTCTTTTACAGAGTTTACAGGCTTTATTCTACAGGGTTTATAAGCTTTATTTTACAGGGTTTACAGTTTTTATTTTATAATTTACAATTTACAGTTTTTTTTTCACTTTCACAAATGCAATTCGAACTGGGAACCTCTTTAATTTATATTACGCTATTTACCACTATACTATTTCTATTTCTATCTGTGAAAAACTAAAGGTTTTTTTAACTTAATTAAGTGAAGTAGAGTAATAATTTAATAATTTTTAATTATTAGCTTACATAATTAAATGATACGTTTTAATATGTATCACGTGATGTAAAGTCCGATTTTCACTCCATTTTCAGGGTTAGGGTTCAGTAAAAGGAGATATTCAGGTTTAAAGTGAAAAAACTATGACTTTTACAGTTATTATTTTAGTTTATAATATAGAATAAGGTAGTATTATATGTAGATTTTAACCGTAATTCTTAATCTAAAGCCCGATTTGGAATGGCTATTAAAACCAGAGAGATATTTGAGTTTATGTTAATATTATTATTATTATTTAAGTTTAAACAGTAATATCTTTACTATTATAAGCCGTATAGTAAAAGAAGTTCCAGTTCTGTGTTTAACATAATAAACTATATAGGAATCGTAATTATTACCTCTTATTATACTACTTATTAACAGGTTATTATTATAATAACTATTATTATCTAACTTTAACATTAATATCTTTCTCACTTTAAGCAGTATAGTAAAACTGATTCCAGTTCTGGATTCTACGTAATAAGCCTTATAATAAACGTAAGTAATAGAACTTATTATATTACTTATTAACCGGTTATTATTTAAATAAAGATTATTATTAGACTTTAAACAATAATATCTTTTTATTATAGGACTTGCTTTGCGCATTCGCCAACCGAATGCACAGCCCGGGTAGCATTACGGGCTTGGCCTGGTAAGGGTCCCGACCGTTTGGCAGGTATGGGCAAAGGCGCCAGGGCGGCCAATCAGGTGCTAAATTGCGGTATCTTACAACCTCTTCCCCTCATTAAATTAATTAGGGCCATAGGGGCCACATGCGCGGCATATCACGGGACCGCTTGGGGCAAAAAATCCGGGAACAATACCCGAGGCTAAAGCAATATCACGGCATCCAAAAAACGGGATGTATCATTTTGGCCAAGCCTTTTTCTTTCCATTCTTTTTCCGCAGCGCGTTTCCTCATCCGCCAGTATGAGCGATATGGGGACCTGAGGCTGATGAAGTGCGATCCTCCGCTGCAGTGCCCCCTGTTGATCGACCCCCGTCGGAGCGGCTTCCCGCATCTGGACCGTCCGAAGCAGAAGAGCAAAAAGCAGTGATGCTCACACCCCCAGCCGACACCGAAGATGTGAGCATCACGAGGGGCCGGACGAGACTCGAGCTCGCAACCTTTTCATGAACGCGCCAAGCTATCAGCAGGCAGGATGTATCACGCGGTACCGCGAAGTGAATTTCCCGCGTTGGAGGCCGTGGAATTCCAGCAAATGGCAACCGCTGGCTTGGACCAATTCGTGCCAAGCCATAAAAGGTGGGCTATCTGGCAACCCCCTTTGTGCAAGACACCCTTAAAATGCAAGCACTTGGGTGGTCTAGATTACTTGCGTTTACTAGGTTGTTGACTGTAGATGTCTCGGGTATTGTTCCCGGATTGTTGCCCTCAAGCGGTCCCGTGATTTGAGGCGTATGTGAAGAGATAAAGCGGTTGTCAATTTAAAAGCACCTGATTGGCCGCTTTAGCGCCTTTGCCAACATCGCGCATCGCATGCCCAGAGTCAGGCGGCTCTGCAACTGTGGCTGACTAATCCCGAAGAGTCCAAGCCCAAATATACCGCACACCGCGACTTCTCTCGATCCCTCCTCTCCCTCAACCGCACCCCGCCCGTCATGACAGACCAGTTCTCGAAGATTATTACGAAAAACCCTATTGGAAAAGGCCTTGATGCCTTCCGCACCTCCTTCCATTTGGTCTGTGGAGGCGCGGGCCTCCTCGCGTTGCGGTAGTTTGACTGAGAAGGCAAGATAGCATTCGTTCTAAGCTGTTTTCCCCTAACCGTTGTGCAGATCTGCAAAACCTCTCCCTCATTCTTCTCTCGACTCTATAGATCGCGATCTCTCAAGACTCCATTCGGCCATCAGCTCCGATGACTTTGACCTCGACCCATCGAGCCTCTCCTCAAGTCGGCCGTTGCCGACGATAGCGATGCCCTCATCTGAAGTCTACAAAGCGGTTACCGAACCTACCTCGCCTCCCTATTCCATAGCCTCCTCCCTTCAGCAGACTCCGTGGCTTCATAATACGGGAAGCTTCGCGAACTCCTCCGAGTACGCAAAAACGCTCTGTCTCGTGTTCGGCCGCTACTCCCGGTTCCTCGCAGTTTTAACTTGGCTCGCTTTACTCTGTTGGTCGACATGCGCGGCGATGAGGAAGTCGCCCTCGGCTGGGCCGGGCGGCCGAAGGAACAAGAGGTCGAACTCCGGCTGCAGGTCACCGCTAGTGACGGTATGCGACGTGGGAGTCTCGGGCGCCGTACCATGAATCCAATCAATGGTGATTTCCTGGGCATTCGCTTTCTGGGCCGCTCTGGTGACCGGTCCTTCGCGGGACGGCGGTGTCGTCTCTACCCACTTCAAGATAATTTTGCGTCCCGCTCGATCCAGCTTCGCCAGGAGAACCATCTTGACCTGGTGATCCGAGGCCGAAAACCACCATTGCATGTCCTTACGCAAGTCAGCTAGGGTGGATGAGTTGCTAGCCTCTATGACTAAGGTTGGCCAGGCCTCGCATTCCCTGCGTTTCCCCCTATGACTGCCGCTCGAATCGGGTTCCCCGGCGCCCCCATCCCCACCCCCATCAGCACCGTCGCCATTTCGGTATCCTCGTCCTCGGAGGAAGCTCGTGGCGCCATCATCGTTACAAGCATCCTTGAGGCCAATGGCAACAATTTCGTCTCTTCCTTCGTTCGAAAGGGCTCGGTGAAGTCGTTCGTGAGGCTTTCCTGGCAGCATGGCAATGGGCATTTGCTCCTGCGCAGCATAGTCGATGCGACTCCCAAAGTTGCCCGGCCGCGCGTTCTCGTGTCCGCCGTGTACATGTCGGGGCAGTCGGGGTGGAATCGCAGCGGAGGTAACAACTCGGACTTGTCACAGAAGCGTTCAGGCGGCGAGTGGGCGTCGAGTTGAAGTCTCCCGTTGTAGATGTGTTTAGCTCCGTCACACAATGTTCTGGTCTCCCGCCGAGAATTACCCCGGTGTCCAGGCCGGCGCATAACCCCGATCAGACAAACGCGGGAACTCGAGAATCACGCGCGCCTCGATGTCGATGTCATTCAAATTTGGGATTGTCGGACACCCCGATCTACTTATCCTCCGGAGGTCGCAAATTGACGGCATGGCCTCAAACCTGGTGATGCTTCGGTGCGGATCGGACAGCTTTGCGGAGCGGTGGACGCCGAGTAGCCTGTCAGCGATCATCAGTCAGCGATGAGCGATCAATTGGAGACAATTGAGTACCCTGGTGTCTCGGCACCAGCACATGTCGTGGCTGGATCTTGGTCTCTTGCCCACGATTTCGGCCTCGAGCGTCGAACGTGCGGCGGCTGCGGTCGCGCAGGGTTTCTGGACGGCAGACGGAGTCGAGACGGAAGACAGTCGGGATACCTTATGCCATTGACTGATGTCAGTGGGATTGGGATCTCCACGGGGACCAGGTCGGGGGGGGGACCTCATTCTGGGGGACCTACCATTCTAGGTCGTGATTCGGAGGCCTATTGAGTGTCGAATGCGGCCTCAATCTCGCTGGCCTCAATCTTCGCTGCGAGAATGGAGATTGAGACCGTCCCGTGCACCGCCTGAAGTAGCTCTTTGCTTGCCCCGTGTGACCTAGTCACCGTCTCCATGGTGTGCCCGCCTCGGCCCAACTGCCTTCATCTGAGGCGTCTAGATAAGCTTCCTCGATGTCGGGGCAGCATGTCGGTTCCCTGGCCTTGCGGGCGTCCTGGCCGCCCATGAGCTCTAACATCACATTCACGCCCCGCACAAACGATGTGATGTTCACACTCAGGTGTACAGAGCTACCGCTGCTCTCCTGCCTTGGTTCTGCTGTCCATCACTCCAGGATCTGGTTGACCAAACACACAAATGGCAGTACTTCCGCAAGAATCCACGAACCCTTATCAAGGCAAAACTTGCCCCGCTGTATTGGTGCAGAACACCTGGCAATTCTTCGTAACTTAACCTACGTCTACCAGGAAAACCTCTATAGTTGCTGCTAGATACAACAAGCCCAAACTGTGTACACTGCCTCCCTTGTTTCTACACCAGACCGAGGTAGCCCATAGCGATTACCACCTGCGAGGAAAGCGAGCCAAGAGACGGCGCCACGGAGCGATGGCGACCTCGTATGGCTTTGCCGTAGCAGAAGGACCAAGATAGCCCTCGGTACACCAATCGCCGCTAGTGAGAGGCGATGACAGAAATGCATTGCTGCCATTAAGCATGGCTCGAGGGACGGTTGTGAAGAAGCGGCGACCACTTCCATCAGGTTTGGAGCTGCTGCTTCCACCACGCGCGCGGCCTGTGCTGCCCATGCCTGTGGCATGTTGTTGATGCATCTTTGCAAGATGCTTCTCAAGTTCTTGGCGTTGTGCAAGGTTCTGTTCGCGCTCTTTGGCGAGAGTTCGCTCGAATTCCTGGCGCTGTTGGGCGAATTCCTGGCGCTCTTGAGCGAGAACTCGCTCGAGTTCCTGGCAGTCCTGACG
>Ga0247781_1000714_pt1 | contig 10489 bp, 11 predicted proteins | sample UWRJL184509B5_FD_179922 | JGI IMG/M metagenome (GOLD analysis project Ga0247781, IMG submission 179922) | Plant litter microbial communities from Arlington Agricultural Research Station in Wisconsin, United States - UWRJ-L184-509B-5 | ecosystem: Environmental > Terrestrial > Plant litter >...
TGCATACCAACAAGATGGCGTCAGGATCAGAGACGGCAGCGGCAACCCCGCGACGTATGCGCAATCCCTCTCCTCTCCCGTCCCCTTTCGCCCCGACCGGTCGACCAAGTCCCGAACCAGATTGACGGATTGATCTACGAGACCAATTGCTGACGTTGATGACTTTTCTTCCAAAATAGAGGCCACTCGCGAGGAGATGCGCGATGCCAAGGTCCCGCTGGCCTACCGCGATAGCTGCGCACACCTGCTCATTCCTCTCAACCGGTGCCGCTTCGAGACATACTACCTGCCGTGGAAGTGCGAGGTACGTCGTCGACCGTCGAGTTTCTGCCAGCATGGAAAGGGGAAATCGAATGTTGGGAGTCGTATGCTGACAACATTGTCGACAACAGGACGAGCGACATAGCTACGAGAAATGCCAATACGTCGAGTTCAAGAAGCGGGTTGCCAAGATGGACGAGCTCAGAGAGGCCAAGGGCGGTGCGAGGAGCAATTGAGTGTGAGGAACGAACAACGAACGAAAACCGGAGTTGACACAATCGCCTTGTAAATATTTGGGGAGGGGGGTAGCCATACAATAGCTGCGAGGCACAATCGGACAATGCATCGTCAGTCTACAAGAAACAAGCTTGACCAAACAAGTTGAAGATCTGCTGGCTGGTTCACGCATGCATGCGATCATGGGACATGCGAGGAAGAATTTGTGATAATGCTATAACTCGGTCATTCTAATGAGATACAATGCAGCCGTCAATAGGTAGCCCAACTCCGCGCCAGAATACATAGCGGCCCGAGCCTAATGCAATCCATCCAGATAATTCAGCAACCGCTTCTTGATCACCACCCCCACAACCCGAGCCGTTTCCTCTTCCACGATAACCAGATACCTCACCCCGAGCTTCCCAAACAGCTCCACCGCATACTCAACCGGCGCCTTTGCGGTAACCGTCAATGGGCTGCGATCAACAAACTCCGAGACCACCCCATCCAGAAGATCGACCTCCTCGTGCTCGTCTGCTCCCTCTCCCGTCTCGTCCAGCACATTCAGCGCGAACTCCAACTCGGCTTCGGGAAGATAGCCATGGCATATACAACGTTCATTGACAAGAACCAGCCCCGCATCCATGAGCCCACGAGCCTGAAGCCGAGCGAGCTTTTCCCTCAAGATTGCCTTGCTCACCCGATAATTGGGTCCGGTGAACAGCGTAATCTCTTCCATCGTGTTGGCTGGCGGCATCAAATCCTGCATTGTCCCCGTGTTCTCCGAGTCTGGGTCGAGTCTGCGCACCTTGTCCAGCGCATGCTCGGCGTCGAAGAACGGATGTCCCAGCAAGTGCTGTGCCAAATCGTACACCCCGTCCGCACTGATGGCATCGGCCACACACTTTGACGTGAGAATCGCGACCATGAATGGCGGGATGAAGTTCACCTCGCCCGTCAGTTCAAACATGATGACAGCCAGACTGACCGTCATGCGGCTCACCCCTGCAAGAAACGACGCCGCCCCAACCATGGCAAAGATGCCGGGCGAGATATCCGGCACAAGCTGACCAACCATTCGTCCAAACAATGCACCCGCGTCAAGTGACGGGATAATGATACCAGAAGGGACCTTGCATCCAAATGTGACAATGGTCAACAGCAACTTGACCAACGTCCCCGACATAAGCCAAGCATAGTACCCGCCCTTCCCGTCGTCCTTGGCCTCCTGCTGACACACCCACGACTGCTCAAGGTGTTTGCAGTCAGCCAACAACTCCTCCATGACAATATCCCCCGTATCTCGGATCAGCCGATTCGGATACTGCAACACCGCCGTAGCAAGCACGACAAGCAGCAGCTCAAACACGGGGTTGTTCTTGATCAGCGGCAACCCACGAAACCACTTCGACCAGATATAATTCGCCTTGCAAAAGATCCCCCCATACATTCCACCCACAACCCCCAAGAGCACAAAAACCAGATAATGCACAAAGTCATAATCCACCCCATACTTGGTCTCAAACAACACCAGCTTGCCCGTCCCCATGGGATTCAGCTCCTTCAACACAACAGCGGCAATCAGCGAGCACAAGAAACTCCGCCACATGACCCTCCTCGGAAAATACGTGCTAATCTCCTCGTAGCTAAACAACACCCCGCCAATGGGTGCTCCAAAAGCCACGCTCAACCCAGCCGAACACGCCACGCTGAGCATTTCCCTCTTCTTTCGCTGGTTCCCTTTATACTTGGGGAACCAATTGGCCACCATGAACCCAACACAAGTCGAGATGTGCACAAAGGGCCCTTCCTTGCCCAAACACATGCCAGTGGACACCGCAAATGTCGCCCCGACCGCCTTGACAAGCATGACCTTGAGGCTCAAAAAGTTGGGGATCACAAATCCCGACAAAATGGTCTTGATCTCGGGAATTCCACTCCCCGCAGCCATGTACATCATCTTCCCCACCGCCGTTTCCGTGTATGTCGTCTCCGACTCTGTCCCATCCTCACTCATAGTGGTATTCCCATCATCCAGTATATCCTTTGCCTTTCCCAACCCCCTAGCCTTCAACCTCCCCTTCGTCCCCTCCGTCACCGTCACAGCCGGGAGATGAGCCCGTGTAGTCATGGTGACCACCCCCGCAATCAGACCAAACACCATCGCAAAAGCAACATACACGGCGTACGATCGTGCATACGAAGCGGTATCATCGCCGTCACCACCCCACGACCTCCAATCAGCGCAGCTGCTCCCCCTCCGAGGATCCAGATCATCAACAATACCGCCCGGAGACACAGAAGCACAACACCCCCCGCGATGCAACCAGATACTCCGCGCACAGTACCCCTCCTTCCAATCGGCCACCGTCACCACACTCACGTCCACCACAAAGGCGATACACGCGGCAATGATGCCAATCAACGCGGCGGCGACCCATCCCTGCGCGGCGTCCCATTGTTCCCAGAGCCGGACTCGCAATGCCATCCGCTTTAAATGCATGCCGTCCGGTGAAGTAGACAAGCCGGTTTCAAGTGCAGAACCCGCGGGCGTAAGGGGTTGGGTATTGGTATGGAGATTTGACCTCGCGGCGAGGAATCGACGTCTCCGGTGCCGGACGGAGTCCTTGACGAGATCGTGCAGCCAGTCGATGGTGGTGTAGTCGTTGTAGGGGAGGCGTTCGCCGAGAGGGGTGGTGTGCATGAGGGCGCGCTCGTCCTTGGAGATGGCGGAGGAGAGGAGGGATTCGACGTCGCCGTCGTAGGGGGCTGCGGAGGTTTCTTGGCCATTTTGGGAGGTGGCGAGGCTTTGTGTGCGGAGGGTTAGGGTCCTTCGGGTTGGGCGGCGGGTTGTGGGTGTTGATGTTGGGGTGTTGGGAGTGGGTATCGGATTTGGCTGGGGTGCGAGGAGGGGAGAGGACTCGGTTGGAGTTGGAGGTTGTGAGGCCATGGTTGGGTTTGCTAATGGAGATGATGGTGATGTTGTTGATGATGTCGGTTATGATGATTCCAAGAAGTTCAAGAGTTCAAGTTAATTTTGGGTGGGATACGATGTGGTTGAACAGTTGCTCATTTCAGAGACTTGATAAGTACAAGGTGCAAGAGCACTGGACTGCGCAACGGCTTGGCCTGGCACTTGCCCAAATGAAGCTCGTTATTTGCGAACTTGACCGTATGAGGCGTATACATGAAAAGAACGTCAAACAACATCAAAGTTTGGGAAGCCGCAGGGAGGCATGGTTTCCTTTTGGGCAGCTACAGAGGCCAACATGAAGGACAGTGACGATGCACAGCGAGATTATATTGTAGGTCAAGTATCAGGATCGAGCCTTCTACCTCTCAGATAGCAAGATAGTGGCATGCTGCGTCTGACATCACACGACATGTGTGCTGCAGACTTGAGATCGGGGCGGCGATAAGATGGTGTTGCGTGGGGGTGGGAGGAGATAAGAATCTGGGCTGGTTCACGGCACAGTGAGCTGCACAGTAATATTGACGAGTATGTACTGTGAGCATGTGGTGCACCTTGTGCTTGCCTTGCTCTTCCTCTTGGCACACAAATCCAACCATGTTCCTGATGAAGCCATTCCCACGCATCCCCAAGGCCATTTCTTTCACGCTTTTGTTCTTTTTCTCGGGTGTTCATCCAAACCAATCATTTGGAGAATTAATCTAATTATTCCATTCACTCTCAACTATATCCACCGTTGGCTCACCCTTCCCTTCTGCATTGGGCGGCGGCGGCACGAATGAGGCCATGGTGCGGCCCTGAGTCGTGACCGGAGTCGTGAGTCGTGAGCAGATCCTCGGTTCTCAGGACCGCCATTCTCGGTCTCGGGGCCGCCCATAAGTCCCCCCTGCCAACGTCATTGTTCTCCACGTCCTTGTCCTGCTCATGGCGCCGTCGCCATCGCTTGAAGCGAATCTAAAAGGGAGGGAGGAGAACAGGAATAGAGAGGGCAACAAAAAAGATACCCTTTTCCCACGTGTAGAGTACAACGGTGAGAAGATTATCCAGCTTTCCGCCCAACTTCCAAGTCATAAAGAAGACTGCTCGCGTAATGCCGCAAAGCCCAGCTAATACTCCGAAGCTCATTGAAGTACAAATCAAGATCTTTTTGCCTCTCGGTATATCCAAACTCCGAAGCATATACCACGGAAACAGCGCATAAAAAAAGTCGAGCAGCGGGTTATACATCATCCAGGCTTTGGCGGGCTCTTGCGCTATAGGGGTATAAGCATGAAGAATATCTTTGGACCTTTTGTAGCCGAGAAAGACATATAACAACATGATACCGACAGGGATACAGATAAAAAAGGAGGGCACCGTGGCCCAAATAAGGAGCCGCTTGTGCCTAATAATTATATCATGTTAGCTCGCTGGTGTCCCGGGAGACGAGCGGAACCGACCATTTCACGGTGCTTATTCGAACCAAGAAGGCGGCAATAGCGGCTTTCAATATAGGCTCGCCGAGAAAAGTAACAAAACAGCCAATTCCAAAAAAGACCTCGAGTTGGTAATACGCAGCATCGTTTTTGAACGTCTCGGCGGCAGGAAACCGGAGGGGATAGCCGAGAAAGATGAAAATCATTTTTAGTACTTGGAAGAACCATGCCACCCAAAGTAGCCAATCGTCGTAGCCAATGGATTCCCTGCCACTTTTGTAATATCTGACGGCCAAACGGCCATAAACAAGGGGGGTATAGACACAGAACCATACTATCTCCGTGGCGTAGGCAATGTACCAGTTGGTAAAGAGGAGGTGCACCATTCTGGCGGTGTTGGTTGTGCAAATTCACAAGGGCCAAGTGGAGAGAAGAAGGATGATGGTGATGGGGAACGAGAATCAGGAGGGAGCTATTGCACAGACAGGTGGGGAATTTCCTTATATCATACATTCTATATGCGTGTTCCTTTTTTGTCAAAGACCAAAATGGGATCGAGTGGCAAACGACGGCCATTTCCGTGACCCAGATCACAGGGCACTGGGAACAAAGGAGACGACCCCAGCCCGGCCATTGGATACCGTTTTTCAGATTGACTGGCCATCAATTTATCTCGTGCTATCGGAGAGACCCGAGCGGACGGATATTGCATGAAAGACGCTGAAAAAAACGTGCACTTTCCTGATAACAGGGACAGGGGCTTGTGCTCATTGTAGCTCCTACATATCGAGAACCTTGAGGTCAATGGACAATTAGGCGGGTTTCTCCGCCGGCGAAGTCGCTTGGGGTTAACCAGAACTGGGACCATCCGGCCCCCTACAATATCCTAGCCCACAAATCACACCTCTCCGACCGCCCACCCTCCCACGCCAACCCATCAGCAACCCTCCAATCCGTCTTCCCCTCCGCCGTGGCATTCAAGTTCAACATGACATACTCCCTTGAACTCGACCTCCCCGATCCCCTTTTCCCCATCACCTCACCCCATGAAACCCACTTATCCCTCCCTGCCGCCAACAGCTCCTGCGGCCCGTTCTCCCTAACCGGCAACGTCGGTTCCCCGGTGGTGACAAACCGGCCCCATATCTGCTGAAATCCCCTGGCAAACGTCCCATCAAAGTCCAACTCTGAGCTGACATTGGCGGGATCCGTTTGGAGAGGGGTGAGGTCGAGCGAGTGGTAGGCCTCCGGGACGGAGAACTGGTACCGCCATGCCTTTTTGGGGGATTTGGATTTGGGGTTGTTGGGTGAGTATGCTGTGCCGAGCCAATAGGAGGGGCAGACGAAGGTGGCTTCGGCGTAGAGGTTGATTGCTGCTTGTTGCCTGTGGGGATTGCGGAGTTAGTAGGTGGCTAGGTAGGTGTTGGGGATTTGGGGGGTTATTGTACCAGCCGACGGCGGTGCCAGACACCTGGGTTGCGTAAGGCGGGTGTAGTCCGTCGGTATTGAATTGAGGAGAATCGAAGCCTGCAGGGATGGAGTAGGCGGTCAAGAGGTTGGCGATGTCCTTGGCGGTCGCGTGGGGAAAGTTGTGGTGGACATAGGCTTCGAAGTCGGACTGGGTGGTGATGTTGAATGGGACGAAGAAAGGGCCTTCGTTGGCGTTGCTCTGTTGTCAGATGTTAGACAGGTCTAGATATATAGATCGATGATAAAACTCACTACTGTCAAGATGCGGTCCCCGTTGACGCGTTTGTTCAGCAGTGCGCTGTGAGGCTGCTCCCGAAGGAGTTGGCCGTCCGTCACCGGGAGGAATGGCATTTGTCCGTATGTGCCATTGTACGTGATGTCTGCATTAGCTTTTTGCAAGAGCAGTGTGTCGGCCTTCTGCAAGCACGCAAACACAGATGTCCGGCGAGAGGTGGAATCGATCGTGTCATTCGCTCCGAGACAGTTGGCTTGACGAGCGAATTGGAGATAATGGTTCGTTGGTACGTCGTCGTTAAACTTCCTATAATGCGTGTTTAGTATCCGGAGACAGAAGTGGAGGTCTCAAACATAACATACCGTTGGCCGGGGAGGTAAGGACTGCTGGCGATCCCCCGTCTGAAAAGTTTGTTTCCCTCGAGACCCCCGTTCGATGTGGCCAACAATGTAACAGCCCCGCCACCAGCCGACTCTCCAGCGATGGTAACCCGGTCAGGATCACCTCCAAAGCGGCTGATATGCTTTTGGACCCATTGCAGCGCAAAACGGATGTCGTGAAGCCCCGCGTTTAACACACCATGCCCCAGCCACATCATCGGACGCTAGGAACCCAAAGGCCCCCAGCCGATATTGAATCGAGACAAGGACGATACTATTGCCGACAGATTGACCCACGTATGAGAGGTCTACCAGGTCGGCCCATCCGGCACCATACCCGCCGCCATCTAGGTAGCGAAGCTGTTAACTATCAAGACCCATGAACAGGATAAAGACGGAAGACAACTTACGAATCCAGAACAGCACGGGCAGTTTGGCAGCCCCTCTTGGAGACAAGACGTTCAGAAAAAGGCAATCTTCATCTCCTAGGAATGTTTCTGTAAAGTTCCCCACAGGTATAAACCTAAGGAAGGTGTTGCAAATCAGCATCTGGACGAACCATCCCAAATACACGAACAGCGCCAAGAAAGGGATAATGCTCACGTTGACGTCGCTAGGCACTGCGGACACCGGGGCGGGTTCTGCACAGCGTGAATGACAGAGGTGCGATTCACCCCAGGGGCTTCCGGGCGCTGCCAGCGCTTTGGCGGAGCGGCGAAGCGGATCCTGCATGTAAGGGGTCAATCTCGATTCAGCAAAGTTTCTCCGACAGACAGACGCAATTACCCTTTGTAAACATTTGCATTAAACTCTGGGTCGTGGTACCCCTGATAACGAGCGTACCCCAGGTCGACGATCGGCGTCGAACTCTTGGTATTGGCAAGGGCAAGACCAGACGTCAGCACAGAGGCTGACAAAGCGGTGAATAATAGGCGCATGGCGGCAAAAGGGGCCTGGACAAGATATTATGAGAATTGTAATTAATTAATTCGTTCAAGACGGGCTTCCATGGACCGAGGTGCAGTCCGTCTCGAGACCTAATAATCGCAAGTTTAACAACAGCACATCCATTTTATAGCACGCATCTGGGAGCGATCCGACTCATCCGAGTTGTGTTCTGAGCCATTATTATTTCGCGACAAGATGGCTCATGATGATTCATTTTCTTGCTTCGCCGAAAACCCCCTGTCTGGCGCAAACTACTTTGACAGTATAGCGTTACATTTCACAGGACCAACACGCCAACATGGAAAGTACCTTACCCAAAAGGTAACTTTTACATAAGCATGGAGCTCTTGTATGATCGTGTTGATACCTGCATGGATTGTATGCAGGGCCTTGAACAGTGCCTCACTGCGCCTGCCTGTCGTTTGTACGATATAACCCCTGAACGCCAACACCCGATGTTGCATTTAGCGCGAAGTAAACATCATATTATCTCTTTAACCCTAACCCTGGTCACCTAGACCAACTTCGGTAGGGGGTATGGTCAGTTGGACGGGAACTTGATCTTCAACTACCCCGTATGGATGTGAATATGGACAAATATACTGATCTTGTCCTATGCTTCTTTACTCTTCATTGAACATTTTGAGATTTCTTATTTACGTGTGCCATGCCCCTATGCCCTCGCTTCCTGACCCGAACACCCCATGACAATCTCTCCACTCTGAAGAGATGATACGGTATTCGGTATGGATCGCATCCTACAGCACTAGGAGTTTGAGGAGGTAGTGGTTGGTATGGATCTTTACGACCAGCTGCCCTAGTATGCTAAATTCTCCGAACTGACTTCGATTAGTACGCAAGTACGCGATCTTTGTCAGAGCGCCATCGGGTAGTGATATTGATACATTAGCGCCTGGCGATTCAGTATTTGCAGGCATCTGTCGAGGATCGCTGCACGTCATGCCATTCCCCAGATTCAGGGGAGCTTGCGGGAGTATCGGACCGGCTTACATTGCTGCGGAACACTCCTTCTCTCAAGGGACTGGAACATAGCCTTGGCGGCCCCCTTTCTGCATATGCTAAATAAAGGCTAATGATGATAGAGTTGAGTAAGCGTGATATTAGTACTGAACACAATTGGCTATTGCAACATCAATTCTACTATTACAACACTAGAAAACTGGCTATCTGCCCGTATAACTGGATCTTACTCCACTCTTGTTAATCTCCGACGGTGATTTGGAAGTTGACATCGAGGGAATACGGTGATAGCCACATATGCGCGCACTAATGTTCCTAACCAAAGTGGGCGACAATTACAACTTCGAAATGGCTCACCCCGCATTGCCTCAGGATGAGGAGAATAGGCGTTCCCTTACCTCGGTGGGATTCAACCCGCCGAGTATGTGGGTAGGTGGTAACCGAGGAACTACCTTCTCTCATAGTTGCAGGGTTGAGACATTACTAGACTTGACTGGAATTGGCGCTTGCTGACCTCTGGGCCGTCTGAGCCGATGTCAGTTGAAACCCTCACCATTTCCTGCGACCCTTTCCACAATGAGACTGAATATGGGGACAACACTGGGTGGTGGACGGAACCTCATCCGACCAGCGATACGGGAAAGCTGGACTGGACACACTCGGATTGTCGTCCCGGTCTATGAGGGATGAAGACCAGAGGCGGAGATCAAGAGAATCGACAAGAGATGAAGAGAAGGAGTGAATCAAGTAGAGTAACAATTACAAGGGAGAAGAGGAATATATAAACCCACAAGTCTTCGCCCATCATCACATCACATTCACCTCACCACCACCACCACCACCAATCTACTCAACAAGCCACTCCAAACACCCAAATCATCCACCAGCCAGCCAAAATGAAGCTCATCAGCATCGCCACCATCCTCTTCGCCGCCGTCGCCATGGCTTCCCCCGTCCCCGAGGCCGGCGCCGACCAGACTCTTGATACTCGCGACGGAGCTCTCGAAGCTCGTGCCAAATGCCCTGCCGGATGCAGCTGCCTCACCGGCAGGTGCAACTGCGCCAGCTGCAATATCATGGGTTGTAACTGGTACTTCAACGGGCAGACCTGCTAAGCGACGAAAGGGGGCTCAAGGTAAGCACACCGAGGACAAGGGTGCTTAGAGACTCTTTGGAATCCAACTCCATTAACACAATATGTTCAGGGTTTCTCGTGGCGGACTATCAGTTACTGGACTCTGTCGCACGTGGAAAAGGTACGGGAGCGAATGAGTGAAACAGGGATGGGGGTGAATGGTGCAAGGGATATTACTGGAACTCAAATAGCACGCTTTTGTTACGATCAAAGTTCCCTTACTTCCATTCATTCTCTCTGTGAACGTTATACTCCTTAGCATCACACAGTGACCTGGTGATAATTACTTCACCGTGCAAGAAGTCAGAGTCTGTGCTCAACACCGTAACCCTACCAGCCTTTTCCTGACCTAATAAATCGCCAAACACTCCCCTATCAAGATTCCCACTCCCACCCACCAACTCAAAACATCAAACTCCCCAACAACATCCCCCCAAAAAGCGGCGCCATCAACGGCAACGCCATACCCCCCCT
>Ga0247781_1000716_pt1 | contig 10485 bp, 13 predicted proteins | sample UWRJL184509B5_FD_179922 | JGI IMG/M metagenome (GOLD analysis project Ga0247781, IMG submission 179922) | Plant litter microbial communities from Arlington Agricultural Research Station in Wisconsin, United States - UWRJ-L184-509B-5 | ecosystem: Environmental > Terrestrial > Plant litter >...
CACTCGCTCGGGCTGCCCCAGTCCGACTTGCGGTAGCCGGCGCACTCAGACCGGCAGAACTCGTAAGAGACGAAGAGGCCCATGGCGGCTGGGATGGAGTCGTCGATGTAGGTGTTGCCGCAGCTAATGTCCGCCGGCGGAGGAGGGTCGATGAAGACGTTGCGCGACTGGGCAAGGTTGCAGCATTGTGCACCGTCAAACGCTAACACGGCGCCCGCAGAGGCCATGAGGAGAAGAGGGAGAACGTGCAAGCGCTTGAGGTGCATATTAGCTCAGTGCCGCCAGAGCGTCTGGTCAGAATGAAGAAAATCTAGTTCTGCAAAAAAGTAGGAGACCTGGAGGCTGGCGGTACTGACTTATATACAATCGTAGGCCTTACCTCCACGACCACTTTTTCACACGCCGCGGAGAAAGGCGCGCCAAAAGGACCGCGCACCACGGAAAACAACCTCCTCCGAGGCCCACCGATCAGGGCCAAACCAGTCAGCCTCGTTCGGCTGAGAATCGCCTGGGCAGACGTGTCACTCAGCTGTGTATGGTGGCGGAGGCAGCCGATCCTCGGAAGGCAAATATACGTGTCGCCGAGACCGTCCAGAAGCCGGGGCCATCTGCTACACCGCCAGCCCGCTGGCCGATTTCGCAGCAATGTTTCCAAACAACTGCAGGGCAATAGCAGAATCTGAACAGCAGCGGGTGGGGGGTACTGGGTTGTATTCAGCATCTCGTCCCGCTATTCAATGGCGGTATAGGTTTATAACATAGTCAACACCCCGAGAGACCTCAGGAACACGCCGTCACCGCCTAGATGTAAACAGGACCCTAGGCGCCTGCCAAGTCCCGATAAGCTTTCAAGGACTACAAAAGTGAGACATGAGATATCGCTCTACCCCATCAGCAACAAATCTTTGATAAGGCACTTGCTGTGAAGAAGGAGGCGGCGTGGCAGGGGGCTTCGTGGCTGGACACTATCGGTTGACATTAAACCAGGCCCCACCAAAAAGTGCTCCTAAGCGTCCCCTCTGACTCATTTTGAAATAAGCCGCCTAATTACTCATTATCTGCGCACCGACAATTACCCACAATTTTTCTTTCGCTTGGTTTCGGCGCCAAGGAGTTGAAGGCAATAGTACCGTTATAGTGAGAGGGAAGCGAGAGTGTTTATCTCCGGTAGACTTGTTCAGGACATGGTGGAATAGGGAGAACTACTACTAGTAGGTTACTGGAAGCTCTAGGCACCATTGGTTGGAACGGTTATGGGACGGCGTCAATTGCCAGGTCGTATCTCGTGATATTCAAGTGTTTTATTTCCCTGAGTTTTTAAATTTGACTGCTGCTGGCCACCCTGCGGCTGGTCCAATTCTGCTCACTCCCCTCGCCGAGGCGTACCCGCTGCCTCCTCCGTTTTTGCCTTCAAATAAGCGGCCACATCCCTTTTCTTGAATCTCTCTGCGAGAACCTCCGCCGTTGTGCCCAAAAATGTCGTTGCCGCCAGGTCAGCTCCATGCTCAACTAACAGCTTCACAACCTCCAGATGCCCTTGTTGGGCGGCAACATGCAGAGGAGTGCGGTGTCGTGGTCCCGCCGCGTTGACAATCTTATCCCCGTGCGTTTGTAGTGATTTGTGCACTCTCTGCGCATACCCTGCCTCGCAAGCCCACAGAAAGGAGCGCTGCTCAATGGTCAACGGTGGTGGATCCGGACGGCTTGGTACACTGAGAAAGGTGGATGGCTGCCGCGGTCGCCATCGGACGGGAGGCTCTGGAGATGGTAAATGCGGTGCGGGTTCCGGGAGAGTGTAGCCTGCCTGTGCGAGATGAGCAAGAAGCTCTTTGTCCGCCTCCCGGTTCAGGCGCGAGGGCAATAGCCGTCGGGATTGCTCATGCAAACAGGGCGAGCCGCTAAGAACCTCGCTGAGAACCTCGGGGTCGGCAACCGCGAGGAGAAAAAAGACATTGACGAACTTGACCTTCAGGGCTGCTACAATAGTTCGCTGTACATCCAGGCCCTGCTCCGTGGTCGATCTGGTTCGGGGTCTGGTGCTGTTTGTTTCCGCGGCTGCTGTAGAGAGTGTGCCTTGGCTCTGCACGAGGAAGTAGACGAGTTTTGTTTCTGGTGATAGGTGGGTTCCGGTTTTGTACTTTCCACGGACAGCGGGTACGACGACGCGGAAATACTCCTTCAAGAGCAGCTCAACAACGTCCCAATGCTGATTGTAAACGGCTTCGTCAAGTGCCGTGCAGCGCGTCTTGTCTTGGGCCGCAATGCTGACGCCATTTTTCAGCAGCACATACTTGTGTGAAGGCAGCAGCAGCAGCCATTTTGCTCCGAAGGGGTGCAGATATGGCAGGGGGTTGGGGGACACTTTCTTTGATCGCGGGATCCGTACCTTTCCGATTCTGGGTTGAAGGAGGAGTAGTGAGGTGGCGCAGCGGGCGCCAACTAGAGGCGTCGGGCAGCCATTGGCAGCGCACACTGCGGCCCGCAGCCTGGTCTCTCACCGCCATTCATGTCGCCGACAGTACATCGGTTACGAAAGCCCGACGATAACCGGTTCTATCTAGTCCTCTGTCTCGTCCGGGCTTCAAATCTTGGGTATGTACTGGATAGCATGAATGCTTGGCAACCGCAAGCCGCCGACGACGGGTTTGGGCAAGATGATACGCGACTTGGTGCATCGAGTGAGAAAACGAGCCTCCAAGTTCAAGGGCAACGGACGTCTGGTAAGAGAGAGCAAAAAAATAAAAAATCACGATACCAGCACTGCTGAGTTCGAGTTCCCCGGGCGCTGACAATGTCACTCTAGGACACGCGCACTGAAGATACACTACAGCACTTTGGTCTTTTTACCTTGAGCGATGCTACTTCGTCAGACGCTGGCAATCGAGTGAGCCGGATCTCCATCGTGAATAACCGAAATCCAGCTGACAGAGAAGCCTGGTTGCTGTTCACGGGCTTGGGGCCATCGAACACGGACATGGCAACATCCCAAGACCAAAGCATACTGGCTTCAAGATTTCATCCCCGGCAACATCAAGAACGCGAGAGTTATGGTTTACGGATACAACTCGACCGTAGCATTCAGCAAATCCGCCGCCGGTGTGGAGGAATTTGCGAGAGATTTGCTTGAGCGACTCAGCGCAGTCCGCCAGGGCAGGAACCGACCCATCATCTTCATCTGCCACAGCATGGGCGGATTGGTTGTGAAGAAGGTCAGACCGCTATTCGTTTGATATCTTACTTGAAGCACAGTACGCAGTTGCTGAGTTTCCCTGTAAGCCTACCACCCTTTGAGGCCTCTAAACAGCGCTGATTATCGGCTCTCGATCTAGATCGTCGACAAGAATTCCGCCGTGTTACACCACCCAAACGAGGTTCCGGTGCCCATGTTGAACACGAACCATCGGACTATCTGCCAATTTCAGAGCCACGACTGCCAGAACTACGCTCTGCTGAAGGCAGCTCTCCAGGAACTTCATTCAATGGCGGGCTTGAGAAGGAACGAACCGGAAGAAGTCAACGAAGCCACCACGAGCACTGCAAGTGTTAGAGCCTGCTACACCAGCTAGAGTGACAGCTAACAAACAGCAGATTCAACAGTTTCATAAATCCGTCTACGAGGAGTATAAAAGCTCGGTTAGTCCGCCTATAGACGACACTTGTATGTGGCTGCTTGAAGAGCCTACGTATCTCTCTTGGCTCCAGAGTCCGTCGTCCTCTGTTCTCTGGATATCTGGCGATCCTGGCTGCGGAAAGACAACCCTCGCTGCATTTCTAATCGAAAGGATCAGGCAGTATCTCTCTTCACAAGAGGGAGACTCCACTGTGGTCTACTTTTTCTTAGACGCAACTGTTGCAGCTCAGGGTGACGGGATGGCGGTCCTGTTTGCCCTGATCCACCAACTCCTCAAGGCCAATCCTGCACTCGCTCCCCTAGTCCAGAAACACTTGGCACCGAATAACTCGCAGATGGGGTTGAGTCTCCACAACCTGTGCGAGATATTCCGGGCCATCATTTCCAGCCGAGAAAGGACTTACCGCCATGTTGTGTGTGTCCTGGATGCGATAGACGAGTGCGAGACGGCCTCAATGACTAAGGTTATGAAATGTTTTTCCTCGGTGATATCCTGCTGCGGTAATGACGGCACCGACGACGGACTGTTCAAGCTCGCCGTCACTAGCCGCTGCACGCATGCCATTGATGACTTGTTCCGCGCAGTCCCTCCGCGGCATAGAATCAGTCTGAGTGAGCACGCAGCACATACCGCACGCGACATCATGGCGTTTATCCTCGCCCGCTGCGCCCGCGTGCAGAGCATCACGCACTGCTCGGACGCCGTACGCTGCGCCGTCGAGAAACGGTTGGTCGCGCGGTCTGACAACACTTTTCTGTGGATTCATCTGGTCTTGGACCTCCTCGAGAGCGCCACCGATGCCAGCCCGCAAGCCTTCGACGCGGTGCTGTGCTCCGTTCCGGACAAGCTCGACGGCCTGTACAATAGCATTCTGCGGCGTTCGGCAGCGCCCGACGCCCTGATCCGCGTGCTTTCCGTCATTGCGGCCTCGCGACGCGCCCTCACCATGGATGAGATAGATATCGCGCTTGCCGTGGCCCCGGACGATACCGGATTGTGGCAGGTGCAGCAGCGGCGCCAGTTTGATATCGCCAGCAGATTGTATGCCGTGTGTGGACCCTTTATCCGCATCACAAACGGGACCGTGTCGTTTATTCACCAAACCGCTGCTGAGTTTCTGGTGCGATCGCCCGAGGTGCCGAGGCCGCCGGCGGGTGGGTTGTATCAGTACAGGGCGTGCTTGGATGAGATTCAGATCAACAAATGTCTTGCTGAGATCTGTGTCGTCTATCTTAGCTTGTCTGATAGCGCGGTTCAGGAACAAACGACGTGCAAAGCCCTAACGGACATCTCGGACGACGATTCTGACGGAGACGGTGGTCATCGGCTGACAGAAGTGGACTTGAGACAAAACGGGAGCACTACGGGGCTGTTTGAATACGCAGCAAAACATTGGGGCACACACTGCCGCTTGGGGAACATTTCGTCTATCTCGTCCTACGCTTCTCTCTCAACAGACACGCATGGCCGAAAAGACGATGAGCTATTAGCACAAGGTCGCCGACCTCTGCGATACATCCACGAGCCTCTTTCGTGCCTGGTTCCAGCTGTATTGGGACACCATCAGCATCATTTCCCAATATCCCAGCGGACTGACACCTCTAATCATTGCATCGCACATTGGTCTTGCGGGTATAATGCATTCTCTCCTAACCAGCGTCTCCCCAACAAGCGACATGACAGCACCGAGTCAAATCCAACAAGCCGATTCGGAAAAGTGGACAGCCCTTCACTGGGCCGTGTGGAACGGGCACGAAAGCAGCGTCAACGACGCCGCCGTGTCCCTGTTACTGCGGCACCTCGGCGATGGCGATGACGGCTCCGACTCGGACGAGCCTAGACCTGACCAAGCAACTAAAAGGAGGACAAAAACAATAGACATGCAAGACAAGCGTGGTCTCACGCCCCTCCACTGGGCTGCTGCTGACGGCCAAGAGGGTGCCATGCGGTTGCTGCTGGAGGCCGGTGCAACCGTTGACGTGTTTGACAAGCAAGGCATGACGCCGCTGGCGCTAGCGGTTGAGAACGAGTTCCTTGGCGCGGTAAAATTGTTGCTAAAGTACGAGGCAGACGAGAATGCTGCCGCTGCCGCTGTCTGTGATGATGATGATAGTGATGGCGATGAAGAAACGGGGAGTTAAGGAATGGAGATTAATGGAGACTGGGATGATGAAATGGAAGAGATAGAGGGCGGAGATGACGAGGTGGATGGGAGGGTTGGTGATGAGGATAGAGGATGGTGTATGGGATGAATGATGGACCCACACTGGATTCCGCAAAACCTCGTTTACGACGTTGCGTTAGAGAACAGAAGCGCTTATACATCGAGTCGTATAGTTTTTGCTCTTGAACTTTTCTTGGTCTAGATGGTCAATCGCCCGAGATGGGAGGCACCTAATATACGAGCCCCAGGCTTGCACGGCAATTACAACGCCAAGATGGAGCATAGCAGAGGCTGTTTTAGCCCCGTGTGGGTGCTATTACTAGACCAAAGATCAGCTCCCGAGCCGGATATAAGCGTAAGCCCGATCACAATATATATCTCATACAGGTAACAATATATATCTCATACAGGTAGTGACTTATGCCTCAATTAAACCACATAGCCGTCAGTTGCAGCTGCGCTGCGGAATTGACATTAACTAGACTCAATTTAGCCACTCGTTACTTTCGTGACCTTCCTTACTAGAACTGCACGGTACTTGGGTATAAGAGTGACGTGAGACAGTCTGCTGCCCGGGGTAATCTTGCTGTCCACGACAATGTCTCGCTGTGGCTCGTGCTTCTGAAGTAATTTCCTCACGCAGGGGCTAGTCCTTTTCACCTCCCTCCCAAACGCTAAAATCCTTTCCCTTGCTACGGCTTGGAATCCTGTGTTTCGCTCCCCATCTCTTGGTACCTATTTCAATTCTCCTTGGCTAGTCGTCAGGCTCTCTATTCCGCCCCCTGCATTCGCTTAGATAGGCGCATCATTTCAGGATGCGCTGGACACTTGGTGCCGTCGGAGCAGCATCCTTCATGGGCACCTGTGAGTGAGGATCAGCCATTGTCGATCGACCTACAGCTCACTAAACTATCACCAGCCGTCGCCCAAGCAGACTCGAGCAAGGCGACGGATCCCGAGACTGGGCTCAGCTGGGCCTCATTCACGACTGAGCAAGGCCTTACCTTCCGCGTTGCCGTCCCGGAAGGAGTCGCTGAGACAGCCGAGTTCGATACCGCCTTCCAGGTCATTGCTCCGGCCCATGTTGGCTGGGTAGGTTTGGCATGGGGAGGTTCCATGACTTACAATCCCTTAGCTGTCAATTGGCCGAACGTGCAGGAAGTGACGGTTTCCTCACGCATCGCGTTGTAAGTGGCCCACCTGTCGCAACGCTTCGGAGGGATCATATCATACCATTGACACTAACGGCATTCAACCTCGCAGTAGCTTTAGCCCACCGCTGGCGTACGACTTCGCCACGTATACGGTTCTCAAGAAGGGCACCCACATCAACGCCACGCACTGGCAGGTGACGGCCAAATGCAGCGGGTGTTCCAAGTGGGGCGATGAAGACTCGGGTGGCATCACGCATCTCAACGCCACTGGTGAGAATGCGCTGGCATTCGCCTACTCAACTGTCCCCGTCCATGACGTGGCCAAGAACGACTCGTCTTTTGACATGCACGAAGGGGCCGGCCACTGGGTTCACAACTTTTCCGAGGGCGCGAACGCCAACTTTGCTACAAGCTTGGTCAAGCTGGCCGTCGCGTCACGCAATGGTTAGAGAGTGTCTGTTCGTCAAACGCAGTAGATTCGTCAAGTCGCAATATAATCATACCATTGCAACCCCATCATTTTCACCGAATCCAGTGTGCCATTTATCCGCGTTTTGCGTAAAACATAGAGCTGTTGAAGAGCGGGGCCACATTCCGATTCCTGCCGGTCATACGCGCCTTCCAGGCCTTAACAGATCGATGGCTTCCATCTGATCCTACGCCATATTTGAAGCGTCTTTGTCCATCGGCTTCCATTTGAGTTTCACAGCGAGGACGCACGCGCCCATCAAGAAGACCGTGACTAGTGCTGTGGTGACCCAGTACTTATCGCCAAACTCCACAGGGATTGTGTAAATCGCCTATCACAAAAGTTTCTTCTCAGCACGGAATTTATGTTGCACGTTTAGGCGGGCGTCATGATAACTTACAGCAATGGAGGTCGCGGGTAGAAACACCAAGCCGACGAGAGCAAGGTACTTCATCGACGTCGCCTCGCTCCTAGATGTCCTCCCCAGGTCGAGCGCAAGTAGACTGTTCACCTAGAACGATGTTAGTCGCCCGTCAGAGACCGAAAAAGCGTCCATACCGCTGTGTTCTGCAATTCCAGCCGTGCCCGAAGATACCCAGCACGACGAACCAGCCCCGCGGCCCGTTCGTTTAGAGATATGACTCTCTCCTTGAGAGCGAATGTTTGGTCTTGCTGTACGCCCGTGCCGTCGTTGCAAAGCGGGGACTTCAAAAACTCCTGGACATGCCCGAGCAGCGCAACAACCACTTGCGAGTAAATTTCCCATGCTAAGGCGAGCTGAGCCAGCCCGATGGAGATTTGGTTCAACCCGAGCTGTGCCTCTCTGTCTTGGGATGGAACCGGTTTTGGTCCATTTATGTGGGCCCTATCGTTCGTTTGCGTCGGCTCTTTCAAATGATTTCCCGTGGTAATGCGGGTGCCGTCAGCTGCGAGGAGAATTCCAGTTTGGCCACTCTCAGTCTCGAGCTTGAATGTTTCCAACCATGTGCTTCGATTTTCTCGTCGAGGATATCGGCGAATAGGCCGAGGATCAAGAGAGGAATCGATGCAGGATGACCACAAAGCGGACGGGCTGCATCAATGCTCTGGGCTAGTTGATTCAAGTAGTTTTTGGTATTCTTTTGGAATTGCAGAGAATGAGACTTTCCGTGGTGTTAGTCTCATGGCAGTGGGAGAGAGACACTGAGAAAGATGTGCCAACGATGGCCGAGTCTGGAAGTTTCATGGTGATTCCTGGTCATGGTTAGCAATAATTTAGCTAAAAGGGGACGGAGGGTTCTAACCTGTTCTCTGTCGGTCTCCCCTTGGATCATATACCTGGAAATGGTCACACAGGTATGTTAACGGCGTGTACGAGAGGCTTTCTGCGGTCCCAGTGGGGAGTGACATCTTGGAGATGATATCTTCTAGTGTGGTTGGCGAGAATGGAAAGCCCCCAGACGAATGGAATGTGCGGTGTTTGAAAGGGATACTCCCCGGGCATGTTGCGCCATGGACCTGGCGGAGTTGGTCACATTGAGCGAAGCTGATGTGCTCAAGATTAGCGCTTACTCTCTTCACAGCGGCACATGAACATGCATAATTCGGGCCCGCCCATTCGAGAGGTCGAAGCTGGAACTATCTCCGACTTCTGGTAAAGAGACTAGGCCGTCGGTGCCCACGCGCAGCGACTCCATCTGGCTCAATGTCTGTGCGGTGGTTAGAGACCAGCGACTCGGCAGATTTTCCGTTCTAAGAAAAAAAACTAACTTGGTGGATAGCCGTATCGAAAAGAGAACTTGACCCGGGCCTGTTATACTCAACCCGCCCAGCAAGACCTGCCACATCCATCAAGGGCAAGGCTTCCATGATCTTTTTTGAGTTCGGGCTTGTCATATTGGTCACGCGACTTTGGCTCAGAACTCTGAGGGTGTGGAAATATCAGTATCTTTAAAAGGTTGGGTAAATTGGGGAATGGCATACGGATCCGTACCCTGGAGAGGTCAGAGAGTCGAGAGCTTTATGTTTGTCATTGGTGAAATACAATACCCAACCGCATACAACTCGGGCAACCTGCGTGGCTGCTTCCCTGTAGAAACACCGAGATAATGCAGAATCACAGGCCATCCTGATTTGCTGTTGATGTGCGCTTTGACCGCTTGGCCATGCGGGGGCTGTGATCAAGTATTCTGTCGCAAGGCGGCCTCTTCAACCAACCCCAGTGTGATGTGATGGCAGCGGTGCTTATCTGTGCTTGAGTCTCGGTGTGAATGATGGCAACAGAGTGTGCGCGAATAACGGGGTGTGCCGAGCGCCGAGCTGCATGGTTTGAGCGACTTTACAGGGGTCTCTGCATGCGAGCAATTGCGGCGCAGCGCAGCTCTTATCGAAGGAGAAAGATAGGAACTGCTTGCCCAGCTTGGGTGACAATTGGATGCTCCCTGACAGAGTGAGCGGGGATCAACGGAGGCTTCAAGTCTGACCAAAAGGGAATGATGTTTCTTTGTGGATTGGAAGCTGAGCAAGATCGGAGGGTACATGTTGCATGTGCTCACCGCATCAGAACGGGCAAGGGCAAAGATGTGCCTTCCAAAAGATGAACAAACCCATGCACTGCAGCCACTACAACATCAACTCATCAACCCAACAAATTGATTCTTCCATACATTATGTTGTAGAGATTGTCTGAATATCAGGCGCGTGTCATTTTCCAGAAATCCGCAAGTTCAAAGCACTTAACATCACAGTCCAGAGATTGCGCCACGGTGGAAGTTCAATGGTCCAAAATCCTAGGGCTAACGCTCAGCACACATTAAGCACAAGAACTCCACAATCCTCGATTCCTCCCTCCTCCCATCAAGCCCTCGGAAGCATCCTATTCAGCCATCTTCTCTCCTTCTCCCTCCCTATCCCCATCACCTGCGCTACCCCCGTCCCCCGCACCTCCTCCGCCCCCTCATTCCTCACAACCCAGCCCTCCTCATCCTCATCGCAATCCCCCTCCTCCACCAACACAAATCCCCCATCAAGTCCCGCATCCCAAGACTCAGCCCCAACCCCATCACTATCAGTCTCACTCGCATCATT
>Ga0247781_1000717_pt1 | contig 10483 bp, 6 predicted proteins | sample UWRJL184509B5_FD_179922 | JGI IMG/M metagenome (GOLD analysis project Ga0247781, IMG submission 179922) | Plant litter microbial communities from Arlington Agricultural Research Station in Wisconsin, United States - UWRJ-L184-509B-5 | ecosystem: Environmental > Terrestrial > Plant litter >...
TTGTGTAAAGAAATCACTTGGTGGCTGGGTACCTAGTCCGACAACTGCTTCAACAGGGTAGACTAGCTTCGGTCAGTCGCGTGTGTTGTGTGAAATCAGGAGTCGAAAATCGGGCGCGTCTTTGCACTCTCAAGGGGAGGGTGCAAGGGTCAGTGCAGCGGGTTTTTGGCCCTTGGTGGTCGTGGGATATTTTACGCTTTTATTATGGACAGTCAGCTTGATCAAGGGCGGCCAAATTCCCAGAGAGTGGGGCCATGTGAAATAAATGTAGCCAATTACCGCTCCCAGATTCTCTTACCATTTTTCCCGCACACAAACCCACACACGCGCCGACCATTTTTGGACTAGCTCCAAAAGCTCAGATCAACAATTGAGAAACCGCGGGTGATCCGCGCTCTCACAATCGGACGCGAAAACTACTTAACCTGGGCATCCCCCGCAAGCACTCATCTTTCCCACTTCATCACACTTTTCCATCAAACTTCTGCTCAGCCAACTCGCACCACAAGACTTCTCAAGTCCCAGCCTCTACAACAAAAACACATATTTCCCACCCACAAATCAATTCATCAAAATGACTGGAGGCGGCAAATCAGGTGGCAAGGCCAGCGGAGCCAAGAACGCCCAATCGTAAGCCTTTTTCCCCATTCTTGGAGTCGCATAACCAACCCGACTTGATCGAGCTTGGTTTCCTGGACCTGGAGGCATTTCTCCATCGCGCATCTGAGATTTTAAACTGACCCTCTTCAGCAGTCGTTCTTCCAAGGCCGGTCTCGCTTTCCCCGTCGGTCGTGTCCACCGTCTTCTCCGCAAGGGCAACTATGCTCAGCGTGTCGGTGCCGGTGCTCCCGTCTACCTCGCCGCTGTTCTTGAGTACCTCGCGGCCGAGATCCTCGAGTTGGCTGGCAACGCCGCTCGTGACAACAAGAAGACCCGTATCATTCCCCGCCACCTTCAGCTCGCCATCCGGAACGACGAGGAGTTGAACAAGCTCCTTGGACACGTCACTATCGCACAGGGTGGTGTTCTTCCCAACATTCACCAGAGTAAGCTTCCTCAAACCCCTTGCTTGTCTGCTTCTTTTTCTAACATCCGCTTTTAGACCTCCTACCCAAGAAGACTGGCAAGACTGGCAAGAACGCGAGTCAAGAGTTGTAAATTGGGTGGTTTTCATGTCTTTTTCTCTGCTTTTTGTCTTCGGTTGCACGCGGGGTTCATGATTTTTCGGGGGTCACGGTCTAGGGTCTAGGGAATGCTTTTTTACGTTCGGGGGTCTGTACATTAATCCCATATTGGGCGGTCATGGTCACGAATGAGAATACCTTTTTAAACATCTATCAATTTCGTGTGTTGTGATATTTTATGTTTGTGTTTTTCTAATGTCCTTTCAAAGATGATCCGTCCTAAATGCTGTCTCCCCTCTTCAAATGTTCCCGTTTGCGCCTTGCGTGAAATTTTCCCGGTTTTGACGGGTATGGATTCTATGCGCGCGCCTTGGGCAAAACGCTCAACGATTTGACGTGACTTCTGGCATCTGAATTATCAATAACTGGCTCCTATTTATATGTACAATCGACGTCTATCCCTCCAGTCCAGTTCAATTGATCAAAACTTCAAAGGTGGGGGAGCTACAAAGAGAGCGGGTGTTAGCTAGGAAACGTAAATGGGGGGGGGTTAAAGACAATGCACTCACGATCCAATATCGGGACAGGCAGGTTTCTCTCATATTTAGATCCTTTGACATATTAGCATGAGAACAGACAAGCTTGGAGTGTTTCGATCGACTTACCTCCAGGCGCAGTGGGATGGCAGTAGGGGTCGGGATGCTTCCACTTCTCCAGCAACTTCTCTGTTTCCTTCAACAGCAGCTATATTGCAACTGTCAGCATCTAGCACTGGCGAGTCATCTTATCGGGGCACCAACCTTTTGCTGGCGGGGATCTGTGATGTTTCGGTTCTTCTCAAAGAGCGAACGGATGTAAAGCGCCTGGCCACGCCACAGGTGCCGGTGAACCGCCCAGTCAAGGGCAAGCTTGAGGGAGCGACGGTAGAGCGACCTTCATAGCCATTATAGTCAGTAACTTGCCTCGACTCTTTCTCCCTCTCCAGCATGGGGTGGGTAAAACTAACAACGCCGCCTGTTTTGTTGACATGGTGGGTATATGCCTCCGAGGCCAGTGTCTGCCTCTCGAAGCTCAATCGAAATGGATTCGCGGGGATTCGATTGTTTCAGGACGCACGAGCAATGAGTGTTGGATTGCTCCGGCTCGGGTGTGCAGCCACGCAGCGTAGGTTGAGGTCGGGTCGGGGGGTCGCGTGGTGATGTCGGCACAACGAAACTCTCTCGATGAGCTCAATTGATGGATTCGATTGGAGAGCTTGGACGCACGTCGCGCATTGTTGCTGCCTCAGGCTAAAACGAGAGCTGATTTCCGCTCAACCGCAGTGGAAGTGCAAGTGGTCGGAAGGAGCGGATTAATTTTTAGTTTGCTGGCCAAGTCTCCACCAAGCTTGTCTGTTTCTGGACTTACGCAGTCCGCTGATATTATGCCTCAGGCATTTCCCCTCAAGTACCGCCCCAAAGCTGGGTACTTGCTTCCTCCCGCCCGCACCACCTATAACCTGTGTACCTTTTTACCTGTCGCCAAGCTCCTGGTACGGGTAGTGGTCATTACGGGTCTCATTAACCCAGACCAAAATGTGCTTACCCCTGTAGTACGGCTGCTGGTGCGGCTGCTGTGATGCGAAAGCCTTCGGTTTGTCGTGGCCTGCTTTTTTTTCTCTGCTACCTACTTTCCGTCACCACCCCGATTAGAAGGCACGCATCGAGTTCTTTTTTCCTTCTCATTTCTTCGAAGCTCCATCCGCACGGTATTTAACCTCATTGATATCTCGAAACCTCGCACCGGCCTTCTTTCTCCCCTTCTTCGGGCATTCTGCATCTTGAGCCACTGATTGTGTCGCGCAACACGACTCGTACACCATATCTACAACAGACGTGTTCAACACCCGAACATACCTACCACCACGATGTTGTATAGGGGGCTTCGCATTGCGGCTCGCGCTGCTCCCACACTCCACCTTCACAGCGCGGCCCCAGCCCTTCGACAGCTTCCTCTCCAGTTTCAACATGTCCGAACATACGCGGACAAGATTGTCAAGGTCCCTGCGATGGCTGAGTCGATCAGCGAAGGCACGCTGAAGCAGTGGAGCAAGCAGATTGGTGACCACGTCGAGCAGGATGAAGAGATTGCAACCATCGAGACCGACAAGGTAAGCCCCAGAGACGGTTGAACCTGGAATGACTGGCCCTGACTTTCCTCGTCTCGTCACAGATTGATGTCGCTGTGAACGCTCCCGAGGCTGGTATAATCAGGGAGTTTTTGGTCAATGAGGAGGATACCGTCACGGTTGGTCAGGATATTGTGCGCTTGGAGCTCGGCAGCGCGCCAGCAGGCGAGAAGCAGGCCCCGTCAGAGTCGAAGGAGTCGGCTTCCGAGGCAGACAAGGCGAAGACGGAGGCCCCGGCCCAGCCAAAGCAGCAAGAGAGCAAGCCAGCCTCAACGCCGGCCGCCGAGAAGAAGGCAGCTCCGGCCCCAAAACAGGAGAACAAGCCTGCTGCTCAGGGGTCCAACGAGGCACCTGCCACGCTTGGAAATCGGGAGGAGCGGAGGGTGAGCAATTATCATTGTCCGTGTGTGCATACCGGGCGGATGAACTGACGAGTCATGCAGGTCAAGATGAACCGGATGCGACTCCGCATTGCGGAGCGCCTCAAGCAGTCGCAGAACACGGCCGCGTCGTTGACGACGTTCAACGAGGTGGACATGTCTGCCCTGATGGAGTTCCGCAAGCTCTACAAGGATGAGATTCTCAAGAAGACGGGTGTCAAGCTCGGGTTCATGAGCGCCTTCTCCCGGGCCTGTGTGCTTGCCATGCGTGACATCCCGGCCGTCAATGCCTCGATCGAGGGCCCTAACGGAGGCGACACGATCGTGTACAGGGATTATGTCGACATCAGCGTGGCTGTCGCGACCGAGAAGGGCCTCGTGACCCCGGTGGTGCGGAATGTCGAGGGCTTGGATATGGTCGGCGTCGAGCAGGCTATCGCCGATATGGGCAAGAAGGCTCGCGATGGCAAGCTGACGATTGAGGATATGGCCGGCGGCACCTTCACTATCAGCAACGGAGGTGTGTTCGGATCCCTGATGGGTACCCCGATCATCAACCTCCCACAGACGGCGGTGCTGGGCCTCCATGCCATCAAGGATCGCCCTATCGCGGTCAACGGCAAGGTCGAGATCCGGCCGATGATGTACCTTGCCTTGACGTACGACCACCGTCTTCTAGACGGTAGGGAGGCTGTGCAGTTCTTGGTCAAGGTCAAGGAGTATATTGAGGACCCGAGGAAAATGCTCTTGTAGGTGGGGTCACAGAGTTGGTGTTGTCAGTTGTTCATCGAGGTTCTACCCTCTGTATAATACAAACTTATCATAGACTTTTTCCGCATTCAAAGGCGTTTGCATAATTGTACAAAGGCCCCTGAATATTTGCATTCCTCTAGCTTAAATCACCTGTGCTCTGGTATATTTTGACGTTGGTGTGTGTAAAACAGACCTGATAGTTGATACTCTGCATTTGCATGGTTACCTTGTTTTCTTTTAACATCCAATGGTCTGGGCCCATTCAACATCATTTGGTTCAGTACTTTACGCACATTGGGAACTTGCCCAGGAATACCTACCTACCTTAATACTCTTCTATGTATGATCTTGGCTCGCTGTTTACTTTGTCTGCTCTTTTTCAGGCAAGGGAAAATAAAAATTATATAAGAAATGTAAAAGGGGGAGGGAGAGAGAAGGAGGGGAGAGGAAAAGAAAGAAATCCTAGTATTCTGCAATATTCTTTCTATAAAGCTTTACGACAATAGGGGGAATATAATTTAACATATGTGACCCCGTGTAAGCACTGTTGTCGTGTTTCGATTGCTTTTAGGATAGTTATTCTTTCCGATACTGCCTCCAACATCACCATCGTAGGTCGTTGGCTGGCGATAATCAGAGTATATTCCCATTTTTTTATATTCTCAGATTGTAGCCTTCGGGCAAGTTCTAAGCTTACGTGCCCTGCCGATTACTCACTACTACAGGCATTTGCATGACGTGTTGACGATCCGGTAAGAACCAACTGTCTGTGTTGATCATTGAGCCGTAACTACATAAACTGCTGCTCCGGTCGTGTACGGGGCATGCTTTAACTTTAACAATGTCTCTGACGGGGTTTATCGCTGCCTCGTTCTTTCTCGCGTATACCCTCGTTGGAATATGTTACCATGTTTGAAGCGGGTAAGTCACACCCGGTATTACTTTATATACTCGAGAATCTACACGTGCCCTTTACCACATCATTTACATCATATGATATCACCTCGGAGAGATATTCCATAGCTGCTCATTGTCGCTCTATTCATCGTGGCATTACATGTCCCTGTACTTACCAGTAGTATATTATAACAACAACATCCAAATAAAGGCCCTCGTCAAATATATACCATATGCTGTACCTGGTGAAACAGTCCGCTTTGAAATCAATACAACTCACTTACTTGCGGGTCCCGGCCAACGTCTTTACCATTAATAATTTCACATACGAACACCTTCCACAGATATAAATTATATACTAAGCAGTATTCACCAGCTTTGCCTATTACCCATGCTGCGCAGTGTGGGTGGGGTTGATATCCAATACCTACCTTTTATTATTATTAATTATTATCCTTGTGTTAAAATACAGCATCGATTATTTGAAACCCACCTCGTACGGGTATATCCAGGAGGTAAGCCGTGTTGTTTTCAGTCCCGTCCCCATTCGCCTAACTGAACTAAGCTTGGTGTGTTTCTAGTGCCCAAGAGGTTTCCCCCCGTATTGACTAAGAGAACTGTGATGGTATTAGATTCTAGCGTGTTGGATGTGTCCATTTGCTAATACATGGCAAATACCATCCCTGATGTTTTCAAAGACGCCTATTTACTGAACACTTGGTTAGGTTCTGAATATCCACGTCTACCTGCTATCTGCTTCAAGTGACTTGGAGAATCCAGCTTACAGAGATAGGGGACAGTAGAAGTCGAGGATTACGGGAAGCAAAGAGATCCGCGGATTACCAACAGTGCTTGGACACAACGCTCTGCCAGTATCCCAAACCCATTAGTATATTCGCCATAGTAGCTCTAGATCAAAGGACAAGACAACATATTAAGATATTGGTTATCTAGGCTTGGAAGGGTAGGAAAAGACTCCAAGTTAAATAATTCTTACGCCATTAAATAAGTAGGTATTTCAAGCATATGGTAAGATCGATTAAAAGTATATTACCAAATTCGACTCATCATCTAATCCAAATATTCACCCAAGGCCCCCGGGACCCGGGGGAATACAAGTTTAACGCGTATATGCTTTTATATCGAGTTGGGCTCAAATGGGGACTACGTCTTACAACTTGATCTCGATAACAGCTTTCAATACTAGCGGCAAATATCGTAGAGATATGTATTTTGACAACCACTTCGCCCTTGCTGCTGGCGACGCAGGTGGTCTGCATAGTTGCGTGTCTTTCCTCCTCGATAACTACGTAATATGTTCCAGGACATGGTTTGAGCTATTTCGAATAGTCTCCCGTCGTGTCGGGGAATTATATCCACATAACCGTAGATTATACTAATTATACAGAATTTTAAGAGAAACTACCCAGAGTAGGTACCTAAGGTAGTGAATAGGCATTAGTAAATGTATCGGGGGAAGGACTAGTAATTAACATCGACGAATACTAAGGTAGACTATTAAACTAATACTTGTATCGCCGACGCCGACGGAATAGGTCGATCCATAGGATCACGCGTCTTATTTATAACTCCTTCGACTTTACGTGTATTTTTTCAATTATTGCGAAACTCGACCTAGCCAGTCTAATTATCCTATACGTTATACAATACACTACCCCGATCTTTCATTCAATTTTGATTTTCAAGCCTTCAACTACTTGCCTGGAGCTGACGCACGGTCAGGAGCTGTACAGTACGCCATTATACGGTAAATAGTGCAACGCGGGTACAAACAGGCGGCCTTATCGACAGTACTCAACGCCTTTGAAATATCAATCAAGACCCTACCCCGTATAAGCTTCCCTGATATGTGTATTCTTGGTCCTCGATAGTTAGTGGTGGGTAGTGCCAAACGTGCAGTATTTGCCGTAGAATGGTGTAGACTTGCGCTACTGCACGTACATGTGAGGCACAGCACAGCACGACCCTCCTAGCCAAGATGGATTCGCCAGACGAACAGCAAGCAGCTCTGAAATCGCGTTATAAACAACAACCATGATGTACAGTAAAAGGGACATAGACCCATCTGACCTACCTATCCACAACCAACCGCGCCTCCAGAAATGACCACCTCTGGCCTCTTAAAACCCAGTTTTACACTGATCTCGTTTTTTCTGTCCATCGCTACCGCGCAAAACTCAGATGACCCTCCCACAAGTGCTGCTCGACATGAGCTCAACGTGGGGTTTCAAGACGGCCCCAACGGACGCGGGACAGTCGCTCTCGTCTCGGGTTGCCTGGCCACCGTCATCGCGAGCACATGGACAGTCCTCCATTTAAACCTACCAAGTCCGCGGGATGGGTCGCTTACCACAGCATCACGAAAGATCAAATGGATGCTGATCACCATCGTTTTCCCCGAGTTCATCCTATCCAAGGCCATCTGTGAACTGCGACAGGCCGTGGACGACCTGCGGGAATGCCACACGCAACTGAGCACCCTAGATGAATCCGACGTCGCCTGGACCATAGATGCTGGGCCCTACAAACACCGTATTTGCTGGAAGGCGGGATATGGTCGAACCGCGCGTCTCCTCTCGAGACTGCTGCGACTCCCAGAACACGCAGCCGCGAGCGAGAATAATGCACCTGATGCTCGAGCAGAAGCAGAAGCAGGAATCACCACCGTACAATACTGGACCCTAACACACTCATACTACGCCAACATGGGCGGCCTGCTTTACGTCGACCACTCTCCTGTTGGCAATCCCGAAACTCGGACCAAACTACCCGTATACGCTGTCCTGACAGCCTCGAGGCTTTCTCGGGACATTGGATCGACACCCCATCCGCTAAGAGGGCTAGTCCTCGACGAGGGGGATATCAAGGACAAGAGCAAGGCAGATTGGCTTGTCAAGGCGGCCGCTGTCTTCCAGATCGCCCAGCTGATCCTCGACGTGGCTGTCCGAGCTGCTGCGGCCCTCCCAGTAACTCAACTCGAGATTGCAACCTGCGCCTTCTCGGCATTTGCCGTTGCCACTTATGTCTCCAACTGGTGGAAACCATATGGCATATCACAGCCCACCAAACTGCCATATCCGCTCTTCTCCACCATGCCCTGGCAGGAGCGTGCTCAGAGCGTCATGCTTCGACTGCTATCTCCCGCCAGAGCCGCCCAACAGGCCCGATACAGTACTCGTGACAACCGGGTCCCGAACGATGTTCTCTGGATGGAATCAGACCGCGTGCCTCTAGTGACAACCATCATGGCCACAACCTCGCTGGTGTTTGGCGCCATTCACTGCATCGCCTGGAACTTTGAATTCCCCACTCAAGTCGAGCTCATGTGCTGGAGAGTTGCGAGCATTACTACCGCGCTTCTGCCCTTCTTATCACTCCTCTGCACCCTCTTGCTGAACTATGTCGCAACCACCCGCTCCGAGACACAGCGAACACTGTCATTGCTGAACTGCCTGAAGCCCCTGGACAGTGCAGGATGGTGGAAGGTGGCTACAGAAATACAACCCGATCAAGAAACGGATGGCCACATGCGGCATGACGAGGGTCATGGTGCAGCCCTCGCCGAGCTTAGAGCTGCCCTCCAAGACATGAGGCGGCAGTGGGAGGCGGCAAAGGATCCTGCTCTGGCAACAGAACAGACCCCCTTTAGACACGGGGAAAGCACTTGGGCCAGGACACAACGACTGCGACGAACTTTAGAGTCTTGTCAAATCCCAGATGTCATTGAGAAATACAAATGCGTCGACCAAGCTAAATGGGTACGGTACGAGGAGACAATTGTCAGGCAAAGGCCCAACGATCCCGGCATGGCTATGAGTAGCAACATACCCGAAGCGTTATGCCGAGCTTTTGAGAGATACCAGAAACTCGTAAATGCAGTAGAATGGAAGCAGAGCCAACTTAAGAGAATCTCACAAGCACTTGTTATTCTTACTAGTCTCGTTTACACCGCCGCGCGGATCGTCATTCTCGCTTTATTATTCAGTTGTCTCCGAGCTGCCCCCGCGGGCATCTACAAAGATACGCCGTGGACGCATTTTATCCCGAATTTCTCTTAATGATTTTTTAGATATTATTTAACAAGAAAACCAATAGTCAAGTACTGTTACTTTTATATACTAATACTATTATTCTTTTTTAAAAAAAAGTTGGGTTTTACTAGAATTTGCAGCAATTAATTAATCACATATATATTATTATAAATAATAACACAAGTATTTTATACCAAATAGTAAAAATAGCACCTTATTGCTTTTTTATTTAATATAATAAATACATAATTACAATTGACTTTATAAAATATAAAATGCTATTATTAAAAGCCTTTTCGTATTAAAATAAAAAATAAAAAATCCAAGGTTTTTATTAAATACATTTAATATTATAAAATAGAATTAACCTTTATAATATTCGTATAAATAATATAAAAAGAAAATAAAAAAAATCCAAAATTTTCTGTTTTTTATATTATAATAATTAATAATTAATTAAATAAATAAACTAAATATATTATTATTATAATAAATTTTTTTTTAAAATTATTTATTTATTATATTTATAATATATTTTGTATTATTTTTTTACTTATTTAGCTACTTATTTCGCTATTTAATTATTATTAATTAGCTATTTTAAAATTTCAATTTTTTTTTAGTAAAATTTCCAACAATTAATTAACTACTATATATACATTAATAAATAATAATATAAATACTTTGTTTTATATTATAAAAATAATATTATATTATTTTTTTATTTTATATAAAATTATATTTATTTACAATTAATTTTACAAAATATAAAATCTTTTAAATAATAAGATTTTTATTTTAAAAAGAAATTCGAAATTTTAGAGTTTTTATTTAATAAATTTAATTTTATAAAATAAAATTGAATTTTATAATATTTATATAAATAATATAATTACCCTAAAATAATATTAAAAGCATCTATTTTTATTTTAAAATAATATTAAAAATATATTGTAAAATAAACTATATTATACTATATACTAATAGATTTAGAATAATTCAACTTCGATAATACAACTAATTAATAGATATTTCGCCCTATAATTAAACGCTTTGCTTCGAATTCATTATTTTATAAATTAAACTATAATCTTTTTAATTGCCTCTTTT
>Ga0247781_1000718_pt1 | contig 10482 bp, 12 predicted proteins | sample UWRJL184509B5_FD_179922 | JGI IMG/M metagenome (GOLD analysis project Ga0247781, IMG submission 179922) | Plant litter microbial communities from Arlington Agricultural Research Station in Wisconsin, United States - UWRJ-L184-509B-5 | ecosystem: Environmental > Terrestrial > Plant litter >...
GTTGAATTTTCTCTAGAGTTGATTTTACCCCTCCTTCACGTGGAGGAGTCGCTTACCGAACCCACGGGATAATTGTGGTGGGGGCGCGGGGTAGCGAGCTCTCGCTGCCCCACCCGGGATTCCTGCTGGCCGCAAGTGTGCCTGATGAACAACCCCGCAATTTCTTATTCAGGAGCTCCAGGCCTTTCTGGAACTGCTGTGAGCATCAGCGAAGATTGAATGGAATATTCCAACGATCGTTCTGATTTGTCGCAGCGAAAAACAATGGGAACCTAATCGCGCAAGCTGATAGGGCTGAACGTGAAAAAAAGAAACATCACATACGACGAAATGTGACAATTACGTGTAATTAGGCTTTGCAGTCGCAGAGGGACAAACAAACCGTGAAAGGCACCTAACCACACCGAAATGGGAAGAATAAACTCGTCTAGAGCTGGGCACGTTATGTTGCTGGGTACGTACATAATAAGGAAAAGGCTTCACACTGTGTAAATCCCTACTTGACCTGCAATGTCCGATGGTTTTCGGGCATCATCAATGGAAGCTGCACTCCAAACGGGGGGGTAATCAACGAAGGACGGGAGTGGAGGGCGGACATTCCCGTTCGTGACTCGATGACATACATGCATGCACTGTGTCATTCCCACTGCTACTTGGACTCGAATAAAGGATACAATTTACTGGGGGTTGAATTGCCTGCCTTTACCTTGGAGTCACCTAGGTACTGTGGGTATTGTTGTATTTTACACCGTCATGAACATGCTTCGCGTCTTCATATTGAACTGAATGGGGCCGTGGAGCGTTGGGTGCGATTCCTAGTTGAGTTGGCAAGAAGTTGGCACTGTTGCCGCTCCTGCCCTTCTCTTGCTGAGGTGAGATACGCACAAGAGAATACCGCCAAGTCCAAGATGTTGAGAATGCTGTCACAAGTATTGCGTGCAGTTCGCAGGTAGGCAAGGCAATAATACCACGGAACAGTCCCAGATTTGCTCGTTGAATGTGCATGGGCTGGAAACGAGAATATACGCCTACACACGAATACAATAGAAACTGATATAAACAGCAATGTAAATTTTTGGTTTTAGTAAAGCTGGGCCTGGTTCTGCACCGAGCGCACATTCCATTGCCATTATCTAACAGCGACGTTTGGTCATTAATTATCGTGCGCTCAGTTTCATCATCTTGCTAGCCAGGCCCTTTCCACCCGCACACGGCCACTGATGTGATCATCTTGGCACTGGCGGGTCTTCTTCCATCATACACGCGTTTTCTAGCATATTAGTCCATTTCCCACTGGTGCCCGCATGGCTATGCTTGAGATGTTGGCGGAAATGGTCTGCGCGGAAAAACTTCTTGCTCGAGTTGCATTCGCGGAACTTGTGAATGTCCTGAAGATGGCGGGCGCGCTCTTCCCAGTCCTGGTCGTTAATAAAGGCGCCATTTGGATTTCGCCCTGTCCTGGGGAACTCGTCCCCACAGTAACCACATGTATCAGCTTCGCCTGGCCGTGTCGTACTGTCGTGGAACGCCCGATCGTAGCCCGTCAGCGCCGAACACGACCAGCTGTGACGCCTGACATGGAGAGAGTTTTGGTGCCTCTCTGCTTCGTTTTTGTTCTTGAAGCGGTTTCCACAAAAGCTACACTCGTACTGCTTTTCTGCCTCGTGTAGTCTGCCGTGATGAGAACCTTGTTAGCTGCTGTCCCCCGCACGCTCAGGGGAGTTGCCCCACAACCAAGTGCAAAACTTACTTTAGCTCATCCTCTGTCTCAAATTTCTTGGGCTTCTTTGGACAGCACTCGCACATGTAGGGCCCCTTTAATTTAGCTGCCACCAGACTATTCGGGTTCTTTGGGATCTCTTGGAGTTTTCGCGGTGACGCCATTGTTCGGCCCCCCTGCGCTGCCATTGCATGCTCGCTCAGCGTTCTTTGGTGTGGCGCCTGTGGCACAGCCGATCGTCCAACAGATGATCGGGGAGAAGCGGTGAGACTCATTGAGCTGGCATACGGACTCATAGGGTCCGTGGGTGATAGTCCTCCTGGGGATAGGGCATTCGGCGATCGGCGACCAAATGATCCCATGCTCGTCATGCTGCTTGCTGTTAGAGTGCTGGTATAACTGCCGCTTCGGCCCGCTGATGATATGCTCGAAACGGACCCCTGAGGGATAACGGTTAACCTTGGTGTTGGCGACCCTCTCGATAAAATGCCACCATCTCTTCTCCTCAACAAGTCGCTCGCCATAGGCGCATGTGCATGTGCCATAGGGACATCGTCACTTGGCGGTGACGATGCTCGGCGCTTTTGACCGGCCTGGTAGTATTCCCTCTCTCTTTCTCGTTCCCTTTCCCTTTCCCTCCACGGGTCCTCAATGTGTAAGCTGCGCATCCGCGTTGTCTCCTCCATGGTGAAGTCTTCGTCTTCACGTCCTTCAAAGCTGCTCTGCGTAGTCACCGTAGCATCATCCGCCACAGACCCACTGTTCAACCTCCGAGTTCGAAGGGCTGGCGAGTGTTCCAAGTCGCCAGCATCGATCCCAACCGGTGACCGATAGTCCTGATGGCCTGAGCTGATTTGGCTAAACGGTGTGTGGCGTGGAGAAACCGCTGACATTGGCACCGGGGATTTGCTAAATCCGCCGGAATCAAAGAAGGAAGATTGGGGTTGGGCTTGCTTAGATCGGTCTGGTAGAGAGATGGTCGTGAAATGTGAGTGGTGGGGTCGAGGAGCTGGACCATCATTCAGAGAGGCGCCTAGTCCTGACCGCCGTGCCGGGCGATTCAACTTGTTGAGCATCGAGTTATCGATTGAGTCGGGACGGAAGCTATTCATGGCCTGCATGCCGAAGGAAGAAGGAAAGCCGGAAGAAGACCTGCAAAGACACTCGGGTTAGTTCCACGAGCAAACATGGAAGCCGAGAACAAACCAGCAACCGTGGGCTTGCATTCATGGGGCACAGACCTGTAGCTGCTATCAATGCTCTGATAGCCCTCGTCTGGAAAGCGGCTCTTGAACGAAATATCTCGGCGTTTGAAGGTGAGACCAAACGAGTCACTGGTTTCGGAAGGGCTATATTCATCGCGACGGTTCATGTACTCCTTCTGTAGGGCGGGATCGGTGCGGTCAGAAATAGGGACCAGCCGGGGAGGAGGTAGCGGCGGTGGTGCATCGCAATAGTTGTCTGAGCCTCTTATCGCCATTGGATTGGAAGCAGACGAGGGTGAGATGGCGTCGGGGAAGGGGATATGTCGGTTTGAAGCTCCAAAGGGTAAAGGTCTGGGAAAGGATCCATCGTGTCTAGATATGGACGGAAGAGTGTTGTTCTCGAAGGCCCTCGGCCCATAGCGGGACGGGGCTTGTATGGGAATCGCCTCCATGACGTCAATGGATTCGGGGACGAGCCGTGTGTGCGTAAAGGGGAGATTGGGTATTTGCGGTTGTTGCTGTTGCTGATGCAGGTCGTCGAGATCGTGAGCTGAATGCCGGGCGACTCGAAAGCCTCGCCACCAAAGTCCGGATGCTGGGCAGCTGAGAGGGGGGCCAGCCAGATAGGGCTGATGTGCCTAGTTGTGTAGAGCAGCAGAGACAATGCCAACGGTTGCAGCCTGCGGGTCGGTTGCCCTAAACCAAACGAGAATGTGAAGCGTCGGCAAGTCTAGTGTAGCTCGGCCAGCGGACGTCGTGTAATTCGGTCTTGCCGATGCACCAAGACAAGCGGAGCGGGATTTGCGACTGCCTCAGCGTGGAGGGGTTTTACGAAATAGAAGCGTAATAAATCGCCAGTCCAAAGCAGCAACAACAATAACTCGTACGAGAGTGGCGTGACGAAGGGGAGAGGGCGGGAAATTGTTGGACAGAAGCATACAGACACTTTGCTCGTCACAGTGGTCGTAGCACCGTCCAAATCATTGAAGTGAATGGGATGCGAGAACAGGATTGATTCTTCCCGGCAGGGAAGCGCTGTAAGTTTAAAGTAATGTTAGGCCTGTAATGCCAAGGAGCGACCAGCGGGCTTGTTCCAGTTCGACCAAGGATTTAACAGCCCGCGTATTCGGGGGGTGTGGAGTCGAAAAGACAAGGGAGCGTCCGTCAGCTGAAGTGAGCTCGCTCTGCCTGCTGGTGAAATTATGGAGAGAATCGGCCGTCGAAAAACTGTGCATAGACCAGTGACTGAAGAGTGACAGATGTGGAAACCCGGCTAAACCTGAAGTAGCTCCAATATCCACCGGGGGTACTGTACTAGAATGTCGTTGCACAGGCAGGTCGGCCTTGCCTTTGCGAGAAGAGGGCTGGATAATAAGTGTATTCCGTACTGAATGATGTCTCGTGTCTGGTGTCCGCTGTCTGGCAAACAGGAGAGACGGCCTTTGTATCTACTACCTAGAACTAGTAGCTGATGCAAGTTGGCTAGTCCAAGAACCACTGGCTGGCGGACAGCTTGCTGAAGTCGGCTGGGTGGAATAGGTAAATGGGAGGAATGTAGGAGGGTGGGAACAGTTCAAGAGAAATCAAGAAGGGATTCGACGGCATTTGAGAAAGGTTCAATTTGCAGATCCAAGTTCCCTACCGTCGCATTACTACATGTGTATTACACCACAACATGGCTATACCAGGCCTTGGCTGAGGTTCGACAAAAACAATCGGCAAGCGATGTGAGGTGAGGTGAGGGGAAGAGGAGGGGCCGGTACGAGCGGTGGACATTTGAAGAAGGCGGTAAATTGACCAGGGCGACCACTCGACACCAGCACGGCGAAGTACCCAAACCCAATTGCTTTTAGTGAAGGGTGCTAACCCGCATACCATAACAATCCTTGCACTCCTTTCAGCCCTGACGACGGTTCTCGTTACAGGGATCAAGATCTTGGGTGTGCACGCGGAGTTTTATGGTTCATTTCTTTAGTGTCTCTTTTTAGGGGTTACGGAACTCACCCACCAGGTACCTAGGTCCTCTTTTGGTTCAGACAGCCAGTCGACCAGTCCAGTGCTCGCAATTTCACAGCATTTGACACCCCATTGCAAGTCCCAAACAGAGCAGGTAGAGTGAGTTTCCCCTGGATAGAGTGTGGAATCTCTGGACAAGCAGCGCGGCCTGTGGAGACTTGGCCCAGGACCTCGGGATCCCCTGCTCTCCACCATTGCTCTCCCTCTCTCCGACCTCTCCCTTCTCGAGCATGGAAGTCTTGGTGGGGCCAACGGAATACAGGGGTGTGAGCTGGGATATGTCCCCACTCAACATGCGCGTAACGGTAGTGGCAGGTGTGTCATTAACGGGTAATATTTATCCTAGCGGGAGAACGGGGTCCAACCCCTGGGCACCCTCGCCCTGTCAGGGGAGGGATCCGGCCACAGTTGTCGTGCGTGACATTCTGGACTTGGTCGCTTGGTCGGTGACTTTGAAGTCTTGTCACTTTCCCGTTATTACATAAGCCACATAAGCCCTTCCCCGGCAGGCTGCGAGAGGGGGGACCATCGGCAATAATACATGCATTCCGTATTCTGCATCTCAGACCTGGTACAGAATACACCCCTCACCTCGCTTGTCCAGCTTCGTTTTTGGCCGCAGGACCAGGACATGGGCTTGTTTTAGGGCACCCGGCGGAAGTATTCCGTACGGACAACTTTTCATTGCTACACTGGTCCGTTAGGGCTGGCATTCCCCACTGCCAGTCGTTCAACCCCAGTTGTTCTTTTCTGTGAAAAAGGGGGTCCTCAGGTCGTTTTACGGTTATGCCCCATTCTTCTCTCTCTACCTCCGTTTCATCAACCGTTTTCAACTCGATACTCTTTAGGCTAGTCTCTTTTGGATCACTATGCCATTTTGGGCAAGATACCACAGCGGTGAAGAACACCTTTTCTCTACCTTGGGGCAGGAGCAAGTCACCTTCCTGACCGACCATCATCGTGACCTAATTTGATATGTAATACCCCGTCTTGGTCAGTGAACCCGACTGGATTGTGCTGTTCCAAGTGAGGCTATCTTCTTTCCACCTTACGCACGGATCGTGATTTTATGTTGATCCTATGCGTTGGTCCTCGGCGAACATCATATTCCTTTTATCAACCTTGCTTTCCCACAACCAAGGCGCCTCCAAGCTGGCACCTGCCGAAAAGACAAGTGCCAACTTGAAAACCCCCACCTTGCCGAAGATGCATTTCATTTGGTGACTCTGGTGAGAGGCGGCTCGATGAACATGTCACCTTACTCATGTATCCGTCCTCTTCAATTGCGGAGTTAGCGCTTACAGTACCGCCTCCCTGACGGGGCAATTTGTCTCGCTCTGGAGCGTTAATTCCAAGTCGGTCTGCAAAGTGACACACAAGACCGACCGGCGTCTGCCTTACAATACTAGCGTATCTGTGTGCAGTGCGCACGACGTCAGGATGTTAGTGATGATCAGTGATCCTGACTAGGGTGATGGGCGACGCAAGCTCGGGCCTTGGTGCTCGCACATCGCACCGCACAACATACATCCCGTCGACCGACATTCTCGGCGTCTTCAATGCTGTTCATAGCGATGTCTCATCTCCGAATCACTGGCCGTCTCCTACCATTGCGCACCATCTCGACGCATCTGTCCATCCACTAATTATTCCGCAGACAGTTTGACCTTCTTGTGCAGTACATGGCAATCTGCACACCCTGCTTCAATACACCCTTGGCCCGCCTAAGCGGCCGTTCGGGTTGCCAAAGAGGGAAATCTTCTCCTGCAAAGCAAGATGCTCAACCCAATCCCCATCTCGAGCGCGAAAGCATGCAAGCGGGCGGTTTGGAAATTCTTATGTGGCAGGCACAGTCTCCCGCGCTCTGACCGTTAGGGATATTAGTGTGCACTGTGTATCGTGCAATCTGGCAATCTAGTGGGCGATCGGACAAGAAGCTCGATTCAAATCGGGGCCGGGTAATAATAGCTCGACTTCAGGGTCCCGAAGTATTTTTACCCCGCAGCCCCCCGTATCAGATTTCACTTCCAGGCCGGAAGAGTCGCCCGTCGTCCTCCAACTCTCCCTACAAAGCATCCCTCGAGGTTACAGACACATTTCCAATTTCAGCGTTATACTCCAATGCGATTTCCGGCTCCCGCATGTACCCTCTCCCATCTCCCGTCTCCCGTCTCCCGTCTCCCGCCGCCCGACTGTTTCGAGAAGTCTCGGGAATCGATCCCCATGCACATGCCCATGCGAGGGTGACGCGCGCCCAACACGGCAGAGGACCGTCATTTTATTGCTGCATCTCGCAGACTCACATCTATTACAGGCTATTCTTCAATGTCACTTCATGGCCAAGATGATGATATTTGGCCCATGGTGGTCATGGAGGTTTGCCGTTATGGTGTTGCATGTCGCTGCTTGTGGTGAATTGAATAAGCACTGTTGACTGACCTTGTGATCCGGAGACCATTTCTCGTTTGGAACAAACCCAAACAACTTCCCCGTACGGATGTGTGGTCTATGCATGTTCGTCACAATGACTTGCAAGTCACTTTGCCCTACAAGGCTCTGTGGTTCCCCTGGTCGGAGAACATCCGCTGGTCACAAAAGGAGAAACGGGAACCAGACTTCGGCTCCGGGCGCTGGGCGGGGCATAAGGTTCTCGAGTGGGCCTTCCTTGTCCAGCAATCAATAATCCTTGCACCTTCCCCTGACTTAGCAGCCTTATATCGCGTGGGACATCGTGGACTCGGTCGAAACCAGTCCCAAATGAATGGAATGCAACAGACAGCCATCCTTCCATATGATAATTGTGTTTGGTACTCCGGGATTTATATGGCACCCCGTCCTTGCAATTTCTCGCTTCGCAGCCAGCCATCTGCCTCATTTAGGAATTTGCCGTCCTTTCAGATCATCTCAACAATCCCTCAGCGCCAACCCATTGCGCACTTCCCCTATATCATCGCACAGTTTGCGGACTCGCGGTATCTTTGCGCCTCGTGTTGATCGGAGGATTTCCGTCCGCGCGCCTCAAATATTTGATGCCACTTTGGATCTCGGTCCTGCTCAGCCCTACCAGCTCGAGACCGAGCCAAACATGAGTGGGATTGGCGGAAAGACACACTACACTAGGGAAACCACAAGGCTAGGGCTGCTGGGGTATATCCCTGTCGCGGGGTCTCCCTCACCCTCACCCGTGCGGTACAGTACAGTACCATACATGTACTGTACGGTACCCGTCCAGATTCCGTATGTATGTGCAGCACCTTGGGGTTCTCACCTTCTGACGAAACCCTTGCCTATTTTCAAGAGGTTATCCCTGAAAGTTTCCATGCACGCTACAGCGAACTAACCACCGGATTCGTAAATATGTCAATGCCACTGCGTGCGAGAGAATGTGCGGACGGGGGGAGTGCGTTGGTGAGAAGAGGTCGCACCATGCCCATTATGGTGTCAATATCTCCCCCACCAAAAGGGGTCAGGCTCAAGAAAATCGGCCAAATGCCAGTGAGGTTAGCAACTTGTATCTGCCGATATCTGCGTAAATATCCGACAAGACAACAGCAACATGGTCTGTCCTGCCTTCGGGATCTACCCGTGTGGTTTCAGTATGCTAAAAAAACAATCATCATAAGGTAGGTACGGGATATCAGCCAAAGTGACCTCCCACTCTTCCCTCCCCGCTTGATCAACCCTGTGCCGCACACCTACCTGCCGACCCCAGATCCACCTGATGAACCCGTGAGATCGCACACAGGGGCAGTTCTTTTGTGGTGCTTTGTTGCAGGTCAACAAACATGTGCATACCGAAGACTGGACGCACTCGAGATCATGGGCCTTGGAGGCTAATATCTATGTGCGCATGGCCAACTAAGTTTTCTGGTCAAATGCCTGCCTCGCACGGCTGGCACTTCTCTCCCGCCTCGTCGAGTGACTTGACAAAGTACATTGATCGGGCCGGCTCCATCCCGTCCGTGTTGCTTCCGCGTGTATTAGATTACCGCGATATTGTCCTCACATTGGAATAGCATCCCCAGGCTCTCTGGTTCGTGGTAGCGAAGCCTTGCCGAGCAGCCACGGTCGGCCGCTCACAATCTAATGCAAAACCTGAACGGCGCCAGATCCACGATTGGATCCAGCGCACCTGCACAGACTCATATTCGCCTAAAAGTGAAGAAAGACTGCAGTCTGCAGGGTGAAACCACGAGGGAGGCAACCCTACGAGGCAACTCACTCGACGGCGATTGAAGACTGCAGCATGGCGTGGCGTTCCAAGCCCCACTTCCCACCTCAGTGACCTCACCCCTCCGACCATCGACACTGGACAACCACCTCACATTTCACATGGAGAACATGCAACGCACAATTACGTCTGTGTTGTGTCCCACGGTTTCTGAATTCACTCCCACCAATCCCTCGTTGCCATCACTCCATCATGCAGTCTTCACGTTGTAGTCGTTTTCGGGCATCCGCACTTCAATTACCGAAGACGCGCGCGTACGGGGCGTCCAATGGTGACCTGACCACCACGGCAGATGCCCTTCGCCATGAAACATGGGATCAACAAGACGGCTTCTCGAGCTCACCAGTGTACGCATGCTCAGCAGGATATATGATGCAAACTTCATGCCGTGGAGCAAGATAAATTAGCATGGAACCTGAGTTCCACGCTGCAGATACTGACATGTTCATTCAGGCAAAGATCAGTTTCCTTTCTTCTCGTGTTTCTGTCGTTCACTCTGTCGTTGTGTTCTGGCGACCATATTGGCAATATATGGGAGCGTCAAACAAGACGGCTCTGCAACCCGGCCCAGTGAGATTATCCGGGGTTGGGTGGCATTTCGTCCTGCAGAAGCCCATCGACTCGACACAGACGATGCACTTTGTGATGCACATGTGCCACAACTGCGCGAGGCGACAAAGGGCACTTGCAGACGAGCCTGGCTGCCACAGTCGATAGCCATCAGATCCCAACTCTCGGCTCCGTTTCCCTCGACTTCCTGTACCCACTGGGGATGGACAGCCCTCAATAAAGTGATTCCAAGAAAGAAAGCAGCTGCGCAGACCCCCATCGCAGGGCCCGCTTGTCTGGACGCAATCGAAGTGAGTTGCATGGCTTGGCTCAAGCGATGTCCCACTGCTTGCTGGCCCGGATCGGGTAGAAGCGTCCTGCCTTATGAGGTTTTGGCCGGCCACGCCGCCACTAGGACTTGGACTGGGTCTGTATCCCGTTGCGCGGACGCACAAAACCTGAGAAGACGAACCAAATTGGTGAATCAGCGATGAGATGACAGCCACTTCTAAATACAGGTGAAGGCATCAAGCGCCCTAAATGACGTGCAACGGGCAATCGACTTCTAACTTGCACAGCGTTGTGTTGGGCACAATGCGTTTGCGCAGCCGTGGACATACATATTCCGTATTTCGTACATACCGAATACTGTACCCTGGACGGAATATGTACTGTACAGTACGGAATACGGGTCACGGGGTACAGCAGCACGCCGCACAGAAGCAAAGTAAACAGCCGAGCCGAGCGCCCGGCTAGCGACG
>Ga0247781_1000719_pt1 | contig 10481 bp, 11 predicted proteins | sample UWRJL184509B5_FD_179922 | JGI IMG/M metagenome (GOLD analysis project Ga0247781, IMG submission 179922) | Plant litter microbial communities from Arlington Agricultural Research Station in Wisconsin, United States - UWRJ-L184-509B-5 | ecosystem: Environmental > Terrestrial > Plant litter >...
GAAAACACTGTAACTGCTAAAGTATTAATTGGTAATGTTGGGGATTCCTGGTTAGGTACAGAAACATGTTAATTCTGGGCGGCTACCTGGAGTAACGAAGGTTGTGGCAGTTTTCCAGGTTCTCGGGTCGGGCCGATGTGGGTGAGGATCCCGCTCCGACATCCATGTACCCTGCTTCAATTCCTGAGGGGGACGACCTGGACCCGTGACGCGGAAACGACGACCAGACCGACTCCAAATCACCACTACAATGTCTTCTGCTGTGCGAGCAACGACACAAACTCATCAATGCGCCGTTTGCGTGTCTCGGCCCTCTTCGCAGTTTCTATCCTCCACAAGAACGAGAAGCGCTTCGTCTTTCCCAACGTCTCAAAAAAGTTCTTCGCCTTCTTGTTCCGATTCAGCGCGGCTTCGAAATCCTTGGGCACCTCGATAGTGCGCGACCCCGCATACGCCTTCTCCCATCGCCCATCTGCCTTGGCTGCATCGACCTCGGACTGTCCCGCTGGTCTCATCCGACCCGCCGCCACTAGCGCCGCGACCTTGTCGACATTCCGCTTCGACCAAATGCTGGTCTTGCGACGCGGGGTGAATCGCTGGAGGAAATGGCTTTCGTCGTGGGACTTTCTCTGCCCGTCGATCCATCCGAAGCAGAGCGCCGTGTCGACCGCCTCGTCGTACGTTACCGAAGCGACGGCGCAGCCCTTTTTGCTGATCTTGAGCAAGATGCTGGTAGTCTCGGTGGAGTGGTTCGTCTCCAGCCATGTTTCCCACGCCTGCGCATCCTGGAAGAGGTGAATTGGAAGCGAACTTGCGGGCGCCGGAGATGTAGCTGGTGCGGCGGCCGTTTGCAGCACCTTCGCTGCTGACCTTGTCGTCCGCGACATGGTTACGCGATCACGCGTCGCGCGCCACGTTCCGCAACCTGACGCGCAATCTCGTGACTACGTGTCGATGGGGTCGGAGGGCGAGATTTCGAGTTTAGTGAGCGCAGCCGATGGGGAGTCGCCGTAACCAGAGTGACGATGGCTCGGAATGGTTGTTAAGGCGGTCTTGGTCCTGGATGACTCGACACGTCTCGGTCCAATTCCCCCGCGATCTGACGGCTCGACGGCGCGCTAAGCCTCCACTCGGGCAGGGTTAGGGCTTCCACCACCACATCCTTTGTTTTGTTTTGGTGAAGTCGTCCATCTCCGGAAATTGTCTCGATTTCACCTGGAAGGCTCTGAGACAGGCGAGGAAGCGAGACCAACCAAGAACAACTCCCTGGGCTTGTTGGTTTCGGTCCGCGACTCCCACGTTGTCATCAACGATGGCGTGGCACTGCTATTAGGTTTTTTTCTCCCTGGGATGGTGAGTGACGATGGGGAGGGCGATAGGACTTGCTACGTATCAAGTACTGATCGAGTTGTGGGCTGGTAGCGTTTATGGGACATTACCGGCTCACTTCAAGTCGCCATATCCACCCCGCATCACGCCTTCAACACACTAACTCCGATGATGGCGATTACTCTTCAATCGAGTCCCCATTTGTCATCGTACCTCGCTGTTTCTTCTGGGGCTCTGGAGATATATAGTTTCTGTACCCTTTACAGCTCTCCCTTCATCCACCGCTTCTTCACTCTTCACATCACGCCGAACAGCTTACCCCCACATAATTACAGTAACAATGACGGAAACAAAGACCAAAAAGCTGCATCTCACCGCTTTCATGAGGCCGGTGAGCTTGCACACCGGAGCGTGGCGCTACCCAGGAGCATATCCCGACGCCAACTTCAACCTCTCGCACCTCAAATCCTTCATCACCAAGCTCGAGGCCGCCAAGTTCGATACCTTCTTCATGGCAGACCACCTCGCCGTCTTGAACATGCCGGTCGAGGCTCTTAAGCGCAGCCACACCGTCACGTCCTTCTAACCATTTACCCTGCTTTCCGCGCTGTCAGTGGTTACAGACAAGATCGGCCTTGCCGCGACTGCTTTAACGACATTTGACGAGCTATATTACATCGCCTGCTGGTTTGCTTCACTCGACCATCTAAGCAATGGCCAAGCGGCGTGGAACATCGTGACGACAGCAAATCCAGACACAGCCAAGAACTTTGGATTGGACGAGCACGTGGAACATAACGATCGCTATAAGCGGGCTCGCGAGTTCTACGATGTCGTCACCGGCCTGTGGGATAGCTTCGCAGACGACGCCTTCATCCGCGACAGGGAGAGCGGCATCTTCTTTGACCTAGGAAAGATGCACGTTTTGGATCACAAAGGGGATGATCTCAAGGTCCGAGGACCGCTCAATATTGCTCGCCCCGTGTAAGGCTGGCCTGTGATCGTCTAAGCTGGGCAGTCCGAGCCAGGAAGGCAACTGGCGGCGGAAACCGCCGAGGTGGTATTCTGCTCGCCTCGGGACCTGTCCCTGGCCAGAGAGTTGTATGCGGACATCAAAGGCAGGGCAGTGGTTGCTGGCCGCAATAAGGACCATATCAAGATTCTTCCCGCAGCGCTGGTGATCGTGGGCGATTCGGTCGAGGAAGCAAGGGCCAAGCGTTTGGAGCTCGACACGTTCGTTCACTACGATAGCGCCACTGCTTCTCTTTCCATTGCTCTGGGACTCGACGCGTCCAAGTTCGACCCGGACGCGCCCCTCCCCACCGAGCTGCCTGACACCAACGCCAGCAAATCTAGCCGTGCCGGCGTGTTAAAGCTAGCGGCAGACGAAGGACTCACGGTGCGCCAACTGGCACAGAGGTACGGTGGTTACTCGGGGCTTGCGTTCGTCGGCACGGCCGAGTCCATTGCAGATGAGATGACGACATGGTTGGAACAACAGGGCGCTGATGGATTCACAATCACGTTTCCTTTTGTACCACAGGGGCTGGATGAAGTGGTCCAAAAGTTGGTTCCTGAGCTGCAGAGACGTGGTCTATTCAGGGAAGACTACGAGGGCACAACGTTGAGGGAGCACCTAGGTTTGCCGAGGCCGGAGAACAAGTTCTTTTCATAACGCAATAAGATAAAGCTGTCTGATGCGGCTAGAGCTCGAAAATTCTCAGCTAGTACGAACAACATTCCAGACTCCGTCGAGAACGATGCCACGCGTGTCTCCCTTGAAAATTCTCGGGGTGCAGATATCTCCCGAGATTTCTTGGCCATTGCAGGTGGCAGTTCCTACACCACAGTTGTCAGCACGTGGTCGAGGTCGCGACTTTGTTCACAACGTACCTGATTCACAGTAGAGCATTGTGGTAAAGGCAACGAATCCATTTTCGTCGTCGGCTGCAGTCACTTCGCGTTCCGTCGCGTCTTCGACAGTCTCGGCCAGCTCGAGGCCGGTGTTCAATGACTTGGCCTCCTCGAAGCTGAGACCCATGGTGTTGCTCCAAGATTCCCGGCGCGGCTTCGTCACCAAGATGCGGCTGGGACCTGAGATTCCAGGAGCTACATTCTGTGTGATGTTGGAGACAGCGGTGTGTATTTCTCGGGTCACCTTCCAGGAGCCTGGTTCGCAGCTCCGTTTTACTTTCAACCCTCTGACTGTGAGTTCCGGCGTTGTTGGGGTAACATTATCAGGGCGAAGGCCAAGGCCGGAGACGAGGGTGATGGCCGAAGCCAGGAGAAATGCAGTCGAAGTTCGCATATTGATTGTTGATGGGGGGATTTTGGACTGGCGAAGTCCGGAAACCTTCAGGTCCTGTGTAATTATACCGATGCTTGGGCAAGATGACGGGCGCTAAGGCACGCAACTCCGTTCCAATGTTGCACAAAAGGGCGCGGTATGTCTACGAGCGGCGTAGCTGGCGGTCCAACGAATCAATCCAACAGAACATCCTCAGCTGGCGTGGAAGCCCCAAATCAAGGCCTTTTTGCTCAATCCTTCGGATGCAATTGCCGGGTGAATGCGAGTTTGCTCAGGCGTTTTCGACGTTGTGCCATTTCTGATTGGGTTCAGGGCGTGGCAAGCATGATCCCAAGGGTTACACCCGGCGATCGGCAATGACATCAACAGCCAATCCTTCTGCGTCACAAGAATCCTTTTGCATAGAGGCCGCCGTGCAAGTCATCCGTACAGCCGTGAGGCACAGCGACGAAGGGCAGGCCCTAATGATATAACCACGGCCGGCCCAGTACGTATTTTCAGAGGCAGCTCTGCAATACTGCGTACACGGCCACCATGTTTCTCCAACTCGCTCTCATCTGCTACCTCGCATCCGCGGCCTCATCGCAAGACACCTACGGCGCAGGCACGGTGGCGCCATGGTCGGGCAAAGCAGAGGAATTCGACAAACTGCTTACGAAAGACGCAGATGCCGAGGGCAGATACACGCTACAAGGTCGAGATGTCTCCAAACCCTACACCCAATCGTCCCTAGACCCGATCCCGGGGTGGGCATTGACAGTGTCCACCAAGGCCGATATGTCGATGAATGGCACCAACGCGACTTTCACCGGAACCCGGATTGAGCTTAAGGTTCCCAACGCAACGGACATGCATCCAACCTGGCAACTCTGTGTGCTGGACTGGCGGGTGGACCAGGATAACTACCCAGCGGCCATGCGCGAGGATGACGGGACCTGCTCCAAAGCGATCAGCCAAGACTGCAGACGCGATGTTCAAGCTGCGGTGGTGAAGAAGTATAAGGCTTCTGATGAGGTTACCGCGTGTGCCTGTCCGAGCCTCAGTACGATTGGATCTTGCGGGAGTGAGGATGCGAAGAAGGCGCTGTATGGTGGGGGGGCTTGTCAGGCAAGGAGTAGGTTTATCACTTATAGGACCGCGGACCTTTAGAGGGCACAACTTGCTGACATGCATTAAGCATTCAACGCCACGCAGATCCGCGACTGGCCCGATGGCAAGTTTACAGTCCTGCAGTACGGCGGCCGCTCTCAGCCGCAGCGAGGGAATCGCACGGATTATGATCTGGTCGGGAGCATCGCGTGGCCGGTCTTGGTGATGTGGGGCTACTCTCAGAACCAAACCGGCTCATTCGAGGTCAGGAACGAGGCGCAGTTATCTTGTGTCAGGGCCAGCAATGCGACGACCACGAGTTTGTTGGGGGCTCCAAAAGCGCAGAGCGGTGTTGGGGGGAGGAGTATCCCTGGGGTTGGGGTGGTGGTGATGTATGTGGGTGTCGCACTCATGGGAGTGCTTTTACTTTAAAGGTCAGAAGTCATGAGGGTCTTTGAGGTACTATATTTATCACATTGAAAAGACGACACAGAGTCAATTTGTATAAGTTACTGAATACTTGCGGTACAAAGCCAAAGCATACTAGTATTATAACAAACTTCCTCCTGGGAATAACGATAATGGGACAGTGAAATGACTTGATGTAGTACACCACCTTCTTTCAGAGAGTGCCCGTGCCTGAGGGTATTCCGATATTGTTCCTGAAGTAGGCTACTGCGCCGTACCTGTGAGTAAAAACCGGACCTCGAGTGGGGTTTGTGAGACCGGCAATTTGAATTTGGGCAACGGTCACAGTGCCGAGCTGAACCTGAATGTTGTTGTGCGGGTTCAAGGGCGGCGCTGCCGCCCCTGCCTGCCACGTCTGATCCCAGTTGGCCTGCAAGGCGCGCAGAGCTTGTATGCAATTTTGGTCATCTGTGTACCACCATTCGGTGTTCGCGTGCGGGTAGAGATGGTGATAGGCGGTTTGAACAGCACCGTCCGTGAACATGCGTGTCGAGATCTGCTTCGGCCCATCCAGGCCATAAAGGTCACCTGCTTGACCAGCATTGTTCGTGCCGGCCAATTGGACGCGGAATGACCGATACCAAACTTAGTACAATCGTTAGTACTACCTACAGGTACGTAGAACCTTTACTCTAGAGAAACAGAAGGCGGGAGGGGTAATTACCGTTAGGATTGCATCGCGCATAATCCGGTAGCGATACATCCCAATCGTTGTGGGTCCCAATCTTGAAGAACACTCTCTCGTGATTGATGCCGTTGACTTGATTGGTGGTTGTAAATGCGAAGCCGGGAGCCGGGGTGATCACGACATACCCATTGTCTGTAGGCATTTTGATAACAATAGGAGGTGTCTGACAACAAAATTCGTACAATATAAGGGAATACAGAAGCTGGTTTAGAAACGGACTCTGTAAGAAGCAAGATGCAAGGAACCAGTTGGACGTCAAGAGCGGAGCGCTCTGGTCTTTTATAGCGCGGACCTACCTTACCCTTACTCCTTCTCGTTTATCTTTGGAAGATGGCTTATTCTAATAACCAATCTAAAGGCCTACGACAAGTCAACCACGGAATAGTGAGCACACCCCAGCCCATGGCTGCAAACGAAAATGGAAATATGGAGAGCCCAGATTCCGACTTTCAGCTCACGCCACAGCTCTTCTTCTCCGCACACTAAGCCCTGTTCGGAGAGACAGATGCAACCCGAAGCAGAGCCGCGGGCCGGTCGTGTTCTGGCCGCCTGGAGCACATTCACCGGAGGCTGGCTGAGGGGTCCGGATCGCCAAGACTCGTGCATCGCCCGGTCGCGGATTGGCCAAGACCCGGAACCGGATTGGCCAAGCACCATCCGGCGCTGTTGTGTTACCATCGTGCGGGCACCGAACATATACGGTGCATATATTGTGGGCGGCTCGTGGTTGTCATCCATTGGGCTCATGCAAGCCACCGTATCATGATCTTCGGCTCTTCCCGTTTCGAACACCTACCTCACTTTCGTAGGATTCGTCAATGGTGTTGAGGTGGCAGTCCGGCCGAAAGGAGAGATTGATGGAAGCTGAGTGGTGCTACCCCTCTTGCTCCATCTCTCGCATCGTCGTAGGCAGAACCGAAAAGGTTGCATGCGAGTTGCATCAGACCATCGAGACATGTCGATAACTGCCGCTGAAGTGGCTGGCTGAGCCCACCTTTGAATGTCAGATGTGGTCGAAAACGGAGAGCCTAGACCATGATTGTGATGCAAGTGAGCAGAAGGAAGCTAGCTGAAATGCATCTCATGGGCATATGCTTCAGCTTCAGGTTGCCATTGGTTCGAACTATCGACCACTGCCGCTCCCAAGGTAACCCACAAAGGGAGATCCCTGGTGAGCATAAGGCTGACGTCGGCTCCTCCTCTGTTCGTAATTAACTCAGCAACAAAGAACCGTCTTCAGTTGTAGCTCTCGTTGACACTTCCATTTCTCTTCGTTTCATCGTCGCGTATGCTGAAATCACCATGTGCGGCGGCACATCCACCGAATTCTTCAGGGCCCTGCTTGGGGACCCCAAGGACCTAAAGCGGCAACTCGATGTTCTTGAAAACGATGAATCGCTGAAGGGCAACTTCGAGCCCCTTGAAGCGGACAAGGAAACCGTTGTCATCTATCGCGGCACCATCCTCACCATGGCATCTGGCCAGTTCAATCCAGTCGAGGCAATGGCCGTTCAAGGCGACACGATTCTGGCGGCTGGAACATACGACCAAGTCCAGGCCGCCGTCTCGAACATTCCTCACACAGAGCGCGACCTCGGCTCACAATGCATCGTCCCTGGCTTCGTTGAGCCCCATCTGCACCTCCTCACCACCGCCCTCGTGTCCGGCCTCAGCGACATAGGGATCGAAAACGCAGAGAACATCGACCAGGCCAAAGAATGCATCGAGGCCGCCGCGAACAAAACCAAGCCCGGCGACTGGATCATCGCCTTTGGCTACGACCCCTCGCTCACCAGCGACCACGCGGCCCTGACGCTGGACATCACCGACGCCGCCTCCCCAAAAAATCCCCTCTTCATTGGAAACCCGTCTGGCCACTTGGCCTACGTGAACACCGCCGCACTGAACGCTGCTGGCTATGCCGTGCGCCCCAAGGACGCCACCCCAAAATTGATTTATCCCACAAACGACTCATACTTCGTCAAGGCCACCGATGGCGAATACCTCAGCGGTGTCGTCCTCGAGGATGCCGTCACCGCAGTGGCAAAGGTTTTCCCGAAGCAGCCAATATCAGACATGGCGAGCCTTGTCCTCCTCGGCCGGAAGACCCTCAACTCATGGGCCAAGGCCGGCTGCACCTCCGTCTTCGACGCTGGAATCGGACTTTTGACTAAAGGCAAGGATGATATAACACTTCTCCAGCTAATCCTTAGCCCTTTTCCGAGGCATCCAGTCTTCCCCCGCTTCAACGGTGCCGTCGCCGCTTCAGCTCTCCAAAAGATCATCGGCACTCCACTCCCACCGCCGCCGGTCACCAAAGGCCCCCTCTCTCTGTACACCGTCAAGTTCTGGCTCGACGGCTCCACACAGGGCTTCACCGCCGCGCTCGACCAGCCCTACCCATCGGCCACAAACCCCTTCAACTTCCCCTCCGGCATCCTCGACTACCGCCTCAACCCCACCGACCTCTCCTCCGGCCCCTCCGACGCCTCCCTCCTCCAGGCACTCACCCCCATCATCCAAGCCGGCTGGCAAGCCATGCTCCACACCAACGGCTCCCGCGCCATCGACCAAGCCCTCCGCGTCCTATCCCAGGCCCTCCCCTCCGGACCCCAACCTCCCCCCTACATGCACCGCCTCGAGCACTTCACAGCCGACGTGACACCCGAGCAGATCACCACCGCCGCAAAGCTCGGACTCGGCGTGAGCCACACCATCGCACACGTTGGAACCTGGGGCGATGCCTTTGCCAACTATATCTTTCAGGATCCCGCCCGGGCAGCGCGGATTGATCCTTTTGCGGATGAGATCGCAGCTGGAGTGACGGTCTCGATGAATAGCGATTCGTTTACGTCCACGGTTGCGCCGCTTCGGTATGTTGATATGGCGGTGACGAGGCGGACGCCGAGTGGGAAGGTGTTGGGGCCGGAGCAGGCTGTTTCGTTGGAGCAGGCGTTTGCGGGGATTACGTATAACCCGGCGAAGCAGATGGGGCAGCTGGATAGGATTGGGTCGTTAGAGGTGGGGAAGAAGGCGGATTTTGTGGTCTTGTCGGAGGATCCGAGGAATGTCGAGGCGGGAGGACTGTTGGACAATTGCCAGGTTGTGGAGACTTGGATTGGGGGCTTGAAGTCTGGGTGAGTACAGATTGGATTTGGGAGTGGCTAGATCCAGGGTGCCCCTGAAGGCTCACCACACTTTCCGTTCCATATCGTCATACAAACCCACAATTTTCTCCCACTGGATATACTGCCTCTGGAAAACGATATCCTTTTTAATATCCGCATCAGTGGGCGGATCTTTGCAGACGAGTCGCAAAACCATCCGACGCTGGTCATGAACCATTCGCTGTCTATCATGGTGATGATTGGATCCCGGCAAGGATTCCGGCTCGTCGTGAAACAGCACCGACCCATGGGCCCGAAGGTCGAGGCATACCAGTGCAGGCCCCCATTCTGTCAGAACTTGGACAACAAGGATGCCGCTTGCGACCAGGGTCCCTATTGTCGGCTTCACGTCGATCGAGAACCCATCGTAGTCACCACGTGAGAACACCCGGTTGTACGGCCCCTTGGTAAAAATGGGCAGTTCGTCCTCCAGCGATAAGAGGTGCATGATAATGCCCTGGTCATCCAAGCCAGTGTTTGTCGCGAGCTCATGCACGCTGCGGCACCGCACCCGACCCTTGAGGAAGTCCCTCCATGACCACTCTGCCACGCGGACAGCTTTGGCTATCAATATGATGAAGCCGGCGATGATCCAGGAAAACATGGTGAGGTTGAAGGGGTCCACGCCATCGATTCTGGACCCAACCAGAAAACCAACTGCGAGCCCGCCAATCACCAGCGTGGCGCAGACGGACATGATTCCCACGGTGTACCGCCTGCAGTCTATCACAACCGCATTCTCCTCCACCCCCCAGTGCTGGGCAGCTGCCGCGATACGGTTTCTCATGGATCTTGAGCTGTACAGTGCCCGTTCCCCCGCTCTAACCAAGCCCCAACTCCTGTCGGCGGATCGGGAATCAAGGTCTCGAAGAGCGGTTGGGACTCGGATGCTATCACGGGCCAGGATGCTCTGAGACAACGAGCGCCCGCGCTGCAGCTCTCGTGGTTGGCTCGGAAGCCCGGTTCGGCTGATAGGCGGCTTGTTGCACAAGCTCGCAAATGCCGTGAAGCCTCTCGCCTTTGCGTGCAAATCGGTAACAACGCTGGAAACGTGAACTGTGCTGCATACGATTCGCAAGGACTCGTTGATGCTGGGATCCATGCAGGATAATGAGACCATGGCGCTGATGGCGTCTGCCATGGACCTCATTTCCACGACTTTGTCCCCCATGCCATCCGTGTGAGTCTTGATGGTCAAGGTCGAGCTGCTTGGGCCGCTTCCACCCCTTTCCAGTGCCCTGCTGTGTGTTTGCGCCGCAACGTCGTAGAGCATTGTAAACGCGCGGTGGGACAGGCCCACCGCAACTGCAGATGTTGAGCCTGAGAGGTGTCCGCGCCTGTTCTGAAACGCCATGGTGGAAATATCCTGCGATCCGGTGGGATACACGGCGAACGAGATGTCAAACTCGTCCACGGCCCTCCCACGGGTTTC
>Ga0247781_1000720_pt1 | contig 10471 bp, 1 predicted proteins | sample UWRJL184509B5_FD_179922 | JGI IMG/M metagenome (GOLD analysis project Ga0247781, IMG submission 179922) | Plant litter microbial communities from Arlington Agricultural Research Station in Wisconsin, United States - UWRJ-L184-509B-5 | ecosystem: Environmental > Terrestrial > Plant litter >...
ATGTAGAAACTCTACTTTTATATGACCCGGGCAATACCGTTTTCCTTTAGCAGCCTCGTGTATCAAAGAGTTGGCGTGGTGGATGCCAAACCAGATTTTTAGTCTTTTCTTAGCGGTTCGACATAGAGTTGACGGCACACAGTAATCAAGGCACAAGCGTCGAATATATAAGAGTCCTAAGGTTCGGCAAAGGATAGTGGTATTTTAACTCTTCTAAATCTAAATTAAGCTGCATAAATTTATAAGAGAACTCAGGGCCAATCCAATGCAGTCCATCAAGTCGGCTGTTACCCTCTTAGACGCTAGCACCTCGGATATGGCTGTTGATAACGTCAGTAATACGGTTTGGCATCTCGCTGCCTCCATACGTTGGAAGAAGCTAATTAGATACCTTCTCAATCAGTCCGCTGGGATTGAGGAGGTGGTGACGGGCAGGGTGGGCGGCGAATGAAAATATTTGTATATTTGTCAGCAAATACGAAATATCGCAAATATCAACGAATATCGTGTCCTTAGTCAGCTGGCCTGCAGCAAACCAAGGAATATCTAGCTCTAGCTGCCTAAAGCAGCCCAATCCCTAAAACTTAACTAATTTAACAACTCCTTTAATAACAAAGATATCTTTCATTTCTGAGGATTCTTCAATATCCAGAGATAAAAGCCAAATCTCAACCCCAGTCCTAGTATAGAGTACTTAAAATATGATAAACTTATAGTAACATTATTAATCTAAACACGGAATCATCATCACCAATCAATTAAGAAGAATCAGCACTTTTGGCGATACTTTATTACAATCTCTTTACGAGAAAGTAATAATAGTTAACTAGACTTCTAAACTTAATGCTCAAATCCTTAAATAAGTGTTAAATAAGGAGATTATCACACAGGTAATTATTTCGCTTATTATTCTTAGGAATCTTTTTTTTGGATTGTTAAAAGCCCTTATTCCATGCCCTTTATAAAGCCCTCAACCTAGCAGCATTAAACGAAGTTATGTTATCACATTTGGTAATTAAAAAGCATATTAGAGAATCCTAGCTCTTTCATAAAGATATTGTTCAAAAGAAACTTTAATCATCTCATTTAACAATTCACCTCTTTATTGATATTTAGATTTCTCCAAATCAGAAGCTATTTTTAGCAATTTATACTCATTTTGTGGATCTCAAATCAAAAACTCTTTAAAAAGCACTTAATAGCCTTCCATCTATCTGATCACATCATGTAACATCTTAATACAAAGTTTTTTTTATATCCTTTAAACTATAATATTATTTTAATAATTAAGATAATTATCAGCGATAATGCTTAACAAATAACAAGCTTTACAAGATCTTCAAAGCAACCCTTAGCAAAAAAGCTATTCCTTAGTTATTATTAGATAATCAAATCTAATATAATAGGTATATTATTCATCTTATAATCTAGGCATTTTAATTCCATAATATAAACTATAATAAAGATCTAGGGTTAGGGTTAGGGTAACCCTCTAAGGCTTATGCTGATTGACTCTCTATTATAACCTGCACCCGACACAGGCCTCAAAAGGGCTAGCACAGGTTAAGACAGAACATATGGCAAGACGCCAATAGGTAAGGGGCGTTCCGAAGACGGCTTATTAAGCTAGCACTCCTAGACGGGGGTTTAACGTCACTGTAAGTCGCTATCACTATAATGTATAAAGGTAAGTCTGAACAGTAGGACATAAATGAACAATTAAATACTAATGTGAGGAACTAAAGTCCCTTATAGAGGTTATAGATATAACTATAACTATCTATACTAACTAGCTAGGAGGTACTTCGTACCTTACTTAATCCGTTATACTTAGTAGTACATTACACAGTTACGGCTAAGCAGTTAATTAAATAGTGCTTAGTGTTGTTAGTCTATATGGACTATTAAGCGCTTTCTTATTAGTTATAAGGGCTTTGGGTCTTTACACCCTTGGCTTAGTGCGTTTAGACAGTGTATACTATCCTCCTGTACTGTTCTTTCTACAGGGGATTTATCAGGCCGCCCTAGCCTAAGTGACGGTTTGTAAGGTCGTTACACGATTCCCCCTTTTTAACATTCTTTTCCTATAAAGAATCGCTAAGTTGGTTTTCCTCCTTCCCTACCTTTATTATATCTTCTAACTATATTAAAAAGCGTAAGAAATAGAGAAAATAGGAAAAGGCTCCTTATAACTGTTATATCTGTCTTACAGAATCTCTTAACGCCTTTAGTTTACAGATGTCTCCCTACACTCATTATTAAACTAAATCCTTATTATACTAAGTCGTAATATAATCTAACAGTTACAGTAAGTGTTAATCCGCTAGTATACCCTCTTTATGTGACGTGTTCAGTTACTTTAACAAATTTATTAAAAGTTTAGTGGATAAGAAAAAGGAGTTAAACACCTTATATAACTAAATAGTTACTAAGCACCGTAACTCCCTTATAAAGTTATAACGTGTTAAAACTTAGCGGTATATTATTAAAGTAAAGGTGATAAAGGTGTTTTCTCGTGAAGCTGAGGTTCTATTTTTTTAAGAGTGGATAGAGGTAGCGGATCCAGTCCGTGCTGAGTTAGCTTCTTAGGACTGGGACTTTTTCCTTACTAGTTTCTCCTTTAAAGGGTTGTTATAACCTATAACGTCTTTTTAACTTAGTTTATAGCTTCCTTCCTGTTAATAAATAAAATAGCTTTTTAATATAATAGTGGTATACTTACTTCCTTTAGCGAGAGGTTGTGGGTTTAAGTCCTATAAGAGTCTTTATAGTACAGGCTGTAGTCTAAGGACCGCGATATATGTTATAATTTTTTTATTATTTTTATGCTAACTTCTTTTCTTAATAACGCTTATTTTTATAGATACGCTTTTCTGTTACGTACTGTTATATAACTGGTTAGGAAAACCTTAAGGTATATTAGATTGCTTTTTACTTTTTAACTCCTTCCCTAGACTTATAGTAAAGCATAAGTCCTTTAGCTATAAGAGGTAAGTCGTCCCGTAAGCTACTGGTCTACAACGTCTTAATTCTCTGTACTACTACGTGTGTAATTTATGTAAAGCTTACTGGAAGCTCTAAAAGCCTAGCCTCTTTATTAGGTTTAAGGTCTTTATAACCTTAGTTAAATGTTTTAATAAACGTCTTCCTGTACCTATTAAGGAGTTTCTTACCGCTTTTTAAGTTTTAAGTCTTATAGTAATCTTACTCTTTAATATAATGGTTTAGATGTTAGACTTTATTTTACTTTTAGTTGTTAATCTTCTTTTCTAGAGGAACTCCCTTTAGGGCAGGTTTTAGAAGTGAGATGTGAAAAACCTTAATCTACACCTTTATGCTAATAGGTAGGTTTAGTTTGTAATTAAAGGTAGTGACTTTTTTCTTAATTTAGAATAGTCTGTACCTTTTAAAGTTAAGCTTCTTATTAAGCTATTTTAAATGTAAGTTTTAAGGAAAAGGTAGATATAGTCTCCCTCTTAAAGAGTCAGTCCCTTAATTTGTTTACTATTATAATGGAGCCTTTTTTTAAGTATTAGTTACTTAGTTTAATGTTTATTAGTAAATCTCTTTATTTGTTTATATGTGAACTTGAGTTTAACTTATAAATAGTTATATAGTTCTTATATCTAATCTGTGTGGACTGTAACTTAGGGGGTATTAGTTGGTAGGCCTTAACGGAGCTTAAGCTCCTTATTATAGTTAGTAAAGAATAGTGATATACCTATTAACTTAACTAATATTATATTATAAGCTACTTATACTGTTAGTAACAGCGTAAGCTAATTATTTTTATTTAAAGTTAATGTAAGCCTAGAGATATATTATAAGTACTTAGTTAACTTATTCCGTTTAGCTGTCTATTTATAAGTGGAAGGCTGTTAAAAGCTTACTTTTTAGACTTATTCTCTATATTAGCTTTTATTAAAACTTTAATATAATTAGCTTATTTTAATCTGTAATAACATTATTTAGTTAAAGGTGTTATAAAACTACCTTTTTCTTAAAGATATAAGTAAGTTACTCTGCTGTTATGTCTTTTAAGATTAGTAAGAAGTAGGCTTATTTTATTAATCTGTTAATTATTATAAGGATTTAGTTATAAGTAACTCTTATAATAAGGTCTTTAGACTTTAGAATCCTAGTAACGAAATTGAGCGAGATAAAGCTTTATAGCACCTGTGGTACGGGGAGTGGTTTAAGAAGTCTGTAAGGCTTATAACGTTAGTTTTACTTTCAGTAACAGATGTTACAATTATTAACCACTTCCTTAATCAGCTTCTTTATTCCTGGAAAAGTATACGTTTACTAAGCTTATATAAAAGTCTTAGCTTTACCTATATATCCTTTAAGTTAAGATTTGTAAACCTGTTAAACGTACTCCTTCTGTTTATTTAGGTTATGAATATACGGTTTCTCTTAGTATTAGAGCTTTAGTTCTGGTTTAAACGTGCTGTTTATACCTTTTAATAGCGGTTTTAGCTGATAACTAGTTTTATTATAATTTAAGTGTATTAGGTACTTTTTATTACAGTCCTGTATATACTTTAAGAAGTCTTTTAAGGGGTACTTATACTTATAAGTATCTTCTGTTAACCTTTTTGCTTAAAAGTCTTATTATTACTTATAAACGTTATACTTTATTTATAAGTTTATACAGATATTAATAGTTTATTTTAGGGTTTAGTTATCTAACATTTATAATGTGTGCTTTAATATATTATTCTTAATTTTATTAAATATGGTAATAGGGATTAAGATTAAGTTAGTATCCTTATGGTTCTGTTTTTGGCTGAGAGTGTTAGCTTATCTATTATCTTTCCCTTTAATATAATGGATCTAGAAGTGAAACAGGGCTATTAACTTTACTTATTATACTTACCGTGGACTAAGCTCCTTTATTAGGAAGTACTAGAGGTTATTATGATTTAAAAAGACCTGGATTAGTTTCTTTATGCTATTTAAGTACAGTACTTATTTAGCGAAGTATTAAATAATTATTATTAGTTCCTTATTATAGATTAAGTAACGTAAGGCTAAGTTATAAATCCCTTTTAATAAAAAGGTAATTAAGTGACGTTTCCTGTTATCTTAGATTTAGCTAAGTTCTCTACTAATTACGAATTTTAAAGAGTCCGTTTTAACTTAAAACAGTTTTAAGAAGTTAGGGAGGGTTAGGACTAGCGCTGTAATAAAGGTACATTTAAGATCCTTAAATGCCCTTTATTACTTATTAGTTTATTTAAACAGTTTTCCTTTACCTGTAAGTTTATAAAGTAGTTTTACAATCTTTATAAAGTACTTAATAAAATAGCAGTAAAAGTTTACAAAGTTAATAAAGGCTTATAACTCTATTTAGTTTTTTAAAGTAAGTTAATCTTTAATTACTATTATCTTCTCCAGTTATATCTTAAGCTTTTTAACAGTTACTTTAAACCTTAAATAGTTTAATTCTTAAACGTAAAAGTGGCTTTTTTCCAGGTTTATTATTAGTTTCGCTTTCTTAAAAGCTGTTAAAACTTATCATATATGTTTTTAATATTCTTTTAAAGTTTTAGAATAGATTAAAACGTTATTTAAATATATAAAGATAAACTTATCAAGGAAGGGGCAGAGAATACTGTTAATAAGATTTTAGAAAGTTGTAAGAGTGTTTATTAATCTTATTAGTATAATACAGTATTAGTAATACCTGTTACGAGTTTAGAAAGCTGTCTTATGCTTATCCTTTTCCTTTACTTTAACATAGTTAAATCTTATAGGGAAGTCGAGGCTGGAGAACCAGTTTACTTTAATAATCTGTTCTTATATCTCTGTAATAAGTAGTAATAAGTAGTAATAAGTAGTAATTCTTAATTATGTCTTTATTTAACGTTTAGTAGTTAACAATTATATATAGTTTACTATCTCCCTTTCTTAAAATGAATAGTATTAAGTACTTTACTAGGGATTAGAACTTTATAATAAATCTATTCTTCAGGTTTTCATTAACGTACTTCCTTAAGGCTTCAGCTTATTAAGGGTTTAGGTAGTAAAGCTGGAAGCTGCGGAGTTTTACTCCTGGCTTTAGCTTAATTTCGTAATCTTATAGTTTATAATCTAGTAGTTATAGTATCTTTTTTCAAAATAGGGTGAACTTCTTATACTCTACAGGTACTTTAGATAAGTTAACTTCTTCACTTATTCATAAATTAGCTTTTTACTTCTTTTTACTTTTTAAATTATTATTTAGGTAATACGGTAAGCTTTTTAGCCTTTTAATTATCTTAATAAACTTAACTTAAACTGTGTTTAGTTTTAAGAGTTTAACGTGCTTTTAAGTGCTTTGTGTATCTTTAGGGCGGTTTAGTGCTTTCTTAGCTTTTTCTAAACGGTAATTATAGTTAGGGGATTTACTAAAGGTAAGGTAGCTACTCCTCTAGCTAATTACGGGATTATACTTTTCTAGTTAAGGTAGACTTGGGATTATATTATACCTTACGATTAGTGTAACGTTAAAGTTTACTTATTATTCATCTCTATCTACTTTAATTAGATGTGGCAAGTGGTAAGTGATTTTGCTGTTATTATACTAGTATAGGCTTCCTTTACTATTTCGAATGGGAATAGCCTTTTTATACTCTTTATTAAGGAGTTTCCTTCAGTTAATTAATAAGGGGTATATTAGGTTAGAAGTACTCCTGCTATTAATTACTGCTTTTACCTTAAATAGCCTTCCTCTTCCATCTATTAGGTTAATACTGATAAAATAATGCTTATACTCTTTTAATATTTAAATTATAGTAATTACCTGTCTTTAAGGTCTTATTTAGCTTAACTTTTAAATACCTCTTCTTCTTAGGGTTTTTACTAATTAGCGAACTATTAGTTTCTGGCCTTTTTAAAGGGCTTATAACCTTTTTCTAATTCCTTCTGGAAAAACCAGTAGCTTTAGTAGATCTGACAGTTAACCTTTCTTAAGTTTTCATATCTTAGTGTCTAGTCGACTTTAAACAGTTTAATATTTTAGAAATCTTTAATAAGTTAGTAATATGCCCTTTAAGACTAGATTACTGTAATGTCCTCTTACTCTTAGATCCGTCTATAATCTACTTATTTTTATTATTCTTTAACTTTCCCCTTAAGGTAGACGGAACAGGTTGTAACTGAGTAGTTACTAAGTAACCCTCCTTATTAGTAAGTAATAGGGGTCTGGTTAACTATAATAACCTTTTATTTACTATTATTATTAGACTTTCTTATTAGGGTGTAGGGGACTTAATAGTGAACTGCCTCTACCTCCACCCTTATAATAAAGTAATCCTGCCTTCACGTGTTAAAGAAGTGGTTATAAAGGGCCTCAAGCTTACTATACCGGTTAAAAGTGCAGTTATTATATATGTAGTTAATTTATAATACGTCTTTATAGTTAGGGTGGTTAACGTTAACTGTAAGTGCTACTGTTAAAGAGTATAAAATAAGGGAAGTGGTGTTTTATTTCTTTTCTTCTTTTATCTACTTTTATATATATTACCTCTCTTAAACTTCTTCTTAAAACTTAAGTAACAGTAAACTAGGTTGTTCTTTTATAAAATGGTCCTTTTTAATAAGTCGATATTTAAGTTAGTTAGTAAAGCGGACTCTATTTTAAAGTTACAGCTTAATCTCCGTTACTCTATCTTTAAACATTACAGTAAGGCTTTCGACTTATAAGTCCTCCACTTCGTCTATTAGTTCTTAATGTTTTTCCTTTAATTCTTAAACCCTTCGTTAATATTTTTATTTTTTACCTCCTTAGGGGACTTTTAAAGTATTAGTCTAAGGTATACTAGCTTTAATATAGGGTAACTATCTAAGCTGTCCTTCTTCCAAAGAGGTAAGGGTACTAATTTACTTAACGTGCTTAAAGCGTTTAAAAGTCTTAGGGGGTACAGTTAAGAAGAATTTCCGTTTTTCTAACTTAATTCTTTTAGCCTGCTCTTTTTCACTTTCCAGGGCTTACTTTACTATTTAAGTGGCTTAGAGAGTTAGTTTTTTAACTTCCTTTACTATCTTGGTAAAGTTTAAGTTAAGGTCTTTCTTAAACTTCTTTAATTCTTAGGCTTACAGTGTAAGGTTTTTAAGGCCTGTAACAGCTAACTAGAATATTTCTTCTTAAAGTTAGTCTTCTATAACCTGCACTTCTAACTATCTTAAGTTTCCACCTTAAAGTCGGTCTGTAATAACCTGCACCTCTGTGGCTAACTTTTTTAAGACACCCTTAAGGATTAAGTATATTACATCTTAGGGTTTTTCCTTTTCTTCTCCTTCGTCTCTTAAGTTATACTTATCTATTTAAGTATAGTTTTCTTCGTTACCTATTATCCTAACGTAAATGTCTCTTAAGTTAAACTTAACGTGCTTCCCTCCTTCTAGAACTGGCTTTTAACTAACTTGTTTTAATAACAGGCACTGCCGTGTTATATAACCTTTCTTACTGCAATTAAAGCACTGGACCTAAAATAGATCTTTAAATAGCTTCTGTTACTGTTATCGTTAAGGCTTATCGCAGTTAAGCCAATTCTAACAGTTTACTATACTAATATCTATTAGTCCGGGGTAATATCCTATTGTAATTAACTAATTCCCCTTCTTAAGTTTACCTACCTAATTAGTTAAGAACCTGTTCCTTTTAAAAGTTCTTCTAATAATGGTGATTATAATACTAATTGTTAGCTTTAATAGCTATGTCGACTAGCTCCTAAAGACAGTCCGGGTAATCTTCTTAATAAAGGTCTCTAATAACATACTCCTTTAAGTTACTTTAAAACAGCATTATTAAAGCCTTTTAGCCAAGTTTAGTTTTTACAGCTTCTAGCTTAAAGCGTGTAAAGAACTTAAGGACTAAGGACGTCTGTCTTAGAGTTATAAAGTGTTGTTTAGCTTACCTTAAGGCGTTTAGTTCTTTAAACTCTGTTTAGAGCTGTTTAATAAAAACGTCAAAATTGTCGAAAAGGGCTTAAGTCTCAGAGGCCTTTTTACACGCTTTATCTATAAAGAGGTTATTAATTATCTTTACGTGGGGTTTATATTAGTAAGCTGCTACTTTATCTAACAGGGCTTTAGTAAACCTAACCTTTCCTTTTTTCTTTAAAGAACTGTTCGTTATAATAAGTAACGTAGCTTTAAAGCTGGGCTATCCAGAACTCTAACTGTATAAAGTCTCCCTTAAAGTGTAATGGTAGGGGGAGCTTTACTCGTTTCTTCTGTAAGCCCTTAAGGTCGTTATTCTCCAGTTTAACAGTATTAAGTCAGGCTTAGAGTTTCTTAATAAGACTAATACGGCTCTTAATGTCTCTAGGGAAAGCCTTATTAAGTTCCTTAACTAGTCCTTACTAATTAAGGTTTAACTCTTTAAGATAAGCAGTTAACTTGTTAACAGTAGGAAGTTAAAGTTAAGCTTACGCTTCCTTAAGCTCTTTACCTTTTCTAAAGGTTAATATGTTAGTAATAGGAGAGAGGTAATATCTAGGAATTTAATAAACAGCGTTCAGAACTGTAACGCTAGTATTATATTATAACTTGCACTTAATATAAGCCTTAAGAGGGCTAGTGCGGGTTAAGATAGAACTTATAGCAGGACGTTAACAAGTAAGGGGTGTTCTGAAGATAGCTTATTAAGCTAGCACTCTTAAATGGGGGTTTAACGTTACTGTAAGTCGCTATTACTATAATGTATAGAGGTAAGTCTAAACAGTAGGATATAAATGAATAATTAAATACTAGCGTAAGGAATTAGAGTCCCTTATAGAAGTTATAAATATAACTATAGCTATCTATACTAACTAGCTAAGAGGTACTTTGTACCTTACTTAGTCCGTTATGCTTAGTAGTGCACTACGCAGTTGCGGCTAAGCAGTTAACTGAATGGTGCTTGGTGTTGTCAGTCTATGTGGACTACTAAGCGCTTTCTTACTAGTTGTAGGGGCTTTGGGTCTTTGCACCCCTGGCCCAGTGCGTCTGGACAGTGTACACCGTCCTCATGCACTGTTCCTTCTGCGGGGGATTCGTCAGGCCGCCCCGGCCCAAGTGACGGCCTGCAGGGTCGTCACACTCTCCTAACTAAAGACAAGCCCCAACATCTACTACATGCTAGGCAAAGGCCACTTCCTCTCCCCGACGGGCTAGTGTAAGGTTTGGGATGCTAGGGCGGATGGCTACCGCTGAGGCGATGGTGTGGGCTCCGTGGTCATCAAGCGGCTCGAGGACGCGTTGGCCGATAACGATATCGTGCTCGGCACTATCCTTACTGGTGTGACAAATTACTTGTCGGAAAGCGCATCTATCACGCAGCTGCATGCTGGCATCTAAAAGGATAACTACTACCGCGTTATAGACCGCACCGGCGTTAGCCCTTTTGATGTTAGCTACGTCGAGCTGTACGGCACGGGCACTTAGGTTCGCGATGCTGTTAAGTCCGAGTCGGTGCTCGACTTCTTCGCCTTAGAGGGCTAGC
>Ga0247781_1000721_pt1 | contig 10466 bp, 12 predicted proteins | sample UWRJL184509B5_FD_179922 | JGI IMG/M metagenome (GOLD analysis project Ga0247781, IMG submission 179922) | Plant litter microbial communities from Arlington Agricultural Research Station in Wisconsin, United States - UWRJ-L184-509B-5 | ecosystem: Environmental > Terrestrial > Plant litter >...
TGGTCCGACTTTGCAGAACAAACGTCGGCAAAAGGTATTCGGCTTGAGAGACCCGACTCTGGCATCAACTGGGCTACGGCAATCGTGTCTTACCACGTAGGGCCGGGGTTCGTTACAGAACTCCTCCGGGCATCACCCTCAGCATCGCCCCGCCTCTACTTGCGGCCGGCCGCCGACTTCAACCCGTCTTCGGGAGCGCTAGTCTCGCGACCTGCTGATGAGCCAAACCTCGAGGCTATCGGGCCCGCTGTGCTGGAGGTGTTGGGCATGGTTGGCCCATCGACCCTCGCATTCCTAGACGTCAATCTCTGGGTGTGTAGCACTGTGCTTCAGTCCGTGGCTATGGCGCCAGTTTCCACCGCTCCCTCTTCCATTTTACCCGGGCGTGGTCGGGCGACAGTGGGGAGTTTCCAACCTGTTGGGTCTGCGCGCGCCTCCCCGTCTCGTCAGAGCATCTCGTCGATAGGACCAACTGGCACCTCCCCTACGCCAATCGTGCATGCCCGCCGTCATTTCTTTGCGTTGAGCGAGTGGCAAACTGCGGGCATGGGAGGGAGATTAAAATGTACGTTGGCGACTGGCGTAGCAACCCCGCTGGACGGAGGTATTCCGCCTGGCGGAGGAGGGGGGAGTCGCGACGTGGTGTTTGCTACTGGTCATGGTCTTGTGGTTGTCAAGGGCGGGTTTGACTTTTCTGAGAATGTCAGCGCGTCGAGGGTGCCGTTTGAGGATGGTTGGCGTGCTCTGAGGTTGGGAAACAGCGGGACAGGGAACCAGGCCCCGGGTTCTTCTGCGTCCTCGCCGGGCGGTGCACAGTTTGTCTGGAATGTTGTCTCGGGGAGCATGCATCGGCGGGTGTTGAATCGTCAGGGTTTGTTGGGAAGTCATTGAGAACCGAGGCAACCTAAACTGAGCTTAAAAAACGGGGTCATAAGCTGGGGAAAACTACCACTTGCTCAAACCATCGAGATTTCAGCCAACTCCAAACAAGGAGCGCAACTCGACTGCACTTTTAGATATAAGGCTAGAATTTAGATGGAGAAATCTTCAAGATGAATACAACAATGACGGTAAAACTAGGTAGGTACCTACCTGCTTTTCTAGTGAGTTCTGGTGACTGGGAGCTGTGGAACCTACAGTCCCAAGCCCAAGCCGTAGCTGAAGTCTTCCAGTTGGCTAATGATATATAGTAACCGACGCTACATAGTGTCGAGGGGCTACCGGCACTTTTTCGACAAACCCACAGGTCACATACCATGTAAGTGACTTCCTTATACTAACAATTGGAATGCAAAATAGTGAAAACGGTGGGGAATAATATGTGAGAGGTGGTGCTATGTGGAGGTAGCCACCCAGGCGCGTTTATACGGGGTTGCAATGAGATGCCACGGCGAGAACGATGAATCTCTTTCTAGAGGGCTTGACAAAAGTCGAGCCCACAGGGGGGAGACAAATGGAAGGGAGAGAGTCTGGCTACTGGGGATGAAGGCGGATATAGTTGCTTGTATTGCTGCCAGCAACGAAGGCGAGGAGGGATACGAAAAACATGGAAGGACGCCAGAGGAGTATCTTGAAGAGAGGAGAAGAGTTTCAACCCACGAGAGTTTGGACAGAGACGGTATTGCTACGAGTCGGCCTGTTACCGAGAATGATGTTGCTTCTTTTGACTGCAACGCCTTTAGACTCAAGAATAAAGATTGCAGGAACATGTGAGCTTTATAAATATAATTCAAAGGTCTTGATTGATCGATCATGATTATAATTCATCATACCTTAAAGCTAAACAAGACAACACCCCTTCAAGGCCATAATTAGATATCTACCAGCGGTAACAACCCAACAAAACCAACAACATCAACACACCCTCACAACTCACGCCTTATCCTTCCACTCCCGCCACGAAATCCACGCCTGGAAACAACTAACCCCCAAACTCAAAATCCCCAACACAATAGCAACCGACACCCCCACAATAGTCGCCATCATGACATGTCGTGATTTACTCCTCCGTTCCAACCACGCGTCCAACACCCCCCGAGGCTTAGGATTCTCAATCTCATCATACAAATCCATCAGTCTCGTCCCCCAGATCGGATACCGCGATGCTTGGTTCTTTTCGTCAGTCCCCAGCTCATACGCGGTTGTTCCGAAGCGGAGAATGTCCGGGTCGAAGGATTGTTTGGAGACCAGGTTGCGGAGGAGGGATTGGGATTTGGGGTCTTGGTAGGGGAAGAGGATTTGGAGGGTGTAGAGGGTTTCGAGGGCGAGGGGGCGGGGGAAGGTGAAGGCGGAGGGGGTTGAGTTGTCGGTGTGCTGGGGTTCGAGCTCTCGTTTTGACGAGAGGAGATGTTCTTTGAGAAAGGTTGTGTGGTGGAAGATTTGGATGTGCCGCTGATGGGGTCTAGCTTGAGGTGATGGCGTAGGTCGTTGGTGCTGAGGAATTTGAGTTTGGATATTCGGGTGAGGTTAGTGGCTGTTAGGTCGGATAGGATTGCTTTGGATTGGGCGTCGAGTTCCTGTAGACTTGGGTGGATGCGTGTTGGGAATGCGTCGATGAGGGCTGTTTGGAGAGTTTGCTCGGGATGCCAGATAAAGGGGGGTTCCTTAGAGGTCCTGCCTTGCTCCATGTCCGCGGTGATAGAGATGTCCTCGTCCTCGGCGCAGTTAGTCTTGACCATGGTCATGACCGTGGCTGCGAGGTTGAAGGCTCTTTCCTGGTCTGCTAATGGGATGGTTGTCTCTTCTTCCTTGAAAGTACGGCTAGTGAAATAGGCCTCTCTGTATTCGTCACGGTTGAACATGGTGTTGGTGGTCTTTAGCATGGAGATGATATCGAACAGGTCTTGGTGAGATCGCAGAGCCTGGTCTTCATCTCCAAAGAAGTCTGGGACATACGAGCTGGTGACCTCTCGATAAAAGTGGAAGAACAGTTCCAGTCGTTCGCTTCTCTGGCGCCAAGAGCAGTTCTTGGCACGACATGACCGCCTGGTTGCTTGGGAGATATCGCAACCTTCACACCGAGGCCAATTCCACAAAATCTGGCAGAGAGATTCGAGCTCTGCTTTGGTGACATTTCGCAATGGGAATGCGCTAGAGGTCTGTAATGCCATACTGGATGGGATATTTTTATATGATGTTAACTTGGAAATGGATTCGATCTGAGGTGTGAAGTAAGTGAAAGAGACCAGCAGCTCAAAACTCGGACCCAGACCCCTCCTGTTCTCAAGCAATTACTTGGTTGGTTACCGTGATATCACCAAAAGGGGCCTCCCTAGCTTCGAGGATAACGCGGCACTTCACCCACGCTACGTAACCCCTCTTTTAAGCTCGTAAGGCGTCCTCCTGCAGCGTAGTGCTGGGGGATGGCGATGACCGCTGCGCCTCAATGCAGCAACGAGTTGGGGATTGAGCCAGCCAACCACAACGAAAAGATGGGGTCATTTGGCCCGGCTTCATTGCGTCTCCCCCCATGTTGATATCACCTCCCTGTTTTGCACCAAGATAAGACCTGGAGACAAGTCGGGGTTTGATGATACATAACTCCGAGTCTGACCCCCTAAGTTGAACACCCCTGAGCTGGTCTCATCATCTCGCAATTCAGTTGATGCAACTTTTCAGAGACCACGAACTCTGTGTAACGCCAGCTCCTAACAATGTCATCAACACCCAATCGTCCACCGGGCAGTGAGGGGAGTTCTCCTTCCGTCCCAATCCCCATCCCAGGCAGAGCAACTACAACAAGCTGGAGATCATCAACCACCTATACATCAGACTACTTCAAAACCTCCCAAACGGATGCAAAATCACTCTCGACGACATATTCCCGTCGTAGCCCCCAAGATTCGGGATATGGCACAGGCAATACGACAAGAACCGTCACACCCGAAGAAAAGAAAAACAAGCTCCGATCAGACATTCTCGCCGAACAGGAACTACTCGGCCCCAAAATCAGGAGCACGCCGCTTCCGGGAAGAGATGATCTCCAAGTTTTCAAGAGAGAGATTGACCATGCATTCAATGCGCGGTACAGGGAGATTATGCCAGAACTCCATCGCTTGCTTCAAAAGCAAATGACACAGCCAAAGGGACCTCTCGCTGGGCGATTTTTTCAAACGGCACGCAGCGGCAGCAGCAAGACAAAGGCACGTCAGGCTGTTCCCATGTCTCTCAGACTCATGACCGTGGGAAATACGATCGAAAATGCCAAACCAGCCATCGTGATATTCACGCAGGGTGAAGAGTCGTCGAGCTTTGAAAGACTTCTCAAGCAGCCATTACTGAGGCAGCTATACCAGCCAGATGATAGCATCACGCCCTCGTTTGAAGTTGTCGTTGTTGGTGATCCGGCACGCAAGCGAAGACATCTTGACGAGATCTCGGCCGTCTTTGATTCCGATCTGGCGAGGCACCTGTCCTCTGTGACCTATTGCGGGGCAAGAATACGACTAGAAGCTGGAGGCGAAGGTCCAACACCGACGTCTGTCATTGCCACTCTGGGAGGTGTCATCAAGTTGAACTTTGAGATCGGAGATTTCATGCTCGTTGGGATGACGGCCGGGCATGTTCTGGAAGACCTCTATCTCGATGATAGCGATTCTGAGGATGGTGAGGACGATGCGGCTCAAGAATTCCCCTTTGACTACCTGGGACAGTCAAGTCGGCAAGTGGTCGGGGATCTTCTATACCCTCCTCTGGAAGTCAATTCTCACATCCATACAACGGGAGAACAAAACGACTCCTACCCAGAATCAGATGATGAATCCCAACTGGCATCACGCCCGGCAATCCCACCCCGAGACTGGGCATTATTTGGAATGAATAACGGCCTCAAGATCAAACCCAACATCATACCCATGCAATCCGGACCAGGCCAATACCGCCTCCACCCCGATCACCGACGACACATGGGCCGTTGTCCACGAGAGAATTGCATGTCAACCGCCCCATCAGAAAGCTTCCCATCCATCCAACCCATCGAAGTCGTCATGATCAGCAACATCGCCGGAAATACCCAAAACAGCATCCTTTATGGCGAGTTATCACACGTACCAGCCAGCATCATGCTCTCTATCCCTGACGACAACGATGGCGAGTTTCTCATCGAAGCATACATGCTCACACTCGACGAAAAGGCCGACAACGACGACCACAATCCCAATCCCGTCCTGGGAGAAATCCAAGATGGCCACTCCGGGGCGTGGGTGGTCAACCCCATCTCGATGGAAGTCTACGGCCATGTCGTCGCCACGGATCTGACAGGCGATGCATACGTCATTCCACTGCACGCCACCTTTGACGAAATGAAGCGCACCATGCCGGGGGTAGAGGCAGTTGGTCTACCCACGACTGCCGACCTGCTCGACCTGGCGCTGCGGAACAGCGGGCCTACCACCGCGGCAATCCGTCGTCGGAGCACGGCCAGTTCCGGCGATGGTGCTGGTGCAATGGCTGTCCGGACAACAGCCAGTAAATCTCAACTATCGCCCAAAGCTCACCACATTGAACCGACTTTTACTTCCGACAGGGATCGCCGGACATCGGAACTCCTTGCGCTTTGCGAGAATAGAGAGGGGAGTTCCAACTCGGATTCGGACTCGGACTCGGGGTACGGATCTGCGGACACGATGACGACCCCGTTGAAGGCTATGCTTGCGGGGTTGTACGATGCCGAGGAGCATGAAGAAGCGGTGGTTATGGAATCTAAGAGCGAGGTGGAATACCCCAAGAGGCGGCGTGGGAGACGGGTTTCCCGGGATGACGTGGAGGAGTCCATGTTGGCATTCAGGCAGTGTCGACGTAATTAGGTGTCTTTGTATCTATAATATCGAAGGATGGATAGCTATTGCGTTTTAAAGGTGCATCTCAACATTTTCCAACCTGCTGCCTGGTTTTGTGCCACTGTGACCAGACTCGATGATTGGCGAGTCTTCATTTGTTCGAGGATGAATTGAATTGGACCCATCATGTCCATCCATTGGCTAAAAGTCAAGTTACACGGGCCTTGGCAAATCCTTGCCGGGCCAGTCGGTCCAGACCAGTGGGAAAAGGCGTTACAGCGGACCCCTGTCTCCTCCCCCGCTTTTGACGCCACCGCTGCTGCAACTGCAATTGCTCAGCCCCATTGGAGCGTCGATCGGCAGAAGGCGGTGTTTCTGGTCAGCGGCAAGACGTTGGATTTGGGAGGGAAAAAGTTGGTGGTCTTCGGTCTGACAGACCGACCTTTTTTTTCTTCCTCCCATCTTCTTTTGCCGCACAGGGAAATTTGAACTCGATGGTGAGGGGTTGAACCAGCAAAGCTTGTCTTGATGTTGATAGCGCTGTTCCCCTGAACTCTATTTTGTCCACCCCTCAAGTGCTGCATCAATTTGTCTTCCCCGGACTTCCAGTTCACCAGTTTCCCCACGACGGCCCGCAGTTCGCCACCCACCATGGATCCTGGCGACGGCTGGCAGAAGGTCCTGCCCCGAATAGGAGGAGAGAGACTTCTCTCGAGGGCCGAGTTGGAAATACACGAGCGACAGATATTGAAAGAGTGGGAAGGGTCAAGGGGTCACTGGTCGGGAATGTAAGTTTATTTGATCCCAAGGACCTCGACATAACCACCCACGGCGCATTGTCGCTAACTCGACCAAGAGGCAAGCATACCCCAGCGCACGACTTCGCCGACGCAAAGAAACTACACCACCACCGGTTCAAGCCCCAATCCGACAAACCCCTCGGCTCTGGCAGCTTCGGAATCGTCGAGAAGGTCCACTACGTCCACGGCAGCCGCACAATATGTCTGGCCAGGAAACACATCCGTTATCAGCGCCGGCGCACGATCCAGCTGATGCGTGAGGAGGCCAATGTGATGGAGAAGCTGGATCATGAGCATATTGTCAAACTCGTCGGCAGCTATTGCGTCAAGCCCAACGAGCTGTTCATTCTGCTCTGGCCCGTGGCTGTCTGTAACTTGGACGAGCTCTTCAACGATTTGGATGCCTTGAAAAATGGACACGGAGACCAGGACATTCTTGCGCGACTGGAGGCTTTGGAGTTGAGCGACACCAACACAGTTGGCCTGAATCGCCAGGGGATGCCGGTTGGGAATCAGACCAATTCCCATTTACACTACCTCCAACAGCTGATTGGCTGTATCTCTCGAGCGGTAGCCTACTGCCATGAAGCCAACATCCGACATCTCGATCTCAAACCGAGCAACATCCTCCTCGGCCCGGGCCGTGTATATCTCGCCGACTTTGGCATTGCGAGAGATGTCTATGACAGGGATTGCACCATGACGGTTGGAGTACAAGGGACACCCAAGTGGCGGGCACCTGAGATTCTCAATCAGGACGACGAGTGGTCGATGAAGACAGCCGATGTCTACTCGCTCGGCCTGATTTTATTAAATATAGCTACTGTGCTATATGGAGCAGATATGGCTGACTTTGACAAAGTCATAGGCGAGCTGTCGCCACGTCGTAGGGAAGAGAAACTCGAGGAATATCAGCACAAACTAGAGGCTATGGCGTTGGCAACACAGACTCTGGCAGACCCCAATGCGCCAACATTTGCGCCCAGACATATCCTCAAATTGACCTCGAGAATGGTGTCGTCGGAACCAGCAAGACGCCCCTTTGCGACACATGTGGATGGCGAATTGGTAGAGCTCGGCGGCCTTGACCAGATCTACCACTCGCCATGTTGCAAGAGGAGTACTCGCTATGTCCTTGAGCGCATGAACAGTAGACTCAAGGATGTCACTGATGATCGAAATCGGTTGCAGGCCGAGAACCAGACATCGGCCAGGCGAGTGCGAGAGCTCGAAGCGTCACGGGAGACATGGGAACAACGCTACCAAAATGAGCGGAATTTTGGAGCGGAAAGAACTGCACTTCTACAAGCACAGCTGGACAAGGAAAAAGCAGAGCGGAAGAAAGCCGAAGCTCATGCTGAGGAGTTGAGCCGGGCAGGTCCGGCCAGAAGACACGTACAAAATCGCCAGAGCATCTCTCGACCCGGTCCCGCTCAGGGGGACCGAGTTATTCCTACCGGCCCTTCAAATCCTACCAATAATGGGTTAACAATGCGCACTCGACGCACCCATCCCCTACCCACTTCAATCTCACCAGCACCAACGTTACAACCACAACCACAACGCAAGGGCTCAACACACAATGTCTCATCGACCTTGCAACCTACCTACCTCTCCCAACCCGCAGCCTCGGCAAGCAGAGTACCAACCTGCCCAGCGCCCGGCCCCATGCGTAGAGTCTCCATGCCTCGCCCCTCCCCAAACTCCCCTGGACCATCCCTCCTCCCCGTTAGCAACAGTCCCACCCCCGAGTCACCCGGCTTCCCCCTCCGCTCGCGAAACTCGGGCTCTCGCCTTCCCCAACCTGTCAACCCTGTGACCCCCATCCGGTCAGGGACACCCCAATCAGGAATCCCCACTCTCAGCCGAGACCCGTCCTCGACAGACAGCACCCAGGTCAGCATGAGCAGCTCGACCTTCAGCCGACTAAGCGGACACTCGCGATACTCGGCCGCAGAAACCAGCGTAGCAGGCACACCGGCTCTCGACAGCTCACCTTTCCCTACCACTAGACACCACGAACAGGCCAATAACAGCACATCCCACGTTAACGTTCCCTCTTCCCCAAATGTACCCTCACCGGAAGCCGCTATCGGTCTTGGCCTAGGCCTAGGCCTCGAAATCACAACAAGAAGAGAAAGCATAGTCAGCGACCGACCAAGTCTCCACGGCGACACCGCCAGTGTGGCGACCGGTCCTACTACATCTACGACGAGCATGATGGCCAGCCCGGTTCTGAGTAACTCTACGCTGTCATCGCCAAGGGCTACTTATGCCGTTGTGGATCCGACGACGGGACATATCAAGCTGCCTCCGTTGCCGACGGCGCGAAGCTGGGCGGAGGTTGCGAGGCCTGTGAGGAGGGGGTGAGTGACCAGCCGCGGTTACGAGGGTGATCGAGGGTGATATACCATGGCGTGATGTTATCTACTTTATGTAATGGGGTGAGGTGAGGTGAGGTGAGATTTGAGATTTTTACTTGTTTATACCCACGGAATACTGGAGCGATGTTTGTGCTTGTATATAGGGAGGCGAGATTCATGCATGGTTCTAGTCATATGTATGCCGTAGTTGTAGTGTATGTAGTTACACAGAGGAAAATACTCTATGAGGAATATTTGATGCGATTGTCAGCTCTGCAACTCAGCCACAGGGGATGACTGTGAGACTGATGCGGCGAGCGGTAAATCCGCAAATCCGAGGCCAAGAATCACGGTATAATAATGCTTGTGAAACCAGTGCATCACACATGAAGGTCTGGCCTTCTTCTAGAAGGAAAATTTCCAGAATTGGCTTGTCTTGGTTTGGATTAATTTAGCGAAACGGCCGGCTTGGGCTGGTCGACGTCAGCTTCATGGCTTGGAGTCGTCACCGTGGGCTAGTGGCTTTTCTTCGAGGTTGAGGCTGTTAGTGGGGTGCAGTAACTTACACCTTGGTACTAACAGACAACCGCATTTCGGTGATCAGTAATCGTAAATCCCCTTCCGGCGAAACCTAGCAAAACCCCACCGACATGGCATTCCATCCCGGCCCGGTCACGGTTTCTCTCCCCCTCGGCCAGCAAGTCGCCAATAGGCAGCATGAAAATGCACTTCCCGCACCTCAACATATTTATCCCGCTTTGATAAGCTGATCGGTCATCATCAAAGCCACATGCTGTTGCATCGGGGAGGTGCGGGAATTGGATCTTTCCCATCAGATCATCCCATTTCATCTGTTGTGTATCGAACCCTGATTCATGCTCTTCATCTATTCTGTAGGGTAAACGATATCCAGTCAGCAACACGCAGCCCGGTTGTGATCTTTATCCAATGGTTGCAGTCGCTATTTCGTCCCTTGGCTTGAGCACCGACGTACCACCGCGCTCACTCGGGCATTCCCGTTAAATCCCCAAGACAACTCTTGGTCTTTTTTCTTGGTTTCTCCTTCTCATTTCCGAAATAATACGTAACGCCTTTGTGAAGACTATTCAGATTAGTTCAGATCGACCAACGACTAAACGTGGACGTATTAACTGTGCTGTGGGGAGAGATATACAGTACCTCCGGACAGTACACCGTCGGCTTTAGGTGTTCGACAGCGGACCCATCACCTGCAATCCTTCCCGAAAGAACCCCCCCACTCTGCCCTACCGTGATCACTAACACCGCCCGACCCCAACTGGCGGTCGATCCTCCGGTACCTTCTTGGCCAGCAGTACCAAGCTTCTGATAGGGGCCAATCTCCTATCGGATTTGTTAATATTTCCCATCTGCGGTTTTGTTTCATTTCCCCGGTGATCAGTAACACATGTCCCGTGTGAGATCTGGACAGCAAACGCCCGTCGCCGCCATGCGGTACTCGCAGGGCGACCTCGCCATCCTCAGCGCCGAGACATACCACGGCCCTG
>Ga0247781_1000722_pt1 | contig 10457 bp, 9 predicted proteins | sample UWRJL184509B5_FD_179922 | JGI IMG/M metagenome (GOLD analysis project Ga0247781, IMG submission 179922) | Plant litter microbial communities from Arlington Agricultural Research Station in Wisconsin, United States - UWRJ-L184-509B-5 | ecosystem: Environmental > Terrestrial > Plant litter >...
GAAAAGATCAGAATGTTTCATGTGGATGCGTGATGCAATGGAGAAGCATTGTGAATGCGACGGGAGAGAGCGGGTCTGACTTTTGGGTGAGCAAGTGCGGGAAGGCTTGAAGGCCGTAAGTACCGGTACATGGGAGAAAGGTTGCATGTTGGCCAGGAGGCGGGCAGGAAGGGCGGAAAGGTGTGTGGTCCAGGCCTGAAAAAAGAGATAAAATTTGGGCCTCCTGCAACGTGATTGGCCACATTTGGGTCTAGTGCGCCTCCCAAAACATCAAAGACCAAGGGATACGCCGCCACAGGATTAGCGTGGTTGCCTGAGGCACCACAGCGTGAGCTGGGCAAAAATTATAAGAAGCCCACGCTCCCTCCAACCCAGCATTTTTGAGAGTCTCGCGCGGAAGTCCCGACCCGGCCCTACGTATCTGCTACCTACGTTTGGCCTCAATTTCTTTTTATTCCCCACCACACCTCTCACCTCCCTCACCGAAGCATCGTCTTCAAGCCGCATACAGCTCAGGAACCTCTTCTGCTGCTGTATCGCATTTTGCCTCATTTCTCTCCAGCATACCTGCGTTGTGTGGGCGCATCTCTCATTTAGGTAACGGGTTAATCTGTCGGCTGACAGGAGATCGATCCGCTCTTTTCGGACAAAGGACCACCTTGACTCGTCATCGCGGCAACCTTTGCACCTTCAAAAGGAATCCGGATCCGACCTCCATCATTGTCGCCGTCGACCAAGAAATTTAATCGTCGAGGTCAATACAAGATCTTTTTTTGCACAGGTCACAGTGCAGTTTTCTTGCTGTCTCCGGACGAACAACTTGCCGTGAGGTGAAGCTGCGAATCGTCATTCACCACCCGAGTGTCTTGTCGACCGCGTTTTATTGTGACATCCGCACCGTCCTCGCCGTCACCTTCGATATCAAGATATCATCGCTGCCGAACGGGCACGGTTGACGAAAGGTCATTCACGACGGCTCTCTGTTCAGTGGTCATCGATCGAGAGATCTCGACCAAAGGGTGTTTGCTACGAGCGGCAGTGTAGGGGAGACATTAATTTGTTCATCTCCCACATTTGGTAAGCTCTCCCATCATTCAATGCAATATTCCATCATATTCTATCACCTGGTTTTCTTTCCTTCGTTTGCACACATCAGACGTCCGAACTATTGTTCCTTATCGCTGGACCCCACCAGTGAATAGGCACAATAGTTACGCGCACAAGTTGCTGTTTGCGCTGGTCACCGGCCGAATTTAAGGTTCAGCACGGTGCACCCAGGACCCCCCGCAGCACCTATATAAACCCCCGCCTTTTCCCGCCTGTACAAAATATTCCACAAACATCCTTTTTTGAGGCGCACTGCGACTTGGTCTTCTTCACGATTTACAACATCGCTCACTTTTTTTGTTACGAATCTTGGTCTAACAAACTCCCTCCTACTCAGATCTGTTCGCAGAAAGAAGTTTCTGAAGTCAGATTTCTGAAAACCCACGAAACGGACAAGATGGAGGCCATGCAAATCCAAACTCATCCCTCCAATGCCGCGCAGGCAAAGGCTTTCACCGCGCCGGGTTCTCTCTCGTTCCCTGGAGCTGTCGGAGAGCTTACACCTCCTGCTACCGCTCATGACAAGGGTTCGATGATGAACGGCAGTCAGCTGGGCTCACAAGCCACGAACGGTTCTGGGGTGACTCCCGCGACCCCGGCTGCGACTCCTGCGGCCCAGCCTCAGTCGAGCGGCTTGACACCTACCCTTCAGAACATCGTTGCCACGGTCAACTTGGATTGCCGCTTGGATCTCAAGACGATTGCTCTCCATGCGAGAAACGCTGAGGTATGTTGCAATTGGATGCGCGAATGCCCATCTTGAGACCGTTTCGTCCGTTTTGTCGAGCTATGTCTCTGACTTCTGTATTTTACAGTACAATCCCAAGCGTTTCGCCGCTGTCATCATGCGCATTCGCGAGCCCAAGACCACGGCTCTCATCTTTGCCAGTGGTAAGATGGTGGTCACCGGTGCCAAGTCAGAGGACGACTCGAAGCTTGCTTCGCGCAAGTACGCCCGCATCATCCAGAAGCTTGGCTTCAACGCCAAGTTCACGGACTTCAAGATCCAGAACATTGTCGGCTCCTGCGACATCAAGTTCCCCATCCGTCTTGAGGGTCTTGCTTCAAAGCATCACAACTTCAGCTCTTACGAGCCTGAGTTGTTCCCTGGCCTTATCTACCGCATGATCAAGCCCAAGATCGTCTTACTCATTTTCGTGAGCGGCAAGATCGTCCTTACCGGTGCCAAAGTGCGCGAGGAGATCTATCAAGCCTTCGAGATGATCTACCCTGTGCTGCAAGGTTTGTGCTTTTGTCTCCTCTGTTTTATTTTTTGCAATGCTAACTCCGCAACAGATTTCCGCAAGACTTGAATGTCTTCTGGAATGGCTCACTTGGGTTCATCATTCAATGAGACACCTGAAATCACACAAACACACCCACTCGCCTTGTACAACTCCCTCTCTCGCCTATGATCTCACGACCATCGCCATACCCGCAAAAAAGTGTTATGCCGACACCAGCAGCCCTCAACACTACGATTGAGTCTGCCCGTCGGCTTTTGTATCATTTCGCAATTTCTTTTCGGCTTTCCTTCGGGTTCTTTTTCAGCATTGCATCGGCGTTCAGGACGGAAATTACACGAAGCAGGATCTCCCAACCGTTTCACTTTTTATCACGAGATTGGTGGAAGATCTCGTGCCCTACATAGATTGCGCGGGAATTGTTTAGGCAATGCGCATGACGGCATTTGCGCAGGTCGATTGTCGTCCTTTAATCCGCAGTCATGGCCTACGAGGGGGTCAACTGCAATGGAGAACGAGTGAAGGGTACAGGACCAAGGGTTTCCTTATGGTCTGGGATGACTGCGACTGCTTCAAGTTTTACACAGTTAAGCTCTTAAGAGTATGACGAGTGCAGACTATCGCAGGTAATGCGTAGAGCGCAACGAGTAAACTCATGTTTGTACTCGCAGCGCCGTGGAGGCTTTATGGTGGCACATGACATTCTACGTCGGAGTCTTTTTTTTGAAGCTGATTATCCGCGAGATCTCTCGGGTAGTGCTTTTACATGCACATGGCCAGCAAGATTTCCAAAGAGGATTATCAGCTAGACTTTTGCGTTGTCATAGTTTGGTCTTTGACCGCCAATGCCATCATTAAATTTGCATTCAACTGTCTCAAGTGTTATCTATTCTGTGAAGTTGCGTGTGTATATACTCACCTCGTGTTCCTCTCGTCTCGTCTCCTCTCATTCCATGCCTCTCTGACGTAGATCTTTGGCCAACTCCTCAGCCAAGATGATGCCCGCCCGACCACCTCGACTCCCATCCTGTGTCACCACAGACGTGGAATTCGGGTCGACAGGCTTCCAGTTCCATTTGCTTTTGAACTCAAGAGGAGTCTTCCTCATGATGCAATCGGTGACCTTGTCGCCCAGAACGGGTAGGAACTTGAAGGCGTGCCCGCTATCACCAAAGGCGACAAACAGACCCTGCCACTCGGGGTGGTAGTCGACGACAAAGTCTCCCGTAGGCGTATCGGAGTACCAGCAGATGCGTGTCTTGAAGAATGGGCGATCCCACACTGCGGGAATCGGTATCATCTCTCGTAGGCAGGCCCGAAGGTCGGCGACGCCTTCGGCGGGGATCGATAGCGCAGAATCTGAAACCGACATCAGAGGAAGCGAGGGGCATTCGTTGTTGGTTGCCGCCGAAGGGGAAGAAGGAAGCGGCGCGGTAGGCAAGGAGGTGGGATTCAAGTAGCCGTAAGCATGTCGTGCGACCTTGAGCACCCTGTTCCGTGGAGGGATAATGAATAATCCCGAGGTCAAGTTCAGAATCACTGGCATGTTGCTCAGCTGGTCCTGTTCCTCTTGCGTGATGTCCACGTAGCCTATTATTTGCCCAGTGGCAACGGCTTGCCCTGACATGTCAAGCAGGCGGCCGGTCCACGCACCGGCCGCTAGCACAACAAGACTAGTAGATAGGACGCGTCCGTCCGAGAGCGTGGCTCCAGTGACGGTGTTACCGGCTCGTTCGAGGGAGACGACGGTGCCCGCAACGAAGGTGACGCGCCCGGTCTGCTTGACTTGCTCGTAGAGCCACGCCATAGATGCCCCGGCATCTGCCCAGCCACTGCCCTCGTTGATATAGCCCCAGGTCCCGGAACCACCGCCTCCAGTCTGGGCTGCCTCGCGGATGGCGGCGGCGTTGGGTAGCTCGCGTATATGGTGAGCCAGCTCGGGATTTTGGGAAGCAAGTGATAGAACATTGGCCCAGCTCAAACGAGCGTAGTCCATGCCCGTGAGCTTGGTCTTATCAACGATGGCTGGGCCAGGTGGCGTGTTGGGGGGAGGAGGCAGGCCATCAGCAACAAGCAGGAGGCCACTCTCGGAATATCTCCCTTGAGCACCGAGGTCCGCTGGGTTGGATTGCTTCCGCCATTGTAGCTGGGCTTCGGCACCCAGGGACGTGTAGGCCGAGTCAGCGTAGTCGGGCCTGATGATGCGACTCGTGTCTACGCTAGCTGCGTCGACGGCCGGGAAGGCAGCACCAGAGGCATCAGACCGATCGACGACGGTGATGGAACACGTTGAGAACTCAGGTCGACGGGTAAGGGCGAGGGCAGTGCTGAGGCCAAACACGCCGGAACCGACGATGAGGATGGATGATGGAGGGGAGAAGGTGGTGGTGTTGGTGTTTGGGGGAGAAGATGGAGAGGAGGGGGAAGAAGAGGAGGAATCCATTTGAGAGGAAGGAGAGACAAAATAGAAAGAAGGTTCAGAGAGAGATTAGGGTTTGAGTCTAGGGTCGCGACTGTCGGCCGTGTGTTGGTGCGCCCTTGTTTCCAAGTTTGGAATTGGAAGACGCCTCTGACCGCCAAACACAAACACAGTTCACAATCCGGATATGATTTCTGAAATTGCGTGACGTGAATTATGCCGCAGAGTCAGACTGAACGGGACGGCAACAGCATGGATCATCGGCTTGAGAAGGTAACCATGTTTCACAATCACAACCATGAACCATCACGACAGCTTGGGGGGGATCAGGTGGATTAAATACCTACAGATAAGAGCTAGACCCAGGCCAACGAAGCATTGAGCTCGGCTTCCCGGCCTTAGATCATTTGATGCCGATGATCAGTGTAGTGGGGAGGTGAGGAGCAAAGAGTGAAGGGGTGAAGGGTGAAGAAAAGGTGAGGAGGAAAGGATGGAACCAGGAGGGGAAGACGCGGGGAATCCCTGTGGGCTTGGTGATGCAAGATGGACCTCCCCTTGTTGAAGAAAGGCGCAAAGTGTATCGTGCCATGTCTTGGCCAAATCAAGGAATTACAAAGGAAGAGGAACGAATAGAAAAGACGACAGACGCGCCTTTGAAATTACATTTTTGTGTTCAGACTGGAGCACGATAACGACGAGAAATCACTTTGTTGGTGTGTCACGGTATTGCAAATGGTCCCAGCTCCTCAACCGGGATGAAAAACAATTTGTGCGAATGCGTTAACACCTTTGTATGAGGATCACGGCAGACGCGTGTTAATGATTTGCTCACCCCATTTCTCGACCCAGTCGCCGCCTCCTGAATCTCCAGTTCCGGTGAGGCATGTGGCACCTAGTGGTGGCTCTGTGAACCCCGCTGTCACAAACCATGATTTGGGACCACGACAACACCCCTCCTCGCTGACCGGCAAGGTACACAGTGCACGGACCATAACCGCAACTTGGCGCGTAGTTTAGCGCGTACCTGCCTGCAATTAGACGAACGGCAACCAGCTCTTCGGTCATCGAAACTGAGGTTCGCGATCAACCTTCACACTTACCTTACCTTACCCTCTTCGCCCACCTCACCTGTCTGCACCTTCTCTGTCTCCCTACTCGCCGCGCGACCTAACCGAACCATGCGACTTCAATCCTGCATCCCTTAAAATGTCGTCGAACAAAAACCTGGTCGAATTTCCCGACGCCGAGGCGAAACTCGCAAAACCCGCTAAGAAATCAGCTTTCGAGAGGCAAAAGGCAGAGGCCGAGGCCAAGAGACGAAGAGAAGAGGAGGAGACAGCCGTAGCTCTACAGAGCTTCATTAAAGAATTCGCCGACGACGACAGCGATGGCCATGGTATCTTTTCCCAAAAATCACGTCAAGTGAAATCCGGCGCCGGCTCTGGCCCGCCAGACCGACCGCATTTCGGCAGCCAAGCGCCTCCATTTGGAGGTGGTGCAGGCAAACGACATTTCGGGGTCCCCTCTAGCACTCCCGTAAAGAGTGGCCCTGGCAGCCTAGGACCCGTGCCTTCATCATTCGGGAAAAAGAGATCGTATGATGGCTTTCAAAGGAGTGCTAACGAGCCGCGAGGGAAACTAGGATTTGAGGACCGGGAAACTGGCCCGCTGACTGTTTCAAAGGCATTTGATAATGCGAGCGACGACGAAGAGAAGCACAGTGTGCCTGACCGAGCTGAGGAAAAGGCGGTCTCGAAGCCCACCCTGCGACTTACCAACATACCCCCGAACACCTCGCCGGCCGCTATCAAGGCCCTGATCCCTTCTACGCTCACCGTCGAGAACGTCAAGATCGCCCCGCCGTCAGGCCCCGGCGGCACGGAGAGGAAATCAATCACTGCGATTGTCACACTCACTGCCGAGACGAGCGCAAAAGATATCGAATCGGTTGTGAATGCACTACAGAACAAGTATCTCGGCTTCGGGTACTTTCTTTCGTTGCACAGACATCTTTCCTCGGCCGCGATAGCATCCGGACTGCCCACCATACAAGGGTCAACGGCGGCCTCTCAGCCCTTTGGAGCGAAGCCGATTGAGCAACTTCGGGGAAATCAAGGCCATAACGCGACAAGATTCAGCCGTGGCATCCCCCCGCCGGACTCGTACAATACTCCAGCAGGCAACCAAAGCGGCTCACGTTATTACGTCGACGTTCGTCCGCCTCGTGATATCAGGCAACTGCGCATGATTCACATTGTCGCAGAGCAGGTCTTGAAGCATGGAGCCGAGGTTGAAGCGCTCCTCATGTCTCGTCCAGAGGTTCAAAGGGAGGAGAAGTGGGCGTGGTTCTGGGATGCCCGCAGCGTGGGGGGCGTCTGGTATCGCTGGCGCATCTGGGAGTTTACAAGTGGGAAACCCTACAAGCCGGGGGAAATGATCCGGCTCTTTCAGGGAAATGACCAGCCTCTTTGGAAAGTCCCAGAGCCCTTGCCCCACGAATTTGCCACGAGTCTCGAGGACTTTGTCTCCGACTCCGACTATCACTCGGAAGACGAAGATGGTTTCGAGGACAGCGGCAATGGTCCAAACAACGAGGAGGAAACATTCCTCGGGCCCATTGACAAGGCCCAGCTCACCTATTTCTTAGCCCGCCTGCCGACCACGGCATCAAAACTCACAAAGGCGGATCTAGCCGCCGTGACCACTTTTGCTATGACACATGCGAACCGCGGCCCCGACGAAATCGTGGACCTTGTTCTCCAGAATGTCGAGACCCCATTCGCATACACGTCTGCTAATCCGAAGCGGAAAGAGCTTTTGGATGGAAAGGGAAGCCGAGATGACAATTATCGCGATACATCCCCCACCAAAGACGGCAAAACTGAGGCCGATACCCTCGATAAGAGTTCGGCGCACTTGGTTGGGCTTAATGTCATCAGCGACATTGTCAGCGCTTCGGGACAGTGTTCAATTCGACACGCCTGGCGTTTCCGTCAGCTATTCGAGACCGCCCTGAAGGAACGCGGGACCTTCGAAATGCTGGGCATGATACCGGAGAGACTCAACCTAGGTCGACTTCGAGCGGACAAATGGAAGCGCAGTGTCAACATCGTGCTGGAACAGTGGGAGTCATTGTCTGCCTTCTCGCCAGAGACACATGCCTACTTTGTCAACAGTTTCCATAACCCGCCAGTCCCGAAGAAAGGGTCGGAAGATCATGAGCAGGAGCAGGAGCAGGAGAAAAAGGCTGGGCGGTGGAAGACCATTGAGTCTTCTGCTCACGGTGGCTCGCTTCCAGTGTCGGAGCAGCCTGTGATCGAGCCTCAATCACCAGCTAATTCGGAGGAAGACGACGAGCTGTTGGAGTCTAGCGATTCCGACGAAGACTCCTCCGTTCCAACAATGGAGTATTCATTGGCAAACATGGATACGCTTACCGACGAAGACATGATGCCGGCTGTCTCCCTATCAACATATTTCTTCCCGCCAAACAAGCAGCCGTACAATTTCAAGGAAGATGCCAAGGAGGAAACACCCTCACCGGCAACAACGGAGCCAGCGGTCAAAATGATTGGCGGCTTCCGCATATCGGCTAGCAACACAGGCCCGCCCAGAAAGAGAATGCAGGCCATGGATATGTTTGCGGACGGAGATTCGGATGGCGACAATTAGTGCCAAGTTGGTGCAAAGAACGATGAGTGCCGCGATTTCCAGGCATGACTAAGAATTTCATGATAACCTTGTTATTATATCGATAGTCTTGGGCGGATTCTATAGACCAGCCATGGGGCGTGGAGGGTCGTTGGAGTGGTGTGTACTGGATAGGGGAGCGGCACGGGGGATGTATGGGGCACCTCCCACTTCCATCTTCTTGGAGGTGGTATATGCGAAGACCCGTAGCTTGGTTCGTGGAATGTGTGACTGGCACATACTCTAGGGATTGGATGCTTGATACCACCTTCCCTTACGTATTGAGTAAAGCTGTCACATTAAATAGTGTAAACAACCAAACACGTGTAGGACTAGGACTATTATGAACGACGAGTCGGGCTGGCTCAAGTGAACCAGCCCAAGACTCCCATGTCGGCTCGCACTCCTGGAAGCTCGTGCTCTGTGCCGTCTCTTTGTCAATTTCCGTCCCTTTCACAGGGCAATTGACTTTTGGCAAAGTACGGATAGGCCACATGTAGCTATGAATAGAGTTTGTTCTCTTCTTTCCTCTTCGGTAAAAAAAAAAGCTTTCGAAAAAAGTACCAACGTGCCGTCCGTATTACTCAGAAATGTGCGACTGACTCTTGTTCCATATTGCAACTCAAACTGGCAGCCCTGATAGCCGGCCACCTTCGGTAGGTAGGTAGGTACGTAGCAATCTGGGAGCTTTGTGGGTGAGCCTCCTTCTCTATCCCCACGGTTTTCCCGCCGCAACCCCCTAGCTCGGCCTTGACCTCGATCTGACAGCCAATGGAAACTTGCTCAGAATTTGTTTCCGACCACGCCGCGCCCCACCAACCCACCAACAACCCACCTTCGCACCTGTAGTATTGTCAAGCCACAGACTGTAGGTGCTTCGAGGATCGAGGTCCAAGGAAAGCATCCCTGGGAACATCTGCGGTTCGTATCAACACCCTCCTGAGTTGTTGATCTGAGCTGTCATTCACAAGACTATTGAAGTTGGCAAGCCAGGCAAGTACCTGCCTTGGAAATCTCAACAAAAGCTAGAAGAGGGGTTAGCCAGGTCCTCGACAGTCGACGCGGGAAAGGCCATATTGACATGCTCTCGCTTCACTTTCGTACCTTCCAACCTACTCGCCATACCTGCAGACATACTTTCTCAATCGTTCCAGGTCCCAAATCTCCAAATACAACGACGTCCATCCTTGGTATTCAGCAATTAATTTGACTTTGCTACCTGCCTACCGCCTATCACCCACTGCCCCTAGGTACCCTCAGGATACGACAGACCAGCCCAGATCATCGCATAGTTTCGCATCGCCAACTGAAGCGAACCGTGGCACTGGAATCAAGCACATGGCTCCCTGCTGACTGGACAAGCCTCCCTCCTCCTTTCGTGCCTCCCGCCTCTCTCATCATTCCACCCACCTCTCGGTACTCCTAAACAGCGAGCCCGGATTTGCTCGCTCGCTCGTTCGGCACCTCTTACACCTGGCCCCCTCACCCACCCCCTCCACCACCACTCACCTGCTTTCAACATCTGGCACTCAGAGAAAGGCGGGACTGGCGTCGCATGATCTGATACTGATATCTGCCCTTTGTATCTCACATCCCGGCACTCTTCAGCTTTCCGTCTTTCAGCCGCGCAGCGTGCCACAGGACTACTCTTCGAGATCAGCCAAGAGTCAAAGGATCGACTGACTAACCATCCACACGTACGGTGAGCAATATATCCGGCGCAATCGACCGACTGCCCTCCGCCCTCCTTGAAGGTGCACGGAGCCGACACTATCCTAGCCGACCAAAGCTAGAAACCCCCTCAGTTCATCGGTGCCCTCCGCTTGGTGGATTCACCACCGGTCCCGTCTGCCAGGCCAAGTCGGGGCGGTCTCCTTGGACTCCTTCTCCCCTCTCCCGGCTAGACCCGTATCTTGCCAACCGCTTGTTCTCGCTTTCGCTGTGGTCATATTGACTGGTATCTACCACCTATCGGGATCGTACCTTCTCCCTAGAGT
>Ga0247781_1000723_pt1 | contig 10450 bp, 2 predicted proteins | sample UWRJL184509B5_FD_179922 | JGI IMG/M metagenome (GOLD analysis project Ga0247781, IMG submission 179922) | Plant litter microbial communities from Arlington Agricultural Research Station in Wisconsin, United States - UWRJ-L184-509B-5 | ecosystem: Environmental > Terrestrial > Plant litter >...
CACTGTCTCGTATAGGGTGTTCTACAAAGAGCTTGAAGAAGGTGCTTGTAAAATTGTAGACGTGAACATGATATTGCTTGCGTGAGGAACAAGAACAGTTCCTCACTCAAGGTGCGAGTCTACCTACTTATATAAGAAACTATCAAATGCCGTAGTGGCAAAGGTTAGACTAGCTGGTCTAACTCCTTATGCTGTAAAAGTAGCGTCCCGGTATCCCGACGCTTCGGCGCCTCGGGACAGATTTAACTGATCGGTGGGAATCTTAAACCACTAGGTCCACCCTAGGTGGCCCCTGGTCCAATTAGTCCCACTTTCTCCTGCTCCGCAGGTGCCTAAGGCATCTGTATTACGACCTGCACCCGACACAGGCCTCGAGAGGACTGGCGCAGGTTAAGACAGAACGTATGGCAGGACGCTAACAGGTAAGGGGCGTTCCGAAGACGGCTTGTTAAGTTAGCACTCCTAGACAGGGGGTTTAATGTCACTGTAGGTCGCTGTCACTATAATGCACAGAGGTGAGTCTGAACAGTAGGACATAAATGAACAATTGAATACTAGCGTGAGGGACTAGAGTCCCTCACAGTAGTTATGGGCACAACTATGGCTATCTATACTAATTAGTTAAAGGGTACTTTATACCTTAATCACTATGCTTACTTAACATGAAGAGTGATTACAGTGATTAAAATGCCTCTAATTACTATAATCACCATACTCTTAACAAGATTAGAGTGATCACTTAACAATTAGTCGTAGGGGCTTTAGGTCTTTACACCCCTGGCCCAGTGCACAGTACCGTGCGTACTGCCTTCTTACACTATTCCTTCTATAGGGGATTTATCAGGCCGCCCCGGCTTAAGTGACGGCCTACAGGGTCGTTACATAATTCCCCCTTTTTAACGTTCTTTTTCCATAAAGAATTACTTATACGTTCCTTCTTCCTTTTACCAGTTGTCATATCGTCTAACTAGGTAATTAAGAATAGGAGAAACGTAACACCCTCCTTAACTAAACGCTATATTATTAACGTTAAGTTTATTCTTACTTTCAGGATCGTCATACCTGTAAAGTGTAGTCGCTACCGCCACCTAAACCTGCCAGACTGTAAGGTGGCCAGTAAAAGTAAGTTATGCGGCCACTGTATGGCGGCCAGTGGGACTGTATACTTATCTTATAACGTTTACAGAAACGATCCGTCTGTTCTACGTAGGGTTTTAGATAAAAAGAAGCGCCTTAACGCTAAGGAGCGTAAAACCGCCCTCCTTCTCCGTGACACGGCCTCCAAACTCCTACACCTTAAGGACTAACAGAAGGGACTGGCACGGCAGGCAGACGAACTTTTTAGCCACGAGTTTAATATCATAGCGGAGGAGGAGTGTAAGGCCCAGGAAGTAACCACGCTAGTTCCTAAGTTTAATTAGGGGAGCCTCCTAGTGGAGCTGGTACGTAGTTCTTTTTCCAGGGGGTTGCTGTAACTAGTGACTTCTTCTTAACTTAATCCGTCGCTTTTTTTTTTTTTTTAAATAAACGAAAACAGCCTTTCTTAACGTAACGGTAGCGCACTTACTTATTTTTCTTCCTGCTGACTTTTTTAACAGTACCTGTTTTTATATAGAACATACTGGGAACTCTAGAGGGGGCCTAGCCTCCTTATTAGGTCTAAGGTCCTTTTAACCTTAGTTAAGGTTTCTAATAAATATCCTTTTATACCTATTAAGGAGTTTCCTACTACTTCTTGGGCTTTAAGTCCCACGGTAGTCTTACTCTTCAGTATAGTAATTTAAATGTCAGATCTTATCTTATTTTTCTAGTTCTTATCGTTAACTTTAGTCAGTCTGGATTCTTTTAATGGAACTCCATAATTAAGTTTAGGCATTTAAGGTTCTTAACTAGTTCTTATAAGTTACTTTTAGGGCTATAGTCTAACCACTTAACAAGATATTTAAACGTGTTCTTTCCCCTTTATAAATCCATAACTTCCTTAACGTCGTACTTATCCTCGTTAACGTCGATCTTAATTTTCTTTTTTAAAGGAACTCCCTTTAGGGCGGGTTTTAAAAGTGAGATGTGAAAAACCTTAATCTACACCTTTATACTAGCGGGTAAGTCTAGTTTGTAATTAAAAGTGGTAATCTTTTTCTTAATTTAGAAAGGTCTGTACCTTTTAAAGTTAAGTTTTTTACTAAGTCGTTTCAAATGTAAGTTTTGTGAAAAAAGGTAAACGTAATCCCCCTTTTAAAAAGTCAGTCCCTTAACTTATTCGCTATCGTAATAAAGTCCTTTCTTAAGCACTAGTTACTCAGTTTAATATTTATTAATAAACTTCTTTATTTATTCGTGTGTAAACTCAAGTTTGGCTTATAGGTAGTTATATAATTCTTATATCTAGTCTGTATAGATTACAGCTTAAGGGGCGCCAGTAGGCAGGCCTTAACGGAGCTTAGGCTCCTTACTGTAGTTTGTGAAGAATAGTAACATACTTGTTAACTTAACTGGCGTTGTGTTATAAGTTATCTGTACTGTTAATAATAGTTTAAGCTAATTATCTTATTTAAAGTTAACGTACGCCTAAAGATACGTTATAAGTATCTAATTAACTTACTCCGTTTAATTATCTGTCTATAGGTGGAATGTTATTAAAAGCTTACTTTTCACACCTATTCTTTACATTAATCCTTACTAGAACTTTAACATAATCAGCTTATCTTAATCTGTAATGATGTTATCTAACTAAAGGTGTTATAAAACTACCTTTTTCTTAAAGATATAAGCGAGTTACTTTACTATTATGTCCTTTAAGGTTAATAGGAAGTAGGCTTATTTTATTAATCTGTCGACCACTATAAGGATCTGGTTATAAATAACTCCTATAACAGGGTCCCTAAACTTTAAGATCCCAGTAACGAAGTTAAGTGAGATTAAACTCTATAGCGCCTGTAGTACAGGGAGTGGTTTAAAAAGTCTATAGGGCTTATACCGCTAATTTTACTTATAGTAATAAACGTCGCAGTTATTAACCACTTCCTCGACTAGCTTTTTCATTCCTGGGAAGGCGTACACTTACTAGGTTTATGTAAGAGTTTTAACTTGGCCTATATATCCCCTAAGTTAAGACTTATAAACTTATTAAATATACTTCTTCCATTTATTTAAGTTATAAATGTATAATTTTTTTTAATACTAAAGCCTTACTCCTAGTTTAAGCGTGCCGTTTACGCCTTTTAACAGCTGTTTTAACTAACACCTAGTTTCGTTATAGTTTAAATATATTAGGCACTCTTTACTATAATCTTACACGTGCCTTAAGAAGTCTTCTAAGGGGCACTTATACTTACAGGTTCCTTTTACTAACCTTTTTACTTAAAAGTCCTACTGTTACTAATAAATGTTATACTCTATTTATAAGTTTATACAGACGTTAATAATTTATTCTAACGTCTAATCATCTAACATTTACAGCATATACTCTAATATACCATTCCTGGCTTTATTAAACATAGTAACGGGGATTAAAACTAGATTAATATCCTTATAGTCCTGTCTCTGACTAAAAACGTCGGCTTACCTATTATCTTTTCCTTTAATATAATAGATCTGGAAGTGGAACGGGGCCATTAACTCTGCCCACTATACTTACCGTGGGCTAAGCTCCTTCGTTAGGAAGTATTAGAGGTTATTATAATCTAAAAAGACCTAGACCGGTTCCTCTATACCGCTTAAGTACGGTGCCTACTTAATAAAGCACTAAATAATTGCTATCAGTTCCTTATTGTAGATTAGGTATTATAAGGCTAGGCTGTAGATCCCTTTCAATAAAAAGGCTACTAGGTAGCGTTTCCTATCGTTCTAGATTTAGCTAAGTTCTCCACTAATTATAAACTCTAAAGAGTCTATCTTAACTTAAAAAGGCTTTAAGAAATCAGGGAGGGCTAAGACTGGCATTATAACAAAGGTGTGCTTAAGGTCTTTAAATGCCTTCTGCTATCTTTCAATCCACTTAAACGGCTTTCCTTTACCTATAAGTTTATATAATAGTCTTACGATTTTTACAAAGTACCTAATAAAATAACGATAAAAGTTTATAAAGCTGATAAAAGCTTATAACTCTTTTTAATTCTTTAAAATAAGCTAATCCCTAACTGCCTTTATCTTTTCCAATTACATTTTAAACTTTCCAAGGGTTACTCTAAACCCTAAATAGTTCAGTTCCTAAACGTGGAAGTGGCTTTTCTTTAAGTTCACTATCAGCTTCACCTTTTTAAAAGCTGTTAAAACCTGTCGTATATACTTTCAGTGTTCTTTTAAAGTTTCAGAATAAACTAAAATGTCGTTTAAATATATAAAGATAAACCTGTTAAGGAAGGGGCGGAGAACACTATTAATAAAGCCTTAAAAGGTTACGGGGGCGTTTATTAATCCTATCAGCATAACACAGTATTAGTAATACCCGTTATAAGTTTGAAAAGCCGTTTTATACTCGTCCTCCTCTTTCACTCTAACATAGTTAAATCCTATAAGGAAATCGAGATTAGAGAACTAATTTACTTTAATAATCCATTCTCACATCTCTGTAATAAGTGGTAATAAATAGCGATTTTTAATCATATCCTTATTTAACGTTTAGTAATTAATAACTATATGTAACTTACTATCTCCCTTCCTTAAGATAAATAACATTAGGTACCTTACTAGTGATTAAGACTCTATAATAAACCCGTTTTTTAGGTTCTTATTAACATACTCCTGTAGGGTTTTAACTTACCAGGGGTTTAAGTGGTAGGGCTAGAAACTGCAGAGCTTCACTCCCAGCTTCAGCTTAATTTTATAATCCTAAAGTCTGTAGTCTAGTAATTACAGTATCTTTTTTTAAAATAGGGTAAATTTCCTATATTTAATAAGTACCTTAGATAAGTTAACTTCTTTACTTATCTGTGGGTTAGCTTCTTACTTCTTTCTACCTTTTAAATCGTCATTTAAGTAATACAGTAGACCTTCTGGTCCTTTAACTATCTTAATAAACCTAACCTAAACTATATTTAGTTTTAAAGGTTTAACGTGCTTTTAAGTGCTTTATATATCTCTAAAACAGTTTAATACCTTTTTAACTTTCTTTAAACAGTAATTACAGCTAAGGGACTTACCGAAAGTGAGATGGCTACTCTTTTAATTAATTATAAGGTTGTACTTTTCTAGCTAAGGTAAACTTAAGATCATATTATATCCTGTAACTAATGTAACGTTAAAGTCCACTTATTATTCATCCCCGTCCATTTTAATTAGGAGTGGTAAATAATAGGTGACCTTACTGTTATTATACTAGTATAGGCCTCCTTCTCTATTTTAAATGGGAATAGCCTCTTTATACTTTTCGTTAAGGAGTTTCCTTTAGTTAATTAGTAAAGGGTACATTAGGTTAAAAGCACTCCCGTTATTAATTATTACTTTTACCCTAAATAGCCTCCCCCTTCTATCTGTTATATTAACACTAATGGAATAATACTTATGCTTTTTTAACATTTAAGTTATAATAATTATCTATCCTTAAAGTCTTATCTGACCTAACCTTTAAATACCTCTCCTTTTTCTTAAGGTTTTTACCAGCTAGCAGATTACTAATTTCCGGCCCTTTTAAAAGGCCTGTAACCTTTTCCCAGTTCCTTTTAGAAAAACAGGTAACTTTAATAAACCTAATAGTTAACCTTTCTTAAGTTTTTACACCTTAACGTCCAGTTAACTTTAAACGGTATAATATTCCTAAAGTTTTTAATAAGTTAATAATACACTTTATAAGACTGGATTACAGTAATGTCCTTTTACTCTTAGATCCGCTGGTAATCTTTTTACTTCTACCACTCTTAAGCTTTTCCACTAAGGTGTAGTAAGCACGTTACAGCTAGGTAGTTATTAAGCACTCCTCCTTACTAACATATAGTAAGGGATTAGTTAACTATAGTAACCTTTTACTTATCGTTAGATTCTTTTATTAGGGAGTAGGAGACTTAGTAGTAAGCCGGTTTTAACTTTACCCTTATAACAGTATAGTCCCGTCTCTATATACCTGGGAAGTAGTTATAAAAGGCCTTAAGTTTATAATGCCAGTTAAGAGTATAATTATCGTACACATAGTTAATTTATAATATATCCTTATAGTTAAGGTGGTTAACGTTAACTGTGGGTGTTATAATTATAAAGTACAGAATAGGGGAAGTGGTGCCTTGTTTTTTCTCTTCTTTTATTTACCTTTAAGTGTGTTATTTCTCCTAAACCTCTTCCTAAAACTTAGGTAGTAATAACTTAATTTATTCCTTTATAAAATGTCCTTCCTTAATAAGTCGGTGTTTAAGTTAGTTAATAAAGTGAACTCGATTATAAAGTTATAACTTAATCTCTACTGCTTTATCTTTAAACGTCACAGTAAGGCCTTTAACTTACAGGTCCTCCACTTTGTCCATTAGCTCCTAATATCTTTCCTTTAATTCTTAAACCCTCTATTAGTGTGTTTACTTCATACCTTCTTAAGGGACCTTTAAGGTACCAGTCTAAGGTATACTGGCCTTAATACAGGGCAGCCATCTAAACTGTCCTTCTTCTAGGAAGGTGAGGGTGTTAATCCACTTAGTGTGCTTAAAGTGTTTAAAAGTCTTAGGGGGTACTGTTAAGAAGAACTTCCATTTCTCCAGTTTGATTCTCTTAACTTATTCTTTTTTACCTTCTAAGGCTTATTTTACCGTTTAGGTAGCTTAAAGGGCTAGTTCTTTAACTCCTTCCACTATCTTAGTAACTTCTAAGTCAGGGTCCTTCCTAAACTTCCTTAATTCCTAGGCTTATAAGGTAAGGTTTTTAAAGCCTGTAACCACTAACTAAAACATCTCTTCCTAAAGTCGGTCTTTTACAACCTACACCTCTAATAGTTCTAAGTTTCCACTTTAGAGTTGGTCTTCCACAACCTGCACCTCTATGGCTAACTCTTTTAAGACACCCTTAAAGACTAGATACACCACGTCCTAAGGTTCTTCTTCTTCTTCCTTATCTTTTAAGTTACACTTATCCATTTAAGTGCAGTCCTCTTCATTACCTGCCATCCTAACATAAACGTCTCCCAAGTTAAACCTAACATGCTTTCCTCCTTTTAAAACAGGTTTTTAACTAACTTACTTTAATAACGGACATTACCGTGCCATATATCCTTTCTTATCACAGTTAAAGCACTAAACCTGTGACAGGTCCTTAGACTACTTCTACTACTACTATTATTAAGGCTTATCGCGGTTAGGTCGGTTCTGACGGTTTACTATACTAATGTCCATCAGTCCAGGGTGGTGACCTGTCACGGTCAACTAGTTCCCCTTCTTAAGTTTACTTAACTGGTAAGGGGCCCGTTCCTTCTAAAAGTTCTTCTTATAATAGTGATTATAATACCAATTATTAGCCTTAATAACTATCTTAACTAACTCTTAAAGATAGTCTGGTTGGTCCTCTTAGTAAAAGTCTCTAGTAACGTGCTTCTTCAGACCACTTTAAAACAATATTACCAGGGCCTCTTAGCCGAACTTAGTCTTTACTGCTTCCAGTTTAAAGCGTATAGAGAACTTAAAGACTGAAAATGTCTGCTTTAAGGCTATAAGCTACTATTTAGCCCACCTAGGGGTGTTTAGTTCCCTAAACTTAGTCTAGAGCTAGTTAATAAAAACGTTAAAGTCGTTAAAAAGAGCCTAAGTCTCAGGAGCCTCTTTACGCGCTCTGTTTATAAAAAAGTCGTTAATTATCTTCGTATAAGGTTCATACTAGTAAGCGGCTACTCTATCTAATAGGGCTTTAGCAAACCTAACTTTCCCTTCTTTTTTAAAGAACTGTTCGTTATAATAAGTGACATAACTCTAGAGTTAGGTTATCTAGGACTCCAGCTATATAAAATCTCCTTTAAAGCGTAAAGGTAAAGGGAGCTTTACTTATTTCTTCTGTAAGCTTTTAAGGTTATTATTCTCCAGCTTAATAACGTTAAGTCAGGCCTGGAGTTTTTTAATAAAACTAATATGGCTTTTAATATCTCTAGGGAAAGTTTTATTAAGTTCCTTAACCAGTCCCTACTGGTTAAGGTTTAAGTCTTTAAGGCGTGCAGCTAACTTGTTAATGGTAAGGAGTTAAGGCTAAGCTTACACCTCCTTAATCTCCTTACCTTTTCTAAAAGTTAATATGTTAGTAGGAGGGAGGTGGTATCTGGGAGTTTAATAAATAGTGTTTAAAACTAAGACGTTAATATTATATTACAACCTACACTTAACATAGGCCTTAAGAGGACTGGTGCGGGTTAAGACAGAATATATAGCAGGACGTTAACAGGTAAGGGGCGTTCTGAAGACGGCTTGTTAAGTTAGCACTTTTAAATAGGGGGTTTAATATCACTGTAGGTTACTGTCACTATAATGTATAAAGGTAAGTCTGAATAATAAGATATAAATAAATAATTAAATATTAGCGTGAGGGATTAGAGTCCCTTACAGTGGTTATGGGCATAATTATAGCTATCTATACTAATTAGCTAAGGGGTATTTTATACCTTAATCACTGTACTTACTTAACACGAAGAGTGATTATAGTGATTAGAATACCTCTGATCACTGCAATCACCATGCTCTTAGTGAGATCAGAGTGATCACTTAACGATTAGTCGTAGGGGCTTCGGGTCTTTGCACCCCTGGCCCAGTGCGCAGTACCGTGCGTACTGCCTTCCTGCACTGTTCCTTCTACGGGGGATTCGTCAGGCCGCCCCGGCCCAAGTGACGGCCTGCAGGGTCGTCACAATCTGCGGCCAATGTCGTGACCTGGGTCATGACAAGTAACTTAAAATTATAACTAACAGCTATTTAAAAATATAATCGCTTTATATCCTTCTCTTTTAAAACTCTCTTCTGTGACGACCCTGCAGGTCGTCACTTGGGCCGGGGCGGCCCGACGAATCCCCCGCAGAAGGAACAGTGCAGGAGGACGGGGCACACTGTCCTGACGCACTGGGCCAGGGGTGCAAAGACCCAAAGCCCCTACGACTAGTAAGAAAGCGCTTGGTGGTCCACAGGGACTGACAACACCAAGCACCGTTCAGTTAACTGCTTAGCCGCAACTGCGTAGTGCACCACCAAGCACAACGGACCAAGCAAGGTACGAAGTACCTCCCAGCTAGTTAGTATAGGTAGCTATGGTTATGCCCACAACCATCGTGAGGGACTCTAGTTCCTCACGCTAGTATTCAATTGTTCATTTGTGTCCTACTGTTCAGACTCACCTCTGTGCATTATAGTGACAGCGACCTACAGTGACATTAAACCCCCATCTAGGAGTACTAGCTCAACAAGCCGTCTTCGGAAAGCCCCTTACCTGTTGGCGTCCTGCCATACGTTCTGTCTTAACCCGCGCCAGTCCTCTCGAGGCCTGTGTCGGGTGCAGGTCGTAATATCTTCTTAATAATATAATTAAGGTAGTATCTTTCTCTAAAGCGTTAAAGCATATAAATGTAACTTGCTAATCCCTAGTTAAAGTAGCATTTATTAAAGAAGCGAATACAGTACTAATCAGTCTTATAAAGATATCTTTTAAGCATTATTCAGCAGTATTTAAATTGTCGCTCTTTTAATTAAGGAGAGTAATACTTCTTTTCACATACGATATAGAAACGGTAATTAAGAGTTTTAAGTGTGTGTTATACTATTTCAGCGTAACAGTTAGTATTAAGGCTAGCAGCTGCAGGAAGGCTAGCTTATGTAATAGTATAACTATTATAGCTATTTGATTTAATAAATCGCTTGATTATAGCAAGGTCTTCGTCAGAAAGCTTCTTTTTCTAGCCTTGCATTTCTACACGCGTAAAATAGAAGGTGCAGTCGCTATTATACTCTTCTTAGCTCTCTAGCTTTTCGAGCGCGCGCTAGTTAGAGCGTTTGCTAGCTTTATAAAACATGAAAACCTTAGATTTGAGGTGCGGAACGTTAAAAGCCTTTAAATAATCAATCGTACTGCAAATTCTGGATTTTTTAAGTATAGAATAGTGGCTTTGGCGAATCATTTTAGCAGTTGTGGCTAATTGAGAGCGTTGGAAAGGTATTGCTTTGGGGATGAAAAAGTGGTATGGGTGGGGAAATCCAATTTGTGAGTGCCTTTTTTTTTGTTGGGCACGAGGCTGTGTATCTCAGTGCCCAAGACCCCCGCCCCACAATACAGCTGACCAATCACAACACACACTACGAAACCCCGCCTTCCACAAGTGTTGTTGTAAGCACTGCACTCTGGATTGCAACTGTGTGATTGTATTGCTTGTGTTCTCTCTGTTCTTCTGGCTCTGGCTGGAAGCCAGAGGCTTCTTTATAGACTATTCTGCAGGATTCAGGCTTCGTCACTCTGGTGGCTGAGGCTCACTGGCGTACTGGCAGTGCCAGGTATCCAGTCAGCTCCGCTGACT
>Ga0247781_1000724_pt1 | contig 10448 bp, 14 predicted proteins | sample UWRJL184509B5_FD_179922 | JGI IMG/M metagenome (GOLD analysis project Ga0247781, IMG submission 179922) | Plant litter microbial communities from Arlington Agricultural Research Station in Wisconsin, United States - UWRJ-L184-509B-5 | ecosystem: Environmental > Terrestrial > Plant litter >...
CCAACAATTGCCCCACAACCTCGGTTGACTCTTCCCTTCGCAACCCCCCGCCAAAGACTCTCGAAAAGCCCACGAAAGGCTTGCGCCTCCGCGGCCGTTTTGTTCGCAACTTGGCGATAGCATCTACATCACAGCCCTCACAACCCGTAATGAGCTGCTCGAACCCCAATGGGGGCGCAATTGCGCCAAACAATGCTTCCGCGCAACAACCCCTCCCTCCCAGCCAAACGATGACTCTGGCCCCGTATAGCTTCCCCCAGGACAAGCTCAAGCGACGACAAACACAAGAGGGAAAGACCCCCCTAGTATTGGTTGCTTGCGGCTCCTTCTCTCGTGGGTTACACTCCACGATGCTAGACTGATCCCCCCGCTGACTTTCCCCCAAAGCAATCACCTTCCTCCACCTCCGCATGTTCGAAATGGCCTCCGACTTTGTCCGATTCAACACAGAATTCGAGGTATGCGCCGGGTACCTATCGCCAGTCAGCGACGCATATAAGAAGGCCGGCCTAGCGGCGGGCCACGACCGAGTCAACATGTGCTCCAGCGCCGTCGCGCAGTCTCCCTGGCTCATGGTCGACCCCTTCGAGACGCTAAACTGCAACAAGGATGGGGAACCCGAGTACGTACCGACGGCGAATGTCCTACGGCACTTTGACTACGAGATCAATACCGTGCTTGGGGGAATCGAGGGGGTAGATGGAAAGATGAAGAAGGCGAGGATTGCGCTTCTCGCCGGGGCCGATCTAGTCATGTCAATGGGTATGCCATAACACCTGGTCTTTTACCTCTGCAAAACTAACTCTACATCCAGGCGAACCCGGGCTCTGGTCGCTTACCGATTTGGACGTCATCCTCGGCTCCTACGGCGCATTCATAATCGAAAGGTCGGGCACCGACGTCGATGAGGCACTTGCTTCCCTCCGACAATACGAGAACAACATCTGGGTAATCAGCCAGGTCATACAAAATGACATCTCGTCCACCAAAGTTCGGCTTTTCCTCAAGAAAGACCTCAGTGTCCGCTACCTGATCCCCGACCCTGTAGTCGAGGTATGTATTGCCGGTTTCCATAACATGCCTCACAAATTCATTAACTGACACATCTTGCAGTACATCGACGAACACCATCTCTTCCAAGAAACACCCAAGGAATCCAACGGGAAAACACCCGAGAAGAGATCTGCCACCCCCCAGCCGGGCAAGAGCTAGTGGCTACATCAGGGCAGAAAGGCATTTCACGTCGCCTTGAAGGCAGTCGGTCCGAAGCATGGGCAGTGAGGAGCTAGAGGTGACGATGGTTGGAACTTTGGCTTACGGAATAATAGCGTAGAGCGTATTATTTTGCGAAATAGAACGAAGAGGAGGAAAGACAGCAGGCAGGTACAGCACATAGCGGATAATGTTTTCCGGCGTGCGGGTGTGTTTTGGTTGGGTTTCATTTTTTACGTTTTTATTGATTCCTTCATGTTTTTGGGTTAAGGGTTCTGTACTGGCATGGCGTTTTCTTTCTCATTTCTCATTCCCTTTGACTGTTTATTATCTGTTATGGAACCTACGGGAAGGGCGGTTGGTGGCCATTTTGTGTTTTCCCTGCGCGCTTCATGCACTCCTCGGTCTAAGTGGATGGGTTATGATAAGAGGTTGTTTGTCGTTTGTTATGAGCAGAGCAGAGCATAAACAATACCATGAGATGAGGTACTTGGTGCCTCAACAATTTGAGTCTTCGTTCGTTTAGAGAGGTGCGCGCTTTTGTTCCGTTGAGGTTTTGTTTGAAACATTGGTTAGATGATGAGCAGCCAGGTTGACTGTGAGGGTATCTACAAAGGTATTCAAGATATTTTATCCCATCCCATCTCATCAGTCATTTTTTAGTGGGAACATATCACACACACACACACACACACACAGACCGTGCAGATGTGAGCAGTGCTAGGAAGTCATCAAGGATGCACAATTGTCAATCCGGCAGTTGGCGTGCTTCAACGCATGCATAGGCAGGTACTGTACAGTACATACATACACCATGCATGTGGGAGGCCGGCAGGGATTTGCCGCATGCATGCTTCTCGTCCGAGAGCTGGTCCGATGATATTTAGTCCGAGAGGCATGGTTTTGTTTCCGACCTGTTAGACTGAACACGATATACCGTTCCAAGATCCATTCGTCCTATCGCCTTTGATACATTTCCGTCCGTACTACAAGTTTGTGTGAGCGGGAGGGTCTGGGTCGGACCTTCGGGGGTATGATGATGGGATGCGCAATTGCTTATTAGCCATAGGTTCACGATGAATTTAGTGAAAGAGCCGCTTAGAAGTGGTTAGAAGAAAGGACACATTGAGATGAATCGGGTATATCGTCCGAATGTTGGCAGTCTTTCATCCAATGGAATACCAGGAGAACTTGGGATGAAGGGACAGACACGCCGCGCAGAGAAGGATCAGTGCACACATGGATTGCATATTGGGAGTAGTAAGATTTCTTTTTCAAGAGTCAAAATGCAAAGTTACCTTGGAACATGCCAATTGTTCTCAGGCCAGTCACCGGCCTTGCCCAAGGTAGTCGCTGAGATCAAGACGCCACAAGGGCCAGACCTTGCCCAAGGTAGTCGCTGAGATCAAGACGCCACAAGGGCCAGAAAACAAGCTTCGAAGTTTGACAATTAAATTTCACGTCACGTCATCTCATCCCATCGCTCGCTCTATCTATATGTTACCCAAAGGGAACCGGCAATTTATATACAAGAAGGCTCAACTAACTACCCCGTAAAACAAGCGCGAGAAGTCCCGTTCCAATCAACAACCCTCGCCATCCAAAACACAGCCGTGTATTCCGTGGTCATCTCATCTAAACATCCCATCTTTTCATATCCATATCCATATCCGTGACTTTCATACTGCCATGTTCATTCCATCCTAAGAAAGTATGAGAGAACCCCCAAAGAAAGCACCCGATAAACGCCATGATGATGATAAACAATAACCCATAAATATCAATCTCCACCCGCCCAATCATGAAATAATGTGATTACCCATCATGATATATGCATGTTTGAGATGTCGGTGGAACAAATAAAGAGACAAAGAAGCCGAAAACAAATGGCAAAACATCAAGGGCCGAAAAAGGGGGTATAAGCAGTGAGATGTCTGGTGACTGCTGCTCGGCTCCGTATATGTGATTTTGAGAAGGTCGGGTGGCGCGGTAGAGTTTAGAGACCGAGTTGGTGGTTTGGTGAGACCGTCGTCTCTTGTTTGCCCCCGAGGGTTGTTGTCGGTGAGGAGGGGTTGCATTTGTGGACAGTAGATGGTTCGGAATACCATGTGGGCAGCGTCTCTTAGCCTTCCACAAGATCAACCTCAACTAACCCGAATAGACCAGATCAAAGCCCCTCGCGAGCCCAAACTCCCGTTTGATATATTCCCACAAAGCCACCACAACACCAACTTGGAAAATGAGTTCAAGTATGCCCCCCTTGCCCCTGAAGGTAGGCGGGTCGAAGTGAAATGATCGAAGTAAACCAGCCCCATTAGACCTGGCTCGAACTGCTGCCCGATGAACTTGTAACGGTTCCGTGCATGTTTTTCCTTGCCACGCTGACGAGGTGGTAGATTCCAAAGGCGATGAGGGCAAGTACGATGAAGAGCACTATTATGATGACTGCGATGACGTCGTTTTGCTTCATGTTGGGCGGTCGGTGTTATTGTGTGGTGGCGGTGAGATTGATTTGATCTACACAATTGGATTGTGTGAATGAACACAATGGGATTGTGTTGATTTGGCGAGGCTATCTTGAGAACAAGCCCAGATCGGTGGTTTGTGGCGAATAACTGACCGAGGAGAATGAGGTTAGCAAACGTCTTGAAATAAAAAATTCCGTGGTCAAATGAGGGGAACAGCTGAGATAAAACTCACATTCTCTCTAAATGTATGAATGTTGCTGCGGGGTTGCTGTCCGTTGTCGCTGACCTGAGGTGAAGCCCAATTGTCTTGCGATGCGATAAGATAGAGGAGTTGCTAAGTGTTTATCGCGAATTGAATCCCTGTCTTATAAGTAATGCAATGGATGATTCGACAATTAATCGAGAATTAAAGCCTCAAGAAACAAAGTAATGGAATGTTCGATTGCGTATGTGTGTAAAAGGTGCGTGAGAAAACAATTGCAGCATCGCGCAGACAGGTGGGAAGCATCAGTCAAATAGGTCGGGTTGCCCCGCCACCTTGATTGCCGACAGGAGCTGGGTGGGAAAAAAGTCAATAATAAAATGGCTGGAGGTCAGGTTTCGCGACTTTAACCCCTGTCACTACCCCTCGCGTGGCCTTGTTCCTGGTGCCAACCTCCCCAGGACACTCCCGCAGACCCACTAACAGGGGTCTCACGGGCCACATTGGCCCCTGCTGTGGACATCCAGCCTCAGTTCACAGTTATCGGCCGGGGATACGGATACGTCAGCTTCATCCTCATGATTGTTGGAGCGTCGTGAAACTGTTCCGTATAATGGATAGAATGGTGAGGTTTTTTTCTTGATATTTCTACTATCGGTTGGCATGTAATCTTCGTCTTCCCATCTCTGATTTCCTTTTACACCAGAAAGCAGTATATAACAAGCTCGATTGTCAGCTAAGGTATTTGCGGTTGGAAGAAAACTGAACGAAATCGTTGTACAGTGGTGAAGGCGTATTCCGTATTCCGTACTGTAAAAAGACACAAATCGAACATGGCTACCTCAAATATCCGTACCATTCCGTTCCATACCTCCTCAGATCTATGCATGATCTTGTGACGCTTTCCCATCAAATAGAACCAGCTATCGCTGTGAAATTAAGGAGAAAACAACGAACCCATATAAACACGGAAAGGGGGGAATAAAAAAGAAAACAGAATCCCGGGGCGGCTGAAAATAAGCCATAGCTACTGCGTGAAGATGACGGTGGCTGGTCATCTGCTCAAATATTCTGTTGTGGTACGCAGCCGACAGTGACAGCTTCTCCAGAACGACTCGTAAAATGCAACGCATGGGTATGAACAAGCGTTCAAGAAAAGTCCATACTGCCAGCTGGATGGTAGCCCCTCAATCGTCCATCAACTCAGGAGTTGCGACTGAGTCCTCCTCCTGGGCTTTGATGATCCGCACGTGTCGCTCGTAAAATTGTAGCATCTGAACACTGGTAAGCCTCAAGGTCCCCAAGACAGCCGAATAACAGAAATAAAAAGGAGAACCATACCTTCTGTGGGCATCTCTGATAAACGACCTTGGTCTCGTGCACCGTCTTCTGGCCGTTTTTCCACGTCAGATATACCATCAGCTTGTTGGTGATCTCGTCCTCGCATGCGTCGATATGTGCAATGTGGTCTTCCCAGCTTCCTGCTGGCGGTTTCCACTCCACATTCTTCGCGCTGACAGGCGTGTCTGAGTCGGTTGCGTGGTCGCCGTTCCTTCTGGATTTCTTCCCGCTTGCCGACGGTGTGCCCTGTGATGGCCTGCCCCGCTTCTTGGTCTTCAGGGCGAGTTCTGTCTGCTTGAACAAGGCATCGCGGCCGCCAATGCTCTTGAGATACTCACTAAGTATCAGCGACGCACTCTCCCTAGAGAAAAGGCTGTCAGCGCTAGAAACTCGGCACATATTCGACTGGTCTCTTGCCTGAGATTATCCTCTGGCTCCCACGTCATGTCGGACTTTTTGTCGTAGCCTTCCCATTTGACATGGAAGAATGGAACACCCTGTCACTGACAAGTCAGTGCAAGTGGACAACAAGGTATGCGGCGGGTTTGCCTACCTCGTTTATCACGTGTCCGGCGATCTTTTCGACAACGTATCTGGGGCATCGTTAGTCACAGCAACGTCGGCTCTCATAACCTGGGATTTACCCACACATCTTCCTCTTCCTCGCCATCCCCGCCCTCATCATCATCGACTTCCTCGGCGTCTTCGAAATCTTCTACCGGCTCCTCCTTGTATGTGACCAGCTTCTTCTTTTCTCGGGATGCCAATTTGGTCGCGGGAGGGGAATTTCCGAGCTCGACGTCGGAACCGGGCTCGCTGTCGCTAAAAGCTGCTCCGAATCGTTAGTTTAGGAGTTTCCCAACATATGGTCTCGTGAAAAGAGCATATGGGGGTTTTGCGCCGCGCCGCGAGAACTGCACTGCTAGCAATCCGTTGCAGTTGCATGGAGGGGGAGGGGAGCAGGATGAATAAGCTATTTACACTTACCTGGAGGCATTGTAGCGTTTATTTGTCGCCTGCGAATGTGCTGTGCGATGTAGAAGATTGGGCGGAGACTGTCAGTGTTGGTGCGCTAAATTGCGACACTCTGATGAAGTTGGGGCGATACGGGTCAACCTGGTCAAAGTGGCACACAGGCGCAATCGCGACCGACGCGAAAAACAGAAGGCGGGAACAATCGCGTTTGCTGTCGGAAGGCTGTAATCACATGACTCGAGCTTCCCAAGGCTGCGAATTGCGGGATGAGAGCTGTCAGCGAATGGGCAGTCGGCAGCTTCCGAGAGCTCCTGTGGAGTGGCAGAGTGGGGAGGGAGTGGGGTGACAGCACCCGAGGCGTCGTTGATGTTGGCTGTGGTTTGCATTTTTTGATTCCGTTGTTGCTGACGAGTTCGCAAAGAGTCAATTGCTCCTAGAACTAGAACTCATAGGAATCTTCCTGCGTAATATTCCCGCTGTCAAAAGGCGATTGTTTTGAAAAGAAGAACGCACAACATTTACGGCAAATAGTGCATCACAGCTGCAGATAAGGAAGCGTGGGGATTGGGAGAACGATATGAACTGATTCTTTTCCAAGGTACACTTTCCAAGCTTCCCCGAGCATGAGTATTTTGACGTCCTCAATAGGCGCCATATGAAAGTATCAACAGTTCGAATGTCCCGAAGGAATCGTGGGAGAACCCGAAAAGGCGAATATCTTCAGCTCAACTGGAACATGATCTCTGCTGGGGAATTGTCACGATTTCAAATAAAACGCAACCCTCAGAAACAATCTCGTTTTTTGCCCGACTGTGCCAGCTTCTTCAAACATTGATTCGCCATGTGCCGCACCCAATGGTCGCCATTGAATCTGTCATGCCTAGAGGGTCCGAGGAAGGAATCTGGCGAGGACGGGCACGACAAATTAAACGGCCTCACGCGTCTGCAAAGAAGTGGGATGGGCTGCTTCAAGCGAGCTGTGAGCAGAGCAATATTCCGTATTTCCTGTCAGATCGAGTATGAACGCCCAGTGATGCAGAGTGAAGAGCGGCTGCAGATGATAATAAGAATCCGATGCACAGGAAAAGGGGCCAGCGCACAGATCAATCATATTTGTGATTTATCGATATCATGGTACAGTATGCGCCAGCTCCGCACGGTTCCATCATGTCCAGAACTCCAGCAACCTACGTTCTAGTCCCTATTTCCTAAAATCTTGGATGGGCATGGAGATGGAGAGAGCTATTACAGTACAACCGCCGTTCTGTTCGATCTCATGTCTGGAATCCTGGGACAGACGGAAATGCGGTCTCTCAATACAGCCTCTGCCGTCAAATGCGTTCCATGGTCAAGATGCAGCCGGTTATCCGCGTCTTGATTGGGCCCGAGAGGCTCTCATGGCGCAGGCGGAAGTGCAATACCAGCCCCGAAAACTGGCTGCAGTATATTTGATGAACGCCAAGCCGGACGTCTGGCTTGAGTGGATGAAATGATGTAACCCCAACATGAAGTCTCATCGCGAAGTTCAATACTTTCGTAGAGAAAGGAAATACAAACCTTCTTACGGAATAGACGCGCTGGGTTTTTTTCACGGGGATGGAATCCCACCTGCCCAGTGCCCGCCAAATCCATCCCGCAGCCCACCCACCATCACCCACCCCTGTAATAAGCTAAGAGGCGCCACAACCACCGGTTCAAGCGGGCGATCAGCGCTAACCGAATGACGGAACGAGTAACCAGCCGCCGCTGCTTCCCTGCTCTTTCCCAAGTGGGAACAGGCAAGCCCAGCGTTATAAGGAAGCAGGAGCCAGTCAGGTATCGGTATCTACGCCATCAATGGCGTGAATTGGCTTGATCGAGAACCCAGCTGTTCCGTCCAGAGACCTCATTGGGATCGGGTCTTAGCTGGTTCTATCACGACAAATTCAAGACGAGCGTGGCATTTCGAAGCCAATCCTATCCACCAGCTTCCTCCTTTCGAATCACATTGCTCCCGCGCTTCTCAGCTATCAGGCATCTGGAGTCTGTACTGTGCAGCATGTGTGAGCTGTCATCGCAGTCAAGTACCTTGCTGGCCTGTTGGTTCAAGACAGGAAGCTACCGTTTCATTCGATTCGGATTCAGCTGTGCTTCAAGAACGCCTACCTAGACCGGGAAGGCGCCTTTGTGGGTATTGTACATACGTACGGAGAACGTTGCGGACCCAGTTGCGGTTGCTCAGCGAGGACCTGCCAAAAGACCACGGCGAGAGCCAGAACCACACTGACAGGTCGGGCCCAGGTGGACAGAAGGCGCGGCCGAAATATTCCCGCCTCTTCTCCAGTGCCGCTGCCACTGACAATAATAAAACAAAAGTGTCGTGCCTGCCTGGCCGCACCTCCCTCAGCAGTGGGAGACTCGCAGATACGAATCCTGCAATCGAACTCTAAAATTCACGTACAGTGAGGGACTCGGAGTCGGATTCCACCTGCTCGCAGGGCCTTTTCCCGCTCTCCCTTTCCATTCTCCTCTGCAAGCTGCGTGGGGACTGTTTCTGCACTGCAGCCCGCAGAGCCACGGCGTGACCATTTCTTTTTCCAAAACGTTGAATGTTGAAAAAGGAAGCTTGACAAGGTTCCCCGGGACCCCTGTCCTTCCCACCTGGTCTGCCGGGGTTTGCCAACCCGGGCTAGAGCGAAAAGGGGAAAGAAAAAGAAACGACGAACGGTTTTGGCAGTCAGGCAAGTCGTGCTTCTGCTTGATACCTTCAAAAGAAAAGGGGAGCTCAGGTCATACAAACCAAAAACCACAACATTGAACGGGCGAATTTCCTTTTAAAAGCTTGGCCCCCAGTGCCGAACTGCCACTTTCCCCCATTTCCTGTCCCTTCAGCTGGCTCTTTACTATGTATGTCAAGGTCAAGAGCAATGCTCCCTGAAAGGACGAGGGCTGCCGCTCAACCCATCAGAGTCGAAGTCGAATCCAAGTTCGAATTCGAATCTACGGAATCTGCACACCTCAACGGCTTCCAGTCCCAGGAACTTAATACGCCTTAGACGAGAATACTTAGGTCTTTGAAAAGCTTACCGTGCATGGGAGATCCAGTGCAGTGCATGGCTTGCTCCCTCACGGCTGTACAAGTGCCGGGGTTCCTTGAATTCACGTCGACCATATTCCTTCCCTTGAGCCCCACCGTTCGTTGACCCCTTCGTACCAGGCCAGGCCAACCCAACCCGAGCCTTCACCAAGCCACCATCATGGAAGACACTCCGAAGCAGTCGGCCGAGTCGAGCAGTCTGAACCTGAAAGCTGCCAAGGACAAAGAGTGTCTATTCTGCCACCAGGCTTTCACCGCTTCGTCGCTCGGCCGCCATTACGACAACTATATCAAGCTCGATAAACCCAAACCGCCAGACGACAAGCACAATGAGGAGGCCATCGTGGAAATTCGTAAAATTCGGGCGGACATCACGAGGAGGCAACCCAAGGGCTCCCTAAGTCGACAGGGCACATCGGTATCAGGTGGCACACCGGTTGATATATCCAAAAAGGCCTCCTCTTCTGATGCCGAATCCCCCTCGGTGTTCCAGTCTCCTCTGTCGGCCAGGGGGGGTGGCGATAGGCCACAAATTGGGAGAGAATTTCCATTCAATACGCCATGGGAGGCGACGGGTGTTATCAACGACACAGCTACGAATGGCCAGGACGCGGGACATGGGCCACGGAATCGACGGCCAGGTCTCCCATTTGGCTGGACGAATAACAAGGATAAGGACCCAAAAACACAGGATTTGGAGGACAGGGCAAGGGCGGCCGAGTTGGCTCTACGGGAGCTGATCAGTTCTTTTAGGGCTGCAAAGTAGGTTCTGCAGTGCAGCTTTGATGCCCGATCCCCTCGCCACGGAGCACCATAGATGTGCTTGTGCTATTTGTTGTGAATGTCGTTGCTGTCTTTTCCATGATGGGTTCTCTTTGCTAACTTTCTTTCCTACAATAGACAGCATATTGACATGGACTCGACACCCTTCGACTTTGACCCTCTGGAACTCGACTTCACTGCTCTGGTCCTCCAGTGCCTCGAGCCACCTGCCGCGCTCCTGGCCTCCATGCCGACGCCGACGCCGACGTCATGGTCCCTAGACCCCCCCGGCCCCAAGGAACTGGAGGCCTTGAAAGGGTATTTCCAAGAGGCGTTCAGGAAATGGAAGATTAGCTGTGCTGCGGCCACTACGGCTGTTGGCGAAGATCTCGCATACCCGCCTCCCCAGACA
>Ga0247781_1000725_pt1 | contig 10444 bp, 10 predicted proteins | sample UWRJL184509B5_FD_179922 | JGI IMG/M metagenome (GOLD analysis project Ga0247781, IMG submission 179922) | Plant litter microbial communities from Arlington Agricultural Research Station in Wisconsin, United States - UWRJ-L184-509B-5 | ecosystem: Environmental > Terrestrial > Plant litter >...
GTCGATGGGAGCGGCCGCGGTGGAAGAGCGAGCTCGATTTAGCTGGTCTTCTATTGCGCGCGTCTCCTTCTCCCTCTTGAGCAACAGTGCCTCAAGCCTCTGCACCTCGAGACTCTTCTGGCTCATGTTGACCAGGGAGGGGCAATGAGAGACAGGGCGAGACGGGATGACGACGGCACAGCTGAAAGTGATTGCTTGAGCACAGCAGCCTCGTCGCAGAGCTTCTTGACGGGAACAAAACGACCAGCGCACAGGAAGAGAAGGGCTGTCAACCAAAGCCTTGATATGAGTCAAGGACGATCGCTCTGGAAGGACAGATGAACAAACGAGGAGGAAGTGAAAAGTGGATGTTTCGGAAAGAAAATGGTTGGCACGCTGACGGAAAGCAAATGATATTTATCCAGTAGTCCCAACAAGGCTTCGAGATGCAAGAAGGCCAGTCTTTATCAGCGTACGGTCGAATGGGGGAAGAGGGTCGATGTATAAGTCTAGCGCCAGTGCCAGTGCCATGTACATGCCCACCGAAAACAAAAGCAATCACAACCGATCCATCCACAGGCAGTGGGTTTTAGGTCGAACATGCAAGTTGCAGGACTGCAGACCGGAGAGACATGGTGGGATGATGGAAGCTTTGGGGGGGTGGAAGAGCATGGGTCCGCATGGCCATCGAAGGTCAACTAGTGAGTGTAGTGGCACCGTCGAGAGCCATACGCAACCCTCCTTCACCGACGGTAGCTGCTGAATGGTGGGAATTGGAAACAGGGATTACTTGAACGGTGAAAGTTGCAGGGGTGCTTCTGAACGTGGAGAAGTGATGCAATTGACACTGCCGCACGCCGATGGCCTGTCTCGGCGTTGTCGCGACGTGCTGGGGTACTAGAAACGGCATTGCGCTCTGGGCGACGAATCCCAAGTGCCTGTCGGTCGTGCAACGGTGGAATGGTCCAGGACGAGAGATGTGCGCTGTGAGGGAGATCGTGTTGACGATGAGCGGGCTCGACGACAGTCCAATAAACCCAACACGATACCATCGTTCTTTGGACCCCCAGGGCCGTGTGAACGTGGAGGTATAGTGCAGCAAGTGTCTTGTGCGGGTGGACTGAGCTCCAACTGCATGCGAGTGGTCCATGGGGGCAGAGACCCCCTCGTCGATAACCTTTGCACCACCCACCCTCAAAGTGACATTGTGACTTGAACTGTGCCCGGCTCTTGCCCACATGGATCTTTTCACCTTCGAGCACAATGGTTCTGGATTTAGATCATCCAAAACTTCCATGCTTCTCATGGCGATGGTGGCTTTGCCAAGGCCACACAGGTTACGAGCCTTGTCCACTTCTTTTGGAGGGCGATATCGCGATGCTGATTTTCCCATTCATGGACTTTTAGCCCCTGACGTCTGGCAAGGCCCTTGATGATCGTGGATATCGCGGTTGGTGATCGGCACTGATAATAAACTGTCATTTTCCTTGATGTGTATCTGGGAATTGGTGAACTCCCGGACAGGTCTTGGACTCAATCCCGCAAAGGCGCGAGGTCCTTTGGCGAATTGGGATTGATTGGGGTGCATCCATGGTGAACAGTACTAACGTCTCAGTGCATACAGTAATTGACGGGTTGCGCTTGTGTCGGATTTAGCGGGTGCATTTCCATATGGACTTGAACTCAAATTCCCAATGGCTGAGTGATGGACTGCCTTGGCTGCCCGCTGAGCACGTTTTTAGCGCAAATACTCCGTCCCTCCCTCCCAGTGCGTTGGCTAGCGTGGTCCATGCTCTGAGTGACAGCTCGAGAGACCACCGAGGAACCTGGAACTTATTGGCTGTTACCAAGAAACGTCGGGAGAAAAGGCGCATTAATTAGCAAAAGAGGGCAATTGGAACTTGACTGGCCAGAAATGCTCACTCGGTCGGCGCATCGGATGCAGGAGGATCACGAGTGTGGATGGGCACAACAGAAAAAGAAAAACAGATTGAAAGAGGAAGAAAAAAAGCAAAAGTGGAAATTCCCGTTTTTGGATCGATTGACTCGAATTGTACGGAGCTGCCTTCTTCGTTCCTTCTCTAACACTTCCGCACGGAATACTGACTGCACGGGTTACAACTGCCTCAATAGGCGACCGAGAGGGTAACTCGCAACCATCTCATCCCACTGTCGGTCCTGACTCCATGTCATTTCCAATGAATAGATTCGCAACAAAGGTACTAACAATCATTTCATCGTCACCCTTTCAGTTTTGAACCAACTCGAATTTCCTTCCAACTAACGTTTTGTCATTGTTGCCCAACACTGCCATTGGTTTGGAGGTTGGGCATTGGTCTCAACGGCTCTTCTTCTTTTGACTGGGACATGCCTCTATGACCATGATCTACTCAGGGATAAACGATATCAGTCGCAAAGGTTGGTATAAAACGGAATATACGGGGTACCTCGGGACGCTGGGAGCATCTCCCCGGGACTGCCTCAGCCACGTCGTCCCCACTGTGGGTGGTAGCTGTGGCAGACATGCCGACGACTTGCACATGTCCGTCAACTTGTCCTCAATCGTGTTGGTGATCTGGGCGACGATGCATCCACAAAAAGCTCCAAACAGATTCCAAGATCAGGCCGGCAGGGACCCACCATTTATCTTGGTTATTGGATTTCGTTGGACATGCATGCGTCGCCTTGCTGTCAGCGAATCCCCCGACCGATGCGTCCTGCGAGGTCCATCACAGCAGGCTTGATTGGCTCGAGACGACCGCCCAAAGTGAGGCGAGCCTACCGGAAGTTCGAGTGGACAAAAAACCCCTACCTCCCTGCACTGGGCGGGCCCGTACCGGGCATTACATGTCACACGGGCTCGCTGCAAGCCGTCCTGAAAGTTCAGGCTCGCAAGTTGTCAAACAGCTCCCTATCTCCAGGAGTCCAAAATGCAGCAACAGTCCGAGGGTGCTTGGCGGGACTGCGCGGCCTCGGGCTTTGGGCTCCAATCCACCACCCAATGTCACCAATCCTGCCCAACATCCGGCCGCCACACATAAACGATGAGCTGTTCAAAGCATGTAGATGGTCAGCCGGAAGCCTCTCCATTGACCACCAGACCACCCGGTCAGGACGGAGCCTCACCTCGCTCGTCGTCCTTCACCGCTAGCGGCAACTGTCCTCTGCCCGGCATGGATTTTTATTACCCGCAGAATTGACATGGTAAACCCCCAGCTGGCAGTGTCATTGTCAGCCAATGTTGGGCACCCAGGCGGGTTTGTTTTCCTCCCCCCAATCTTGACTTGCAGGAATTTGCTGCAAGTAATTTACAGGTCATGATGTAATCAACTGTCCAAGGTGCCTTTGACGGCATTTGTCTCAGATCGCGGGGTACAACGCTCCCCATGTTCTCAGCTGCAAGGCTCCGAGAAGAGAAAGAAAAAAACGCCCAACGCGTGTCTGTCTGTCGCCAGAAAGCCTAGTTCACCGACGTTTGGATGTCCATCAGTGATTCCCGCGGGACAAAGATTCTCGCTGAAGTTGTTCTAGACTACAACGGAATAGGTACTACCACAACCAACGGGGATGACTGTCACCAAAGCGATACGCTCTGGCTATTGTAGTCATTATTAACAGCGGGCCCATGCTGTATGCAAAGTATATGGACTTGATGACTGGAGGCCTCAACTGAGAAATCAGTAGGTAGCCGGTAAGCACTTCGGCACAGTTCCGATCTTCCGGCATTCCGATCCAGAATGCCCCACTTTTCCGGATCTCGTCTTCGGCCCCACACCCGAAGACATCGGATCGATGCTGTGGCTGCCTGGCCCAGGACGGCTTCTTGCAGCAAAGCATCCAATATCGACAAACATCTCCACATGCTGTGTGGCATGCACGGGTTGGCGACGGGTTGGCGGCGTGCTCAGTCAGATCCCGGAATTGTATTCCACCGATTCGAGCAATGAGGTGCCCGAAGGCCGCTGCAAATTTGGGCCTGGCGCTGGCGAATGGTTGGTCGGAAGGTTGCAGACCACTTTGCCTCGCTGGCTATTCATCCGACCTTCAACCGTTCTTTTCTCATTTGGATTATCGCGGTGTGACAACCATCTGAATTGAGGAGCGATAAAAGTCGGAGGGTTGGATGAATAACATGCATGCATTGCCGCCCGTTGATTACCACATGGTGAGTGGAAGATTGTCATTCAAAGGCTGGCAAGTTCCAGCTCAGTGTCGGTAGGGTGTCTGCTCGCGACTTCGTTTTCGCAGGCTTGAAGCCTTCTTCCTGCCGTCAAGAAGTCTAACCCAATCCCACGACTGATAATGAACTGATGCGAAGGTGAATAAAGTTGCCTGCGGTTAGATCTTGTCTCCAGCCTGCCTGCTACCTTTCATCGCGCCGTTAAGTTTCCCATGCGACCTTTTGAAGTTCTCCATGCGTTTCGTTGCAAGAATGGGCTTAGTTTCCATCTGGGTTCAAGCCGCCTGGGGCACGGAAACTCACCTCGAGTTGCATCACAGCTACAGCACGGCTCAGGCCGCGCCCAAGCATGCACTGCGGGTGAAAACTTACCTCATGTGTCATGACACATTTAAACGTATGTAGTACATGCCAAATCTACTACATGGTGCATGCTGCATGACTCCAAGCATAGTGTCTACACGGGAGATCAAATTGCGAGCTCAAAGCAGAGCCTCATAACAAATTGCAGGCGGTCCAAGTCTCTCCGTGTATTGAGTCTAAGATTGGGAGGAAATGTGCGTAGATATGCGACTCTGCATCAAGCCTTTGGTGATACTATCTTGAATACAAGATAAAGTTAATGCCAGGCCCGCTGGCTTTTCTCGACGAGGAAGGGTTCTCGGTGGCGTGTATGGGAATACTCAAGATGTAATTGGGTTTGGAGTTGTTGGCCGTAAAATGGGGGTGAAGCGAAACTTTGTTGAATATGGTGAATCAACAGAGAACCACCATCTCGGAGCTTGAGAAGTTGAGGCTTTTGTGACACAACAGGTGCACGTTCTCAAAGGGGTTAAAATTGCAATGCAGTGCAATTGCACAGTGTGATATGACACAGTGTATAGCGGTTCGACACTGTGTTGATCAACAGGCGATGACATAATCGACCCGCGCTGACGAGCTCCAGGCGATAAAGCCACCTTATCAAACGAAACAGCCAGCTGTGCTCAGCGCCCCGTTGTGGCAGTTGGAACCACGAAAGCAAATACACCCAAACAGCTGTCCGCTTCAGCCGATTTGCCATCCAATTCCCAATCCCATACATGTGAAGCAGAAATGCCAGTAACGGCATCATGCGCCGTCTGAATCTGGTTCTCTTAGCATCGCTGCAGCTCTGCGGAGCTCGTCAGCACCCCTTCAGCCCTTATGACGATGTCTTGTCGCATCCGCAAGTAGGTTTCGATGCTGCCGGCATGTTCGTCGATGTTGAGGTTTACTGACCAATTGTTTTGCACTACCCAGTTCGAAGTAGTCTTTTCCGACACATACATCCGCGAAGCCGAGGCCCTCGCCCTCATCGAATCCGCGCGCGCACCGGATTCCACGTACGCCGCTGAATTCTCATCTCAGACAGACCTTGCCCGCAATGTGCGCGAGTCCGAAGCCATCGATGCGGGCGCCGAATCCTCCGACAAGGCAGAGGGCCCCGACGACCCCGACAGCGCGCAGGTGTCCGAGACGTTCGAGATCATCAAGACACCCCACTTACAATATCTGTGTTCAGTCCCCGTGATTGCACCGTCACCCGCGCTCAATCAAACGGCGAACGAACTCGCAAAAGCCGAGGAAGCCCGAGAGCTGAGTAGAGCGTCCGCGAAGGGATGGGAGCTGATGCAAGGACTCGAGGGGACCTGCCTATACTACATGTCGGGCTGGTGGAGCTACAGCTTTTGCTACGGCAAGGATAGCAAGGAGATTGTCCAATTCCACGCTCTGCCGGGCATGAAGAACGGCTTGCCGGAGCGGGACCCGGAAAGCCACGAGTACGTGCTGGGCACGACCAACGTCAGAGAGTATGGAGGGAGACGGCAGCAAAAGCAGCAGGCTGCCGCGGGACAAGACAATGCCCCCGCCGCCGAGACTGAAGCGGATGGGACAACCGCCGTTTCCCAGCCTACGCAATCGGACCTCCAGATCAAGGGCGACCAACGATACCTCGTCCAGCGTTTGGAGCACGGTACCATCTGCGATCTCACTGGGCGGCCGCGCACGATCGACGTCCAATATCATTGCACCCCTGGGGCTACAACCGATAGGATAGGTTGGATCAAGGAAATTACGACGTGCACTTACCTAATGGTGGTCCAGACACAACGGCTATGCGCGGATGTGGCTTTCCTACCTCCCAAGGAAACCCGCGCCCACCCGATCAGCTGCCGACAGATTGTCCGCTCTGATGAAGAAGAAGCCGAGTGGCGTGACCGCAAACGTGTCGAGGATGGAAAGTCTATGGCTATGGCTGACGCTAAGAAGGACCGCCTTATAAATGATCCCAATGCACTCCCCACGAGTGGGAAGCCCATCTCCATCGGTGGATTGGTAGTCGGCGCACGCAAGATCCTAGGCAGCGAAGATGGCAAGTCAGCGACCAAGATAAAGCCCCCTGGACACCTCGCTGCGGTTGCGGCGGCGGCCAAGACAGTTCTGAGTCCACTCATCGATGCCGTGCAGAAGAAGGGCAATGGAAAGGCCAAGACGGGCGAAAAGGTCCGTGTTGTGACAGAGGACGATTTGTTAAAGGCGGGTTTAACCCCGGAGGCGATCGAGGAGTTTAGAAAGGAATTCAAGATGGCGAAGGATGATCCCTTTTATATGGTGGAGGAGGTTGATATCAAGGAGGGCGAGGAAGCTGGGCAGACGAGACAAGGTGGGAAGAAGGGTACGGGGAAGAAAACCGGGGAGAGTGAGAGTGATGAGGAGGAGGATGGGTCGCAGGAAGTGTTTTTCAAGGAGGAGTTGTGATATACATAGTCCTTGGATGCGGCCTGCTTTTTCCTTTTTGTGTAGCGTGTAGTAAATACTATTAGAGCCTTTGTTATTTTGAAGTTTTGCTGTCATCGTGCCCGTATCATCGCGTTGGTGGAAACCCCAGCATAGGAAACACCCTCGCCATCCCCAAATACAAACATGTGTACAGCACGGTAACCGTTTGTCTTCACATAAATCGAACTATCGGTTCTCGTCATTGCAGTTTGATATAATACTTCTTGGAGGAATTGCAGTGCGTGGAGTGTAATTATTGTCCACTCTGAACCTTAGACTTATTTCGTGTATTCCGTCATCAGTAATACCTAGGTGGCATGTGGTAGGTATCTTCCATATGATTAACTTTTTTTCAGCTTTTAACAGAGAGCAAATGGTTCCGGAGCTTTGAATGGTGCTAATAAGGGTTCTGTTTGGTACGGACGTTGTGTATTTATGGTAGAGTGATGTGCTTCTAAGTTCTTGACATATTCTCTCAAAGACGCCTGCCTGCCTTGTGTATTCCGGCCTTAGTCCGATTCATCCACAGTTTGTATGGATGGGTACTGTGGCTTTGAACTTCGCTTGGTCCGAAAACCCTCCTCATCTTCTTCACGGTATGTGGGTCGACGAGGCCTTTTTGACTCCGCTTTCCAAGAATCTGACTCTGCAATTGTGCTGGGCCCCGGAGCGCCAAAGGGTACCTTTCGTTTGACCCGATTTTTGAGTGTGCTATCGGCTTTGGTGTCGGGTTTGTCGATCTTCTTATACTTTGTGAACTCCTCCTGATTTGGCGGTTGGAAGGTAGGGGCTACTTTTGCCTGCAAACCGGTCTGGTTGTGGATGTCGTCGAGGATGTCGGACATGCGCAGGATGTAGGCTTCCCCCAGGGTTGGGCAAGAGCCGATCAGCATGCCGATAAAAGTCCCATCGGCTTCTTTCATGGCCCAGGAACCGCACTCACCGGGTTGTATCTGAGCTGAGGACATCGAGATGACCTGGACTGGCTGGGGGGTACTGTGGAAGGGGATTCCGATGACGCCACTCGATTCGAGAATGCCGGATTTGAGGTCGAATGGAGTTTTTAACACAACTGCGCGCTGAGATCCTGTGGGTACTGGTGCGGTGAAGTAGACGTTCTCGTCAACCGAGGGGTCGTTTTCGATGTCTGGAGGGAGATCCATCCGTATTTTTCGGAGAGCCCAGTCGAACTTCTGGTCTGGCGAGGCCATGATCGGTTTCTCTGTTGAGACCTTGGGGGAATCCAGCCTGGAGGCGTGCACTTCCGTGGAAGTCGCCTCGCGAGGGTATTCCACCAACAATCCAGCGTCGTCATCGCTGTCATCGTCGCCATCTTTGCCGGCACCGATAGGGTTCCCTGGAGTTGACATGGGGCGAAACTTGATATGGGATGTGGATTCCACGCCTGCATCGTCATCCGAGTCACCGAACATGAAGGACGATGAACGTCTAAATTCGGAAAACCGGCGGCCTGGGGGCGATACGTCTTCGTACTCGACATCACCTTCTTCCACCTCATCATCAGCCGAGTCAAAGAAGTCAATTTCAAGACTGTCTGTGCCGCTACTCCCCGAGCCGCTTTGAAAGTCGCTGAAGCTGACGGGGCGCGGTCGGGAAAATGCGTGGCGGACTGTCATCTCGAATCGATCACCGCCAGCCGCAACGATGCCACCCACGGTTGCTCTCGCAATTGGGCTGCCATTATAAAGAACCTCGACCTCTCGCCCGTTGAGAAACCCAGATGGGTGAGTGTAATGCATTTGAAAGCCGTCGAGCGTCGGAATTACGGGCGACCTGTCAGCTTTGAGTGAGTGGTTACCTTGGAGCTCTAAGTCCTCATCAGATTCGTCGCTGCCTTCGGACATCTTCCGTCTATACAGCTCTGGTTTGTCTGGCAAGCCACAGCACTCGAATCCGTCCGCCGCCAGCAAACCGCTTTTGATGATTAATTTCCCCATACCTTTGCACAGCCACGATGTTTCGCAAAGAATGGCAACATATGGGGTCGCGTGGTTTTGGTCCGGCCCCATGAGGAAGCAGCGCAGAGCGTACCCGGGGTTCCCTATCGCCCCTGATGGTCGCAGAAGCTCGAGTTCTTGTCGCTTGGCTTGGATCAGGCTGATCAGGGACGGCTCGAGGAGTTCCCATATCTGTTGGACGATGCCGGTGACCCGCCATCCAATGGTCTTGAGCCCCGATTTGGTCGACCTCTCGAATACCTGTGCTCCAAAGGAATTGGCGTATAGAGGGCGAGTCCTGACAAATCTTTGTTTGAGGGCCGATGTTGTCGATGGGCCATCACTCTTTCCTAGCTGGACAGATGGAGGCACCGAGGTTGCCAGCGAGCTCGATGTTGAGGTTGATGATGTTGTAGCGGATGTTGATGTTGATGACAGTGTCATATCTGAGGTCACTGGGGTTACCACAGTGGATTCTGTCGTTGAAGTAGTATTGGTCATCTTGTCTGGGCAGGGAGCAGTTGATATCAAACGAGAGGTGAGGTGAGAAAAGGTTGAGGAGCTTTCAGGGCGCGTGGTTGTGTGACCGTGCATGTGTCTCCTGACGCTAGACCCGATTCAGTAATGCAACTGGATGGCGGAGCTAAGGCAGCCAGCAGCACAGCCACCCCCAACCTACCTACCTATACCACTGATAGTTCCATTCCTGGCGAGGTATGCCGTAGGCACCTAACTGTTTCTCTTTCTAGATTGAAAGGTCCCGACTCGTTTCATTGGCGACATTGGAAGATTGCGATTTGCTTTCTAGCAAGCACACTACCCTCAGATACTACCTCCCTAGGTAGATAGCATAATCAGCTTTATAACAACGCGCTCACAATGGGTACGCCAACCGAAGCCGATTTACTTGACGCACCGCTCTTCTCCAACGAACCCCTCTCGCATCCCCTTCAGCAGGTGCTCCTTCCCCGAATCTGGCCCATCTCCCCAAATAGACAACATCTCCCAGAGAACCCCAATGATGGCCAATTACAGATATATCTTTCCCAAATACAACGCGAATGCAGTCCCGCAGTTGCAAGTCACCATGCCGTGCAGTCATTTTTTGACCTCCTCGTCGTGCTGGACGCCATCCGCGCTTGTCCAACCGCAACACTAGTTGAACTCCAACAAGAGATAGCCACTTCCCAGACCCAACCTCGGTTCGCCTCTTATACTATAACCCAAATCTCCACATCGATCGAACTGGCCGTTCGACTCTGGCTCATGGTCAGCGTCAGGATAACCATGCCTGCACAAAGACGTCTTCTTGAAGTCAGTCTTCCATGGCCATACAATCTCAGTCTGATGGACGTCCTCCAACGCCACTTGACCCTTCCTCCAATCACTCAGATGCCAGCGACTGGGAGGTTTTCAGAATACCTAAACATCGTTGACATGCGAAGGATTGCAAACATCAGAGTGCTCTGGACCAACAACTTGGGCGAACATCTCACCATGCAAGGGCCAACACTGTATCTCTTTC
>Ga0247781_1000726_pt1 | contig 10434 bp, 9 predicted proteins | sample UWRJL184509B5_FD_179922 | JGI IMG/M metagenome (GOLD analysis project Ga0247781, IMG submission 179922) | Plant litter microbial communities from Arlington Agricultural Research Station in Wisconsin, United States - UWRJ-L184-509B-5 | ecosystem: Environmental > Terrestrial > Plant litter >...
CGCGGGGAGCCGGCGACAACCCCGGACGAAGCCCTGGAGAAGGAGATCACGGCGATGCTCGACCGAGCAGGCGGGACGACCGTGGTGCGGGCGCCTGGGTGACCACCGGGCCGGCCGGGCGCGCGTGCTTCCGGGGTGCGGGTCTTGATCTTCAGTTTTCAGTCGAGCTTCAGCGCGGCCAGACTCTCTTCGAGTTCGTCCGGCTTGATCAGGACTTCTCTGGCCTTGCTGCCCTCGGACGGGCCGACGATGCCGCGGGTCTCCATCAGGTCCATCAGGCGGCCGGCCTTGGCGAAGCCCACGCGCAGCTTGCGCTGCAGCATCGAGGTCGAGCCGAACTGGCTGGTGACGACGAGCTCGATCGCCTGGAGCAGCAGGTCGAGGTCGTCGCCGATCTCCTCGTCGACCTGCTTCTTCTTGCTCGCCGGCGCCTCGATGACGTCCGCGCGGAACTCTGGCTCGCGCTGGTCCTTGCAGAACTTGACGACCTCGGCGATCTCATTCTCGTCGACCCAGGCACCCTGGATGCGCACCGGCTTCGAGGCGCCCATCGGCAGGAAGAGGCCGTCGCCGCGGCCGAGCAGTTTCTCGGCGCCGGGCTGGTCGAGGATGACCCGGCTGTCGGCCAGCGAGGACGTCGCGAAGGCCAGTCGGGACGGGACGTTCGCCTTGATCAGGCCGGTCACCACGTCGACCGACGGGCGCTGGGTGGCGAGCACCAGGTGGATACCGGCGGCCCGGGCGAGCTGGGTGATACGCACGACCGAGTCCTCGACGTCGCGCGGCGCGACCATCATCAGGTCGGCCAGCTCGTCGATGATGACCAGCAGATAGGGGTACGGCTTCATGACGCGCTCGCTGCCGGGCGGCGCGGTGATCTCGCCGCTGCGCACCTTGCGGTTGAAGTCGTCCAGATGGCGTACGCCGTTGGCCGCGAGGTCGTCGTAGCGCATGTCCATCTCGCGGACGACCCACTCGAGCGCCTCGGCGGCCTTCTTCGGGTTGGTGATGATCGGCGTGACGAGGTGCGGAATGCCCTCGTACGCCGTCATCTCCACCCGCTTCGGGTCGACCAGCAGCAGCCGCACCTCGTCCGGCGTCGCGCGGGTCAGCAGCGACACGAGCAGCGAGTTCAGGCAGGAACTCTTGCCCGCGCCGGTCGCGCCCGCGATCAGGATGTGCGGCATCTTGGCCAGGTTGGCCACGACGAAGCCGCCCTCGATGTCCTTGCCCAACGCGACCAGCATCGGGTGGTGGTCGGCGGTGGCCGCCCGCGAGCGCAGCACGTCGCCGAGCGCGACGTTTTCCGGGTCGGTGTTGGGGATCTCGACACCGACCGCGCTCTTGCCGGGGATGGGGCTCAGGATGCGTACGTCGGCCGACTTCACCGCGTACGCGATGTTGCGCGAGAGCTGGGTGATCCGCTCGACCTTGACGCCCGAGCCGACCTCGACCTCGTAACGCGTGACCGTCGGTCCGCGGGTGAAGCCGGTGACCACCGCGTCGACGTTGAACTGGTCGAACACCCCGGTCAGCGCGGCCATGATCTCGTCGTTGGCGCGGCTGCGGGACTTCGGCGGCGTGCCCTGGCCGAGCAGCGACGGGGGCGGCAGGCGGTAGTCGCCCGGCACCGAGCTGATCTCGAGCTGCTCGGCCCGGGTGGGCAGCGGCGAATGGTCGGGCGGCTCGGGCGTGGGCTTCTTGCGGCTGGCCGGCACCTTCGGCACGACGACCGTGTCGTGCAGCACGAAGTCGTCCTCGTCGGCGGCCGGCTCCTCGGGGGCGAGGCCGATGTCGGCCAGCGCACCGTGGCGGCGCCGGGTCGAGCGGCGCGGCTTGACCGGGACCTCGTCCTCGTCGTCCTCGGGCAGTTCGGGCGTGGGCAACGGCGCGCGGTCGGTCGAACGGCCCAGGAGCACGTCGACCAGGAGCAGCACCCGCTCGGGGATCTTGTTGATCGGCGTGGCGGTGATCACCAGCAGGCCGAAGACGAAGAGCAGTACCAGCAGCGGAACGGCGACCCAGGCGGTCACCGCGCGTTCCAGCAGCGCGCCGAAGGCGTACCCGAGCAGGCCGCCCGCCCTGGTCATCCCCACGTCGTCGCTCGGGTGCTGGGAGATGTGCAGCAGCGCGGCGGTCGCGATGACCAACGCCGTCCAGCCGACCAGCGTGCGGCCGCGGTGCTCCGGGTCGGCCGGCTTGCGCATGAGCCGCACCGCGCCGTAAAGCAGCAGCAGCGGGAGCAGCACGGCGAGGCCGCCGAGGAACAGGTGTGTCGAGTCGGCCAGCCACTTGCCGACCGGGCCGGCGCCGCCGGCCCAGACCGCGACCCCGACCAGCATGGCCAGGCCGAGCAGCAGCAGGCCGCCGCCGTCACGGCGGTGCTCGGGATCGATCTCCTTGGCGGTGGCGGCCTGGCGGCCGACTCCGCGGGCGGCCCAGCCGACGCTGTGCGCGAGGCCCATCCACAGAGCACTCAGGCCGCGGCCGACACCGGTGGCGATCGCGGCGCCCATGCTGGGCCGGGCACGAGCGGCCGAACGGGCACGGGCGGCCGGGCGGGTGGACTTGCGCGCCGGTTGCCGGGCGGGCTGGCGTGCCGGTTGCCGGGCACGGTTGGTAGCGGCGCCGCGCGTGGACGCGGCGCGACCCCGGCTCGCCGGAGAGGTTCGGCCCGCCATGCCCACACCGTAACGGCACGACGCTCATGAATTCGGGAGGCGCACCGAACTAGGATCGTCGGGTGCAGGCCTTCACCCAAGAAATGATCACCGCGGTGCTCGACGCGCGCGACTTCAAATACTTCGAGGACGCGGACGGCGACATCGGCGGGAACTTCCAGGGCAACCTCATCTACTTCTTCCGCATCGGGGAGCAGCAGGAGGTCCTTCAGGTGCGCGCGATGATCCAGCACCTGTTCGCGATCGACGACGTTCCCCGGCTCTACGAGTTCTGCAACGCGTGGAACCACGACCAGCTCTTCCCCAAGGCGTATGTGCACGTCAACGACGACGGGACGGTGCTGGTGGTCGGCGAGGTGATCGCCGACTGGGAGCGCGGCGTGACACCCGAGCAGCTCGACCAGGTGGTGATCGCCGCGGTCGCCACCAGCGTCCAGCTCGCCAACGGCGTCGCCGAACTGCGGCAGTCCTCCTGACACACCGATGCCGGGGAACCTGAGCGGCTCCCCGGCATCACGTGGCGCCTTTACGGGGTGCTGAACCCCAAGGTGTAGGCGCCGGTGCCCGAGGTGGCCACGACGACATATCGGTAGGTGCCGGAACGGCCGTTGAAGGTCAGCTCCTTGTCGCCGGCGCCGGTGTCCTTGGCCACAGTGCGGAAGCCCCGGTTGGTCAGCCGCTGCAGGACGAGGTCGAACTCGGCCCCGTCGGCGACGGTCAGGCAGGCGGTCTGCCGGCCCGCGTTCGACCGGAAGGCACCGCCGTCGGGCTGGGCCTGGGCGGTGCGCGCCGGGGCCAGCTCGCCGCTGCGCTGGACGGCCTGGTCGGTGCAGGCGGTGGTCGATTCGGCCGGCGGTTGGGCCGCTCCGCCGCTGGTGACGAGGGTCAGGTCGTCGGCCGCCAGGATCTCGTTGACCGGCTGGAAGAACGTCTCGCCGCCGACCGTGCAGTCGCCGGAGCCGCCCGAGGTGACGCCCTGCGCCTGATCACCGCTGAGCCACGGGCCGCCGGAGTCGCCGCCCTCGGCGCAGACGTTGGTGCGGGTCAGACCGGTGACCGCGCCCTCGGGATAGACCACGGTCTGGTTCTTGGCGAGGACCGTGCCGCAGCGGGTGCCGGTCGTGGAGCCGGAGCGGCAGATCGCCGCACCCACCGGTGCCTCGGTGTTGCCCGCCACCGGCAGCTCGTTGCCCTGGAAGTCGTTGACCACCGGGCGCGCGACCCAGTCGCCGTTGACCTCGACGAAGCCCATGTCGGCGTCGCCGGGGAAGGTGGACGCCCGTACGGTGCCTTGGGCCTGCTGGTTGAAGCCGAGCGTCTCGTCGCCGACGGTGCCGCAGTGCCCGGCCGTCAGGAAGCCACCCTCGACCGGGAAGCCGATCGAGCAGCGGGCCGTGCCGCCGTCGACCTGGATGAAGTAAGGGTCGGCACCACGCAGGTCGAACAGCGGCTTCGGGGTGGCCGTGCTGGTCACGACCTTGACCGCCGCGATGGCGACGCCGGCCGTGCGAGCCAGCCGCTTCGCGGTCGACGCCTGGCCCGGTTGAGCCACCACGACCAGTTTGTTGGTCGCGACGTCGACATACCACCCGGTCAGGCCGGTGGCCTCGGAGCGGACCGCGTCCAGCTTCTCCTTCGCCGTGACCAGTGCCTGTTCGCTGCGCTTGACCAGCACGGGCTCGGCCCCCGCGGCGCGAACCGCCTTCTCGGCGGCCCGGTCGGTCACGGCGATCTTCAGCGTGGTGCCGTCGGTGGCCAGCCAGGCACCACCGAAGTCGGCGCCGGTCTGGGCCGACAATCTGGCACTCACACCGCTGGCCCACTTCGACCGCTGCAGGCGGGCCGTCGCCTGGTCGCCGTCCAGCCCCAGGTCGCGTTCCATCGCCGCAAGGATCTGCTTCGAGACGCCCCCGGGCTTGGGTGAGGTGGACTTGCTCGACGGCGTGGTCCCGGCCATCGACGGCAGCGTGAACGCCACCGCCGCTCCGACCGCGACCACGACCGCCGCCGCCACGGCGATCCGTCTGCGCTGCATCTGAGGTACTCCCCTCGCCACGGGTGCCGTGGGGGGCGGCACCGTCGTGACAGGAGTTACGGACGACAGCGGCGAAGGGTTGAAAAGCGTCTCAGACTTCGACGACGGTTGGCACGATCATCGGCCGCCGACGGTACGCGTCGTTGACCCACCGGCCGACCGTGCGGCGCACGACCTGCTGCAACTGGTGGGGGTCGGTGACGCCGTCCGCGGCCGAGCGGTGCAGCGCGGCCGTCAGCAGCGGGATCACCGGGTTGAACGCGTCCGGGTCCTCGGAGAAGCCCTTGGCCGAGATGTTCGGCTCGCCGACCACCTTGCCGGTCACCGAGTCGATCACCACGGTCGCCGAGATGAAGCCGCCGTCGCCGAGGATCCGCCGCTCGGTGAGGAGCGACTCGCTGACGTCACCGACCGCGAGCCCGTCGACGTAGACGTAATTGTTCCGCACCCGGCCGACGTGCCGGGCGTGCCCCTCGACCAGGTCGACCACGTCGCCGTCCTCACAGAGCACGACCCGGTCGGGCGCGACGCCCGACTCGATGCCGAGCTGGGCGTGCGCACGCAGGTGCCGCCACTCGCCGTGCACCGGCATGAGGTTGCTGGGCCGCACGACGTTGAGCAGGTAGAGCAGCTCACCGGCCGGGGCGTGGCCCGAAACGTGCACCTTGGCCGTCTCTTTGTGCACCACGGTGGCGCCCGCGCGGGACAGCCGGTTGATCACCCGGTAGACCGAGGTCTCGTTGCCCGGCACCAGCGAACTGGCCAGCACGACGGTGTCGCCCGGCGCGATCGTGATGTGCCGGTGGTCGCCGCTGGCCATCCGGCCGAGCGCGCTCATCGGCTCACCCTGCGACCCGGTCGACATGAAGACGATCTCGTCGCCCGGCAGGTTGGTCGCCTCGTCCAGGCCGACCAGCAGGCCGTCCGGGATGTTCAGCAGGCCGAGGTCGCGGGCGATGCCCATGTTGCGCACCATCGAGCGGCCGATCAGGGCGACCTTGCGGTCGTACTCCCAGGCGGCGTCCATGACCTGCTGCACGCGGTGCACGTGGGAGGCGAAGCTGGCCACGATGATGCGACCCTTGGCCTTGCCGAAGATCGAGCTGAGCACCGGGCCGATGTCCCGCTCCGGGGTGACGAAGCCGGGCACCTCGGCGTTGGTCGAGTCGGAGAGCAGCAGGTCGACACCCTCGGCGCCGAGCCGCGCGAACCCGGCCAGGTCGGTGATGCGGCCGTCGAGCGGCACCTGGTCCATCTTGAAGTCGCCGGTGTGCAGGATCAGGCCGGCGGGAGTACGTACCGCGACCGCGAGCGCGTCGGGGATGGAGTGGTTGACCGCGAAGAACTCGCAGTCGAACGGACCGAGCCGCTCGCTCTGGCCCTCGCGCACGGTCAACGTGTACGGGTCGAGGCGGCGTTCGGCCAGCTTCGCCTCGACCAGGGCCAGCGTGAACTCCGAGCCGACCAGCGGGATGTCGGCCTTGTGGGCGAGCAGGTAGGGCACCGCGCCGATGTGGTCCTCGTGGCCGTGCGTGAGCACGATCGCCTGGATGTCGTCGAGGCGGTCGAGGACGGGCGTGAAGTCGGGCAGGATCAGGTCGACGCCCGGTTGCTCCACGTCGGGGAAGAGCACCCCGCAGTCGATGATCAGCAACTTGCCGTCGAACTCGAGGACCGTCATGTTGCGGCCGATGGCGCCGAGCCCGCCCAGCGGGGTGACGCGCAGGGCGCCGTCCGGCAGCGGGGGTGGCGGATCCAGGTCCACGTGGGCTTGACTCATTCGCGTTTATCTGTCTTTCGTCTACAGGCCGATGCCGGCCGCGGCGGCATCCTGGCGCAACTGGTCGAGCTCGTCGCCGGTCGCGTCGACAAGTGGCGAGCGAACCGGGCCCGCCGGGCGGCCCTGAGCGTTGAGGCCCGCCTTGACCAGCATGGTCCCCGGGGCTCGGAAGATGCCGGTGAACAACGGCAACGCCCGGCGGTGCAGGGCCAACGCGGTCGCGTTGTCGCCGCGCTCGAACGCCTCGATCATGTCTTGGGCCAGGGCACCGGTGAAGTGGGTGGAGGTGCCGACCAGGCCGACCCCGCCGATCGACAGCAGCGGCAGGGTGGCCGCGTCGTCGCCGGAGTAGTAGGCCAGATCGGTTCGGCTGATTACCCAAGAGCTGGCGGTGAAGTCGCCCTTGGCGTCCTTGACCGCGACGATGCGGTCGTGCTCGGCGATGCGGCACATGGTCTCGGTCGCGATCGCCGTGCCGGCGCGGTGCGGGATGTCGTAGACCATCACCGGCAGGCCGACCGAGTCGGCGACGGTGAGGAAATGCCTGGCCACGCCCGCCTGCGGCGGCTTGTTGTAGTAGGGCGTCACGACGAGCAGGCCGTGCGCGCCGGCCTTTTCGGCGGCGTGCGCGAGCTCGATCGTGTGGGCGGTGTTGTTGGTGCCCACACCCGCGATCACCTGGGCCCGGTCACCCACCGCGTCGACCACGACGCGGAGCAGAATCTCCTTCTCCGCGTCGGTGGTGGTCGGCGACTCACCGGTGGTGCCGCTGACGACGAGCCCATCGTTGCGCTGCTCGTCGACGAGGTAGGCGGCCAGTTTCGCCGCGCCCTCGAGGTCGAGAGAGCCGTCCGGGGCGAACGGGGTGACCATCGCGGTCAGTAACCGGCCGAAGGGTCGCGGGTCGTGCGTCATACCCCACAACCTATCGGACGGCCCGGTCAGACGTAGAGCGCGGTGAACGGGGCCCAGGGCAGGTTGCGCAGCACGCTCCAGACCGCCCACACGGCGACAAAGGCGATGAGGACGGCCGGGCTGAGGTCGAGTTGCGGCAGATTCCACCGGAATAGGCGCTTGGCGGCCCAGGCCACGTACAGATAGAGGAGGAACGGCACCGCGAAGGTGAAGATCGCGTGGTGACGGGCCGCGGCCGGGAGGTCTCCGTGCAACAGATACCAAGCGGCGCGGGTGCCGCCGCAGCCCGGGCAGACAAAGCCGGTGGTGTATTTCACCAGGCAGGAGGGCTCGTCACCGGCACCCGCCTCGGCCGGGTGGGAGGCGAGCGTGTAGCCGACCGCGCCGCCCATGCAGACCAGCAGCGCGAGCGGGGCGGCCCAGATCGGCGACCTGGTCCAGACGCGCTGGACGAAGCGGGTCACCCGGTCGGGCTCGTAACGGGACTGCTGCTGCGCGTAGTAGGCCAGCCACTCGGGCGGCACCGGCGGCCCCTGCAGCGGCTGATCATCCAGCCAGGGGCGGGACGGCGCGGCGGTCATGGAGTCACGCTACACCCGCGCGGAGCTCGCCGGCAGGATCGCCGCCAGGGCCCCCGCGAGGTCGCCCCGCTCGGGCGCACCGACCTCGTGCAGGCCCAGCCAGCCGGCCAGGCGGTGGAGCTCGCCGGCGAGCGCGGAAGCGGTCTCCTCCCGGTCGGCGTGGGGCTCGAGCCAGGCGGCCGGGACGATCAGCCGGCCGGTCTTGCGGTCGGCCTTCAGATCGACCCGGGCGGCGAGCCGGTCGCCCAGCAGGAAGGGCAGCACGTAGTAGCCGTAGAGCCGCTGCGCGGCGGGCACGTAGATCTCGATCCGGTAATTCATGCCGAAGAGCCGCTCGGTGCGCCCCCGCTCCCAGATCAGCGGGTCGAACGGGCTGACCAGCGTGGCCGCGTGTACCCGGCGCGGCAGGCGTGCCTCGTGGTGCAGATAGGTGGACTGTTTCCAGCCCGGGACGCGGACCGGGCGCAGCACCTGATCCTCGATCAGCTCGGCCACGGCCTGCTTGAAGCCGTCGACCGGAAGGCGGAAATAGTCGCGCAGCTCAGGCTCGGCGGCCACCCCGAGCGCGCGGGCGGCCAGCTCGACCAGCGCCCGGTAGGCGTCCTGCGGCTCGGGGGTCGGCGTGTTGAGCACGGCCTGGGGCAGGACCCGCTCGGGCAGGTCGTAGCGCCGGGCGAACGACGTCGTGCGCTCGGCGGCGGTGATCTGGCCGGTGTAGAAGAGCCACTCGAGTGCCTGCTTGACCGACGACCAGTTCCACCCCCAGTGGTCGGTGCGGCGGGGCTCGTCGTGCTCGATCTCGGCCGCGGTGATCGGACCCCGCGCCCGCACCACGTCGAGCACCCGGGCGACCAGGTCAGGCTGCTCCTCGGCAACCCGGCGCATGCCGCCCCAGGCCAGCTCGGCGGCCCGGGCCATGCGCCAGCGGAACAACGGCTGCAGGTCGGTGGTGATCAGCGACGCCTCGTGACCCCAGAACTCGAACAGGTCGCGGGGTTTGCGATAGGCCGCCCGCTCGAGAAGCTGGACCGGATAGGGCCCCAGGCGACTGTAGAGCGGCATGAAATGTGCCCGTTGGAGCACATTCACCGAGTCCATCTGGATCAGGTGGACGCGGCGCAGCACCCGCCGGAGGTGGCGCAGGTCGGTCGCGCCGCCCGGCCTGGGGTCGGCGAAGCCCTGCGCGGCCAGCGTGACACGGCGGGCCTGCGCGACGGTGAGAGATTCTGGGAGAGCCATCGGGGAGCACGGTAAATCAGGGGTACGACATTTAGCTTTGATGCTGGGCCTCGAAGTTCGATTCGGGGCTTCGTAGGGTGCGTCGGCAGGCTCTGTAGGCTCGCGCACATGGCACTCGGCTTCGTCCGTCCCGCGCGTCCCGACGACGCCGCGGAGATCGCCCGCATTCAACTAGCCACGTGGCGCACGGCGTACCGGCGCATGTTCCCGCCCCACGTGCTGGCCAACCTGGACGAGGGCTACCTGGCCCGCGGCTGGACCGAGGCGATCTCCTCGCCGCCGAGCGAGAAGCACCGGGTGCTCATCGCGGTCGAACAGGGCGAGACAGAGTCGCACACGGTCGGCTTCGCGGCGTTCGGCCCCGCCGACGAGCAGGCGCTGGCACCCGAGGAACCCCCGCTGCCCCCGACGGTCACGGCGGTGACAGATCTGCTGGTCGAGCCCCGCTGGGGCCGACGCGGTCATGGCAGCCGGCTGCTCTCGGCCGCGGTCGCCCATTGGGGTGACGACGGCTTCGCGTACGCGGTGGCCTGGACCTACGAACAGGACAAAGCGATGCAGAAGTTCCTCGCCTCGGCCGGCTGGGAACCCGACGGCGCGGGCCGGGCACTCGACGTCGACGACATGCTCGTCCCCCAGTTCCGGCTGCACGTGGCGCTCGGCGAAGAATAGGCAGAAGAATAGGCGAATGACCATGCCGACCTTCGTCTACGACGGCGACTGCGCGTTCTGCACATCGTGCGCCGACTTCATCGAGAAGCGCATCCCGACCCACGCCCGGGTGATCCCGTGGCAGTTCGCCGACCTCGACGCGCTCGGCCTGACAGCCGAGCAATGCGAGGAGGCGGTCCAGTGGGTCGCCGCCAACGGCACCACCGCCGCAGGCCCCGACGCGATCGCCGCGATGCTGCACGACGCGGGCCGATTCTGGCAGGTCGCGGGGGGTGCGCTCCGGTTCGGGCCGGTGCGCTCGGCCGCTTGGCCGGCCTATCGATGGGTCGCCGACCATCGCCACCTCCTGCCGGGCGGCACCGCGGCCTGCTCCCTGCCCCAGACCCAGCGCGACCTCCTCGACGGCAACGAGGCCTAGGCCGTGTCTCGTGGATCTTTGGTGAGGTCGCGTAGCCAGATTTTGATGATGGCGACGTCGATAGTGGCCAGGTACATGAAGGCGCGTTTGTCGTAGCGTGTCGCGACGGCGCG
>Ga0247781_1000727_pt1 | contig 10431 bp, 10 predicted proteins | sample UWRJL184509B5_FD_179922 | JGI IMG/M metagenome (GOLD analysis project Ga0247781, IMG submission 179922) | Plant litter microbial communities from Arlington Agricultural Research Station in Wisconsin, United States - UWRJ-L184-509B-5 | ecosystem: Environmental > Terrestrial > Plant litter >...
AATGAGGGGAAGAACCTCGATCTGCCGAGTAGAGCGGATTCCTTTAAGCTATTGGTCCTGCTTACATGCAGCTTTCAGGTAGGTACCTAGGCTTGACACTGTGATCAGCAGGGTACCCACAGTGATCACTGATCAGGAATCAACATCTCTTACCCCTCTCTCTCATAAACTGATTTTCTACATAACAACTATCGTCCCTTAGTGACCCCTGATCTACTCCTCGCTTATCTTCTATATTCTTATTGACACGGCTCAGTATCACTGTAATCACACAAGCTCATCCAACATTCTAACTCAACAACCCGTGATTTCACAGAGCCCCTCAATCGGCCAAAATGGGTAGCATAACCCCAACAACGACCCCCTCAACCGGTCCCGCTGCCACCACCCCAGTAACAAAGGAATACAAAAGCGGCAATCCAGAGGTCATGAACTCCATGTTTCAAGGTAGACAAATCCCAGCCATTCCAATCAACCCCCGTTACCCTGATTAACACCAACCCAGACCAAAAAGCCATCTTCGAACCTCCCACCTTCCCCACCAAGCAGGAAGAGCAGAAATTCCTCAAACACCGCCTCGCCATCGCCTACCGGATCCTCGCCGCCCACGGCCTAAGCGACCACGTAGCCGGCCACATCACCGTGCGGGACCCCATCGAACCAACCAGCTTCTGGGTGAACCCTTTTGGCATGAACTTTGCCCTCATCACAGACGACGATTTAATCCGTGTGAACCACGCGGGTGAGGTTGTTGAGGGCGGCAGGTTGAGGTTACTGAACAGAGGTATGTCATAACTCCCCTCCCCCTAAACCTCACTGAGCCTAGTATGTACTGTCACACAAACACCCAAACTAATCAACACCCCCAGCCGCCTACGCAATCCACCACGAAATCCACACCGCCCGCCCGGACGTCCTCTGCGCCGTCCACTCACACACCGTCTACGGCCGCGCCTTCTCCGCAACCGGCCCCCGCCCCCTCTCAATGCTAACCCAAGACTTCTGCACCTTCCACAACGACCACGTCCACTACGCCAACTTCTCCGGCATCGTCCTCGCGTCAGAAGAAGGCCGCCAAATCGCCGCGGCCCTAGGTCCCCGCAAGGCCGCCATCCTCGGCAACCACGGTCTATTAACCGTCGGAGAGACGGTGGAAGCCGCGGTGGGGTACTTCCTCTCCATGGAGAACCTGTGCAAGACGCAGATGGTTGCTGAGGCGACGGGGAGGGAGCTGACGGTTATCGGGGAGGAGGAGGCACAGGCTGTGTATGAAGTTGTTGGGACAGCGAGGGCGGGTTATTTTATGGGCTTGCCTTATTTTCAGGTTGCTGAAGCGGAGTTTGGGGAGAAGACTTTCTTGGGAAAGGGGGTTGAGCCTCTTTAAGGGGTGGGGGTTGGTAGCATGGATTGGGTGGAAGTTGGCATATTTGTTGGGATCTTAAGGAGTGTTAGTTTCAACTCTGAACCTCCTACAAGCCGTCGTTTGATTGTTACGAATCCCACGACTTCAAAGCAAGCCAGTCGCAATATAAAAGCAACTATTACATTCATCGACTGTCTTTCCTCTTTAGAATAGTTGTCCATTGTCTATTTACTATTATACGGCCCTCGCTCGCCACTCCAAGCGGACAGCAATTACATGATTAATACACTAGTAGTATGCCATCGCAAGTCCTCTGGCCTCTGATATCCGTATTCTAACATTAAACTCATAACACACACAAGGAGAAACCCAGTCATAACTCCATATCCGATAATGCCAATGCCATCCGCCAATATGCTACCCTTTATCGTCCCATCAACCCGTGTCTAGTTCAAGAGGCCCAGCCATCTATCACAGTCCCCGTAGTCTAATAACCCAAACAACTCATCTCCAACCGTCTCGCCTTTTGCGAATTCAGCCCAGACACCTTCCCGTCGGCCTTATCCCCTACAATCATCCACGAGCTCATATGGCACCTTTTTGGTCCCGCCTCCCAAGTCCACGCCAAGCATGTCCTCGCGTATCGCAGATTGCACTTCTTCGCACACTCGCCTGCACTTGCTACACCCTCGACCGTCCTGACAGCCTGGCCGGGTGCTCCGACATGGTCCGAATTCTGATTATGAATGCCGACAACCCCTTCCGTCTCCCGCCATAGAGCAGGTGCCTTGTATATATCCCACAGGTCGATCCAGAGGACGGGCTGGGTGATATTTCCAAAATGCTCACCGGTATCCAGCATCTTAGCGGAAGTCGCGAGAGTATGGAAGGCGACCACTGGTGAGCAGAATCTGTCGGCCCGGATCTTGCTCTCCCGTGGCGATTCCCCGTTGAATAAGTGGCTGTAGTCCTCGTTCAGATAAATGCCGACTCGGATGAGTGCTCTAGCCAGCAGCCTGTCACCCCAGACCTCCGAGAGAGACTCGGCGTGGGCCTTTTGCAGTGTTTTTCGGTTTTCGACGAGCATGGCTTGGATGGCTGCTTGGGATAGGATGATGGCGGATCCGCCATGAGCAAACCGGACTCTAAAGTCGCCGACTACATTTCCCAGGTAGTGCGGTTTGCTAGGGTCTAGATGTCCAAGGAGTGGTTTGAGTGAGGGCTGGACGAGGTACGTGTCGTCATCTGCAAGGATGTACCATGTCTTGTTGGGGAACTTGTCGTAAGCGAACTCAAGACCGGACATGAACTTGAGGGCGTCGAGTTCCCAGCCAGATGCCTTTGACAGCTTGAGGGCGATTTCCTTGTCGCCAGCTGCAATGGCCCTCTGGAGTTGGTGATATTTTTGGGCCCGTTGGTGAGATAACTGGGTGAGTCCTTGTGTATGGTGGACTGTTTTGTCTACCATGTCGTATACCGGCCGCTCCTGGCCCCGATATACCAAGTGATCGCCCTCATTGGAAGCAAAATCGGCAATAACAAGAAAGTCTCGAAACTCGCTCGCGTTGCTCAGTGACTCAAACCACGCCGCCGCCCTCTCCTTTGTGCCATAGCCCGTCTTTACGACAACCAGGACGTCCTCGGTCAGGTTGACAGGATATATCGGATTCGCAAAAACCCAGCGCTCGCACAAGGGTGGTCGGAATATCGACTCGAGAAGCTTCACGTTCCATCTCATGCCCATCCGGATGGTATTATCGTAAGGTAGAAACAGCCATAATCCGATGATGGCGAACAGATTGAGAATTATTAAGTTTAGGGGTTGTAAATGGTGGTGATTGCGGCGTCGGAAGTGACGCCACGAAAGTGAACGTCGCTGCAAGACCATCGAAACTGGGAGATAAGCGAGAGGCGTTCAGTTAAGTATCAATATATACGAATCGGTTAGACAGTGATAGTTTGAGTACCAAACGTGACAGCAGGGTTTGTTAACGAGTGAAGAATGAATTGCAATATCCAGCGTTGCAACCTGGGGAAAATGAGCGTCACTTCAGTCGCCGATACGCGTCAAGAGTGAATGACCCAGGTTTCATCCGGAACAAAAGGTTAAAAAACGAGTGTGTGGAATGCAAGTAGCCGTCGTTTACCTGAGACGGCTTTCCGCGGGTGAATGAGCAGTGTTTTGGATATGGGAAACAGACATGGTAAAGAGAAAGGAATACGAGAAAAAAAAGTGCCAAGCGTTAAGATTCCGGTTTGAAGAAAAACAAGAAAAAATATCTGCTTGGTACTCGACGAGGATCCGCGGACATTGATGCCAAGATGCTGGGCATGCCGGGCGCACATGAGATAAGGTCGAAGTGGTTTGACGGTTGACCTCATCATGCCGTAGTGGATCAATTTTTGGATGTTAGTGGACGCGTCAAACCTCCTTCCCCTGCATCCAAGATGGAGCCAAGATTTAATATTGAGCTACCGACCAATCTCACACCAACCAAACGTTGAATATGACCTGCCATTGGTTCGATTAGGCTTATCTAAAAACCTTAAATGTTGGCACTTGGCAAGCTAGTAGGGGGGTTCCGATTCTTCCGGACGTGAAGGAACAATGATGCCAAGAAGCATGGAATGCTACATAGAAGAGCTCGACATTCCTCAGGTACCTACAGAATACATCCCTAGATAGAGACGCATCTTGGGACATACAAGGGCAGTACACATACCAGATACCTAGACTATCAAGTGATTATGAGCCCTTTAGAAGAAAAAGGCGGAACAACTTTTCACGCCAACACTTTACCGTCGGCAACGTGCAACCGCATACGAAAACGACTCACATTGGTCCACGGCACCCTACATGAAGGTGCCCAACGAGCCAGTTCCCTTTTATAGCTATTGGCTACACCAGCTGGCCTTGAAATCAATTCCTTATCTCAATGTCACCTTACACCGCCATCCGCGGGTTCTGCTTTTGGCCAGCATGTGATTATCCCACCCGATAAATACATGCAATACGGGTTAACCATGGCTCATTACCCCCTATTTACCAATCTTCTTGAGGGACCATCCCTTGTAGCGAATTACGAGAACAGAAAGTAAGGAGGCAAACTAGCATCATCATTGGAATGTCGTCTCTTGCTATTCAGCTGAAACCATCAACAAGCCATTCAAATTTCATGTCTGGACATTTTTATGTTATCTATCTGATATCCCGACTTGGACATGGCAGATGAAGCCGGGGGGTGTTATTGATGAGTGGCTTTCTGATTCCATGTGAGCAAATTCAATCATTGCCGCACACGAGATTCGTGTCTGGAATCAAAGACTTTAATCCAACTCACCCAACTCGCTTGTGCCTTCTTGGCGGTTGTCTCGTTTTCTCTCTCCAGACAACCAATTCCAAACGGAAGTAACAACCTAATGTACATCATATTCAGTTGTATATACAAGCCCTAACCTATTCGACTAGAAGATTTAACCTAACAATACATACTACCCTATAATATATTGCCAATCCTATACCGCTATTTGCCCACCACCTCAATACAACCTACAATAACTTTTCCAATTCTTCTTTAAAAAACTCTAAATTAAAAATAGAAAATATTAAAAAACATTTTATTATATTTATAATTGCTAATATATACAATAGCAAAAACTAGGTCGTTATAGCCGCTAATTAGAGGGTCTTTTAATCTACAATTTCTAGACATTTCTATAATACTACCAACTATAAAAATTCCAAAAAAAAGTTCCAACAATTATTTAATTTACAAAAAAATTATATAACAACTTAAATACTTAATAAAGAAATTACTAAATATACCCTAAATTGTAAAAAAACTATAGAATTTGTATAATGTATTTTTAAAAAAAGAAGCAACCTAGCCCCCCTAAAATATTAATAAATTAATCGGTTTTTCAATTGCCATTTTAAAATCAAAACTAAATTATCAAATCTATTAAAAGAAAAAAAAGCTTATAAATTAATTAAAAAAGCCTACAATAATTTCTTTTAAAAATTGGACTTCTAAATTAAATCTAAAAAAGTAATTTTAATAAATATCGCTAATATAAATAAATATAATATATAAAAAGCCAAAACTAAAATTAGTAAAATTATTAAAACTATACTAATTAACTAAACATATATTATTATTTCTAACAATACTATTTAAATATTAATTATCAAATACAATATTACTAAAAATAAGAGGTTAAGTCTAGTAGTAGTTTTTACTAAAGCCAGCTTCTAAAACTAATAGTTTTTAAAAAAAAACAAATTAGAAGAAAAGTTCGTAAATTAGAAATATAACTATTTGCTTATAAATTAAAATAATAGTCTAATTGCCTTTAAATAATTGTAAAAAATCTATTTACCAAAAACTAATCCTTTTAAAATATTAAACTAACATATCCTTATCTTCAACAAATACGCCAACTATACTATAGAAAATTTTATATTTATTATATATAAAAACAAAATATAATTAATCTTTTTACTTCTATATATTTTTTATAAAATTTAATTACTAAATTAATTGGTATTTAGTTTATTAAAAATATACTTTTATCAAACTACTAAAACTCTAAATACTTATATTACTTTAACTACTATTAATAAAAAAAAGTTTTTATATACTTACCTAAATTTATTTAAAATTAATATAATTTCTAAAAATATAATATCTAATTTTAAAAAAACTAATATTTAATTATTTAATCCCAAAGTAGTTTTAAATAATTTAAAAGCTATTATAAAAAACAAAGTATTCCCAACAACCCCTTTTAAAACTTTTATACTAACCTATATAACCTTAAATAAATTGAGCAATTTTATAAACATTTTCCAAATTCCCCAAAAGTTTAAAAATTTCTACAAATAATTATAAACTATTAGTTATAATATATAGTTAGCTATTAGTAAAGTAGGTAAAACCTTAAACTAAAAAAATGCAACTATTACTAATTTGAAAGCGTAGGTTGACTATTTGACTACAGAATTAAAAGCATATAGGCCATATACGTATAAAAAGGTTTGTAAAAATAGCAATGATAAATTTGCTAGCATATAGAAAATTGTAAAAGCCTAATAGGCTAGTTAATAACCCCCTAAGCGAAAAAGGCGAAAAGGGGGCTTTATACAAACTACCTGCACCCTAGTACGCCAAGAAGTTGTTAAGCAAGCCTAGGAAATAATTGTCTATAGACTTAATTGTATATATAAATAAGAAAAAGGTTGAAATCTATATATTTGTATGTAATTTTTATAAAAATCGATGGTAGTTTGCCTATAGGGTAGTTAGTTAAAGCTATATATTGTAGGGTGGTATGTATTGTTGGGTCAAATCTTCTAATTCAGAATAATCTCGCGCTGGGACTTCTTGTACAAGTCGTGGATCTGCTACTAGTGGTGAATAGACTAGTGAAGCAAAAGATAAACATAAAACTCCCCATACACAATAAACAACCAACCATCAACCCACCTACACCCCCGTAGCAACCGGAGCAGGCGGCACCCCCACAGTAATACTCGCCTCCCCACTACTATCCTGCCCCTCAACAGCAACAATCATATAATTATGCCTCCCCATCTTCAGCCCCGCATCCTGCCACGCCTTGAAGTGATTCCCCGTCGTGACGGTGCCTCCCACCCTGTTCGTAGTACGAATAGACCAGAACTGGTCGAAGGTCGCCGTGCCTTGGATAGACGGTTTATTGACGCGCTTCTTGGTCATGATCTCGTACTCGCCCCCGTCGCTCGTCACGTTGCCCTTCATCTTGGCCTCGGGGTTGTCCGAGGGCTTGTGCGCGCCGTAGGCCTCGATGATGTAGTACTCGACTAGCGGGTTTGTCGTCCACCCGTAGATGGCGAGGTAGCCGTTGCCGATGGGGGTGAAGGTGCCGGAGTAGGTGACTTCTCTGGGGGGTTGTTAGTGGGTGTTTGAGTGTGAAGTGAATGGGGGGGAGGTTGAAGGCGGTGGGGTGTGTGATGAGAAGTAAGAATGTCATCTACTAACCGGTTGCTACCGGTGTTCCATCCTTTCCCAATCACAAAGTTGCCCTTGTCCCCTGACCACTTGACGTCAAACTTCCCGTCGGGTCCGTTCTTTTGGGTAATCTTTGCCTTGCCGTCGGTCCAGGACGACCAGAAGTAGGTTGCGGCAGGAGCGGCAAGACTCCCGGCGGCTGCAGAGAGGCCGAGGAGGAGAGTAGCGAAAGGCAGCATCGCGGTTGTAAGAGGTGGATGTCGGCTTTGTGGCTCACTGGCGGGTTTATAATAGTTTTTGCGTTTTTCTTCTGATTTCGGGCTGTCAAAATGGATGCATGAGCTGCCGGTTATTCAAAATACTCTCGTGATACGCCGGTGGGTCTTTCGTGACTGCCCATGGGAATATATCACAACCTCTTATATACACTGACAGGCCGTCTCTCTCTTCTACGTGATCAAGGCCGGTGTCGACCCAACTGCCGAAGGGGCGATACAAGTATCATCCCAGCCAATCCTACCTGCCACCTGCTATATATATATACATTATCCTGATCCCAGCCTCTCGGTCGTGAGGAGGAAGGAATCATGGGACCTGGGGTATACGTGTGCAATAAACAGTGCGCCTCTAACAGAACAAACAACTGCCATATATGATCGGAGAATTTCCATGAATCTCCGGCATGCGATTGGCGCGTTTCGACTTGCATCCACGAAGCTTGTTACCCCGGAATTTCGCTGATTGGCTCCCCCACACTTTGCACCACTGCCGGATAATACAAGCAATCAGACATGAGGGTCCTGTCATACCGCACTTATCCCATCCACTTGTCTTGCTTTAAATGGCCTGGGGCACGGAGCTTAGTTGCTCAGTTGGGAAATGGTATATATGACCACGCACTCACCCGTTTCTTGGCTCTCTGCAAAGTTGGACTCAAGTTGGTGCGGAAATGCAACCAAGAACGCCACACCCTGTTTATTCTCCGTCTACCGGTAGTCTACCTATCTAGGTCTTGGTCTCGGTCAAGCTCATTGCCAAGTCGATGAGGTTGTACCGGCTTCATTACCTAGTATCATGGCCGATACCTGCCCGGTTATTCCCACTCGGACCCACGGAAGTCGACAGTTACTTCACGGCGAAGGGTTTAATGACCTCCCAGACTCGCATGACACCTTCTCCGGCAGTCATATTTGCGGGGAGACCGCCGCGGTTTCGCTATACCCGCGTGCCCTTGTTGGAAAGAATCCCACCCGCGAAAACCAAAGGTTTGTCAGTTTATCAGAATAGTAGGGGAATGTATGCAGTTGGGAGTCTTACATGAAGCTCCGCTTATCAATCTTAGCTTCAAGATCTTCCATCTTGGCTCTTATCGCTTGGGTCTCGTTTTTTATCTCCCGGATCTCGTTTATTATCTCCCCCCAGGTAACTCCAGACGTTTCGATTTTAGGGATAACTCGACACTTTTTAGCGTCGACTTGTTCTGCCATCGTAAGAATGTTGTTTTACTGCCAGTCTTGATCGAGAATCTGTATAGACATCAGTCGGCGGACTGCAGGGAAGGTAGGGTGCAGAAGAACGATGAGCTGGGGTTGGCTGAAAGCGGCGGTTTGTTGCAGATCTGTTTCCTTTGGAAAATGATTTGAAATATTTCAAGGCAGGCACAGAGTAACTGATGGGGTACCTTATTTATATCCTGGATCAAGGACAGATCAGAATTTGCCATGGGATTGTCAATACGAGTCACTGTCATGTTCAACTCACCAAGATCGAATTACCATCAAAATAGAACGCACACCAAGAACCGGCTTCACTTACCCCTGGCTAGAGATATTATGCTTCCCAGACTCTCACACACAGCTTTAAAACATTCCCATAATATGCCAATGGATAAACTCCACCATATCACACCCCATCAACAAACCCCTGAACGTCCCTCGGCCAACTTCCTCACATAAACGCCATGACTCGTCTTACCCACCCAACAACCCACACCCATCCACCCAAGCAGGCACATAGATATAGGGAGATGGAGATCATAAGCTTCATCCAAAGCGTCAGTGGTTTAGTGGTAAAATCCATCGTTGCCATCGATGGGCCCCGCGTTCGATTCGCGGCTGACGCAAAGATTCACAGTGTTGAGATTGTCATGATCCTAACATCTCTATTTTTGGATGCTTTTCACATTAAGCTTATGGCTTCTTTTTTAGGCCCCTAGCCTTCGTTTTATACCTTTTTATTCCCTTCTATCTTTTTAGTTTCTGTTGTATGCTAGGAGGACAAATTGAGGTTCTCTCTTGTACAAGCCCATACTTGTTCACTCAAGCCACAGATGCCAGTTTTCAACAAGCGGAAACAAGCTGTAGTGTAGGTAGACTTGATCAACCCATTTTGTCCGTAATTTTCATGATCATGTAGGCTGAAAGTTGTAGTATCGACTGATACCAGATGGTCAGCCCAAATCATACCCAAGACATCTCTGTCCGGCCACAACTCGAGCAACCCTCTCACAGAACCGTCAATCTCTATGGCAGATATGGATGCCACAGCATCAAAATAAAACACCCAGCGCCTGATCTAGTCCCAAACCAACCAAACCTGTTTTCAAATTTGCCCAAAAGCAACCCAAATCTCCATAGCAACTCCATACCCCAGTTTTAACAACAGCCTTCCAGCCTACTCAACTCTCGTCCGCTTATCCGTGCTCTCGCCGGCATCGTCCTCATCCCGCTTATGAACAGCCCCAGCGCCATCGCCAAGCTCCCCACTGACGCCCTCCTCCTCAAGCTCAACCTCCTGTGCCTCCCCAATCCAGTTCCCACCCGCATCGAAATACTCGTGCATGTTTTCCGCCGTGATCCAACCACCGCTACCAGGCATGGGAGGAGGAAGTCCTCCGGCGTTATCACCGACATAGACACCCTCGAAGCCCTCGACAGGCTGGTAATCCGTCTCGAAGACGATTCTCTCGGCGTTGTCGGCTGCCTCATCGTCGTCTGGGTCGACCGGGTCGGGGTTGAGGTTGGAGCATTCCGAGATGGCTGCGAAGAGCTTCTGGGTCTCTGATGTGGGGGCGGCAAC
>Ga0247781_1000728_pt1 | contig 10431 bp, 6 predicted proteins | sample UWRJL184509B5_FD_179922 | JGI IMG/M metagenome (GOLD analysis project Ga0247781, IMG submission 179922) | Plant litter microbial communities from Arlington Agricultural Research Station in Wisconsin, United States - UWRJ-L184-509B-5 | ecosystem: Environmental > Terrestrial > Plant litter >...
CCCCTGTCGCGGGCGGCTAGTTGGCCCAGGACAGCGCCACCGGGAAATTACAGATGCGACGGCCAGACCGTCGCGTACCGAGCGCATATGCGCTCATACAATGCCTTGATAAAAGTCTCGCTTAATTTGATATTTCTCGTTCAAGCCCCACTCAAATATGGAATTTTAGTCAGTAAATGTTTGACTAAAGTTTCAATTATCCGTGGTGGAGGTGAATTCCCTTCACTGAGGGGCGTGAAATGAAATTTCGGAATCATGGTGCGCTCAACAGTGGCTGGTATTACCGGGGACTGCAGAAAGGAGGTTACACCACCGCGGCCAGAAGAATCGCTGCGACAGATCCGACGATTGGCGGTAGTTAGGGTTGAGTCAAGCAAAACTCTCTCAAGGTGAGATGCGGTTTATCTCACCTCTTGTGTTTACCCCCGCTTTTCAAGAACCTTCTTGTATTCCAATTGCCGGGCATGGTATTGTGCATAAGTTCATACAGCCGGAAACGGAACACTACCTGAAGCGAGACAATAGTGACACATAAAACCCACAAATTCCTATCCCCACAACACAGCCATTACTTAGTCAATTAAGCTCAAACTTTAAACATAGGTTTTTATATACAAGGGTAATACAAAAATAAAGTTTTGGATTTTTAGAATTTTTTTCCATGACGAAATATCAATTTTGAAGTCTTGAAAGTCAACATCTGTTAAGACTTGCATTATATGTATTATGTAAGTAAGATAAATTCTTCTTATATATATTAATACGTTAATACTTTTAAAATAACGTTTTACTTTTCCTTTATTTATAACTAAATTATATAATTTATTATATAATTTTAAATATGGAGAAAAAAACAAGTTAAAAATAATAATATTATTAAACTAAGTAGTAAAAATGAAATGGAAAATGTTTTTAAGACTTTATAATAGATATATTATTATATATAAGTTTCTAAACATATAGCAATTATGGTGATATTTTTATTAATTCTTTTATATCTATACCCGTATTAAAAAACTAATTATATTAATAATAAAATAACTGGTTTATAAATACTTCTCACTTACATATTTCTTACTTCTAAATATATTAAATTAATTATAACATCATTCTTCTTCTTAATATTATTTACTTTAATAATCTTATTACTATAAAGTTAATAATTTCTTACATATTTAAAATTATATGATAAATTATACAATTCAATTATAAAAATAAGAAAAGTAAAATACTATTTTTTAAGTATTTAAATACTCATTTTCATAGAAAGATTTTACTTTACTTACATAATACATATAATGCAAGTCTTAACAGATGTTAACTTTGAAGACTTCAAAACTGATATTTCGTCATGGAAAAAAATTCTAAAAATCCAAAACTTTGTTTTTATATTACTCTTGTATATAAAAACTTATGTTTAAAGTTTGAGCTTAATTAACCAAGTAATGGTTGTGTTGTGGGGGTAGGAATTTGTGGGTTTTGTGTGGCGCTATTGTTCCGCTTCAGGTAGTGCTCCGTTTCCGGGTGTTTGAACTTAAAATCCATATATTGTGTTTTTTTCCAGATGGAAGATGGTCGTCTCAGGCTGAAGCAAAATTTGACCATCTCGGTGTCAAACGGAGCAGTAGTTGCGAAGTGTCATGGACCTTATCGGAATAGTTCACATTTAGCAAGGAAGTGTAGTGGGGGTTGACATTAAAGGCAACCTCTAACTCGATCAATTCGGGCACACCAACACCCACGTAAAGGCTTCAGCTACTTATAACAACATTTGGGTTTCTAGAGGTATATTAGACTTCTGTATTGTTCTGGGACTCCTCCAAATTGTCATTCCAAGTGCCGTCCACGTCGCCACATTAAAAGACCGGACCATGCCTATATGTGCTTGCTCTCCTAATTACCGCTTTGCCTTACAGTCGGCCAAAACCTGTACGAGTCATGCATCTCCGGAAGGACGGAACACGCTCTCATGGTACAGTCACCTCTTAAAAGTATTGAAACATTTTACCCTTTTACACCTAAACTGCCCTTTTTAGCTTGCTTACAGCTTGGCATTGCAAGGTATGTAAAATTAAGTAATAATTATTAGTAATAAACTAGTGCGATGGCGCAACAGGGAAGAAACTATAAAGAGAACTACACTTACAAAACGTTATTGTCGGCCTGAAAGGCTGACTCCCAGACTACTAGTCCTCCGATCGGAGGGATATAAATGTAACTGACGTAGAAAAACAGATACGTACCTAATATAGAACAAAACCTAGTATATGACGGTACCTAGCATGGAACAGTGCCTAACATAGAACAATAAAGGAAACGCGACCGTGGATCAGGTCATCTTCCTTCGATCGAAGGGCCAGAATGTCACTAGGCTTTTAATAGGAGGTCTTCGTAGTGAAAATCGTCGGATCGATTATTAATTAAAAGAAGCACGGTTCAAAGAACCGCGCGGCACAGCCCCTTTTTAACAGTGGCACGCGCCAGAGAACGCATCGCTATGTACATAAACAGCTACAGTAATATTACACACAGAGCCCAAAAAGAACGACAGGGTCGGCCTGAACAAACGCCTCAAGTTAATAAGGAGACAGTTTATTAGGATTTGGCTCAAGTGATTATTTACGGTAAGTTAGAAACTGTTAGATATCTAGTTAACGGAAGAAAGAAAGGGGCAACTGTGACGGGATCGACACCCAATAGTAGTATGAAAAAAGTTCCTCATGACGGCTGCGTAAGGTGGTGGGGTAACTAGTCTCTACACGCAAGCTCTAAGCTCAATCGATAAGCTATCTAGCTAACCCTAACCCTAACATAGTCTAACTAAGTCCTTCGTTCGTCACAGCAACCCACTCTACTAGAGCTTAGAAGGAAAAATATCAGGTTAATTACAGATTGGAGCTAAATTGAAAGGTACTGTTAGCAATTTGTTAAAAAGGAGGGGGTTCTAGGCAGAGCCCAGAACACCACCGGCCGGAGTGTGGTAGAATACGGCTGAGCGGAGCTGATCGGAGCTGTACGGAGCTGTACGGAGCTGATAAAGCTGAACGGAGCTGAATTGGCTGTGCCATTTCAGCTAAGTGCAATGTATGAGCATATAAGTTCTCTGGCAGAGCCAGAGAGCCAAAAAGCAATACAATCAAGCAGTTGCAACCCTTATTATTTCACAGATTCCAGTGTGTGGTGTTTCTGACACTAGGCCTGACCACAGGTAACGCTGTGATATTTAGCTAGAACCTAACAGTTCCACTTAATAATATGCTCCACTTGCTGATATGCTCCACTTGATGACATGCTTTACTTAATGACATGCTCTACTTGATGACAATCCACTTGATGACATAGTTGACAAAAAAGAAGAGGTGTGAAAATAGCTAGACATTATACCATTAGTCTCAGTAACGCGGTCTTACCCTCCTAATTTGGCGGCAGATACCGCAAGATCAGGCGGCTTTAGCTGCTTATATTCTCTACCTCTTTCTCTTACTTTACAGCAGTGGCGTGAACGTAACATATGCAATTTTCTACTGATTGTCGCAATTTTGCCCATTTGGGTCATTTTAATAATTTGTAATAAAAACTTACTATAGAATATAGGTACCGCTAAGATCGCCTGCGAGAACATTACCACGCTTGTATATTGACAGCAAGAGCATTGGTAATAAATCTATCTTTAACTTATTTTGGCTTTCTTAAAGATCGGTAATAATCTATATTCTGTACGGATAACCCTAAAGGCTATAGATAAAGACAATACTGAAATGTAAGGTAAAGTTGTCACATATACTTAATTAACACTTACTCTGCAACCGAGTCCCCTAGCTCGCTAAACACCATCAGTTTATCTCAGCAACCTCAGCCCCTTAGTCTATACCCCCCCTTTAAAAACGGCCCCACATGCTAACTAGCCAATCATACCGCCCCACTATCAACCACAAACTAAAGGTCTGAGGGCGACTTGCGCGAAAACGGCCTTGATGTCACAAATCACACCTAATTCTAATCCTTGTATTCAAAGGCTTGCATCCAGCCAACCACTTAGCCAAAGTTTATGAAAAAGGTATCATATCATAGCCCTTTTTTCAAACTATATAGTAATTTTTTTTATGTAATTAATAAGCTTTATAAAAGTAATAATTGAGATTTTTATATAGTAAATATATTAATAATTAATTAAATAGTTATAATAAAATAAAATAAAATTACCATAGTATAGCTTAATAAATCTAATATAGTATTAGAGTAAGTTTTTTCTAATATACTATTATAGTAAGTTTTCTCTAATGTATAGTTTATATAGTATAAATAATGAAGGTTATATATTATTTATATACTTTTTTCCTTAATTTTCAGATATGAAAGAAATAATTAGTAAAAATATAAAATATAAAATAAATATTACTAAATAGAGTAAAATTCTAGTATTCAAATAGTATCTATTTCATTTTATCATCTTATAGATAAGGTTAATAAATAAAGGAGTTAACTTATTATATGTATCTTTATATAATTATTCTTAATATTAATAAATTAACGAATAATCTTACTATAAAACAAATATTACCATTAGAACCAGCTTAGTAAGGTGGTTCTAATAAGTTTACTGTATAGTTAATAACGTACTGTTATTACTATATTATATAGTAAAATATAGTTAAAAAGACTGTATTATTTTGCTTTTGCTCTTCTTTTTTATAAATTAAAAGGGTTATCGTTATAAAAATTATAAAGTGAGTTAGATTTCATAAATTTCTAACTTAATATATATTTTTGTTACGCACGGGCTTTATAACGGCTAAAATCGTCCTAGACATCTATTTTAGATTTGAATTTTTCGAGAAAAAAGCCTTTCCCTTTAAGTTACATCTCGGCCAATATTACTCTAAATTAAAATCCAATTAATGATTCAAAATCTTCGTGCACGGACCATCTTCAGCATAGTTTTATTATTTTGGTACAATAAAAGGGGGGCTGAGAATTACGGAGTTACAGTAGAGTTTGGCTTTTGCGACATGAAGGCCGTTTTCGCGCAAGTCGGCTACAGACCCTATTTTTGAGCGTTGCTGCTGTTTGGCCCCACTTATACATTGTGACGGACCACGATGCCAAGTGCCAGCCAACCCCCCCCTCGGCCACTGCAACGCACTAGCCACAGCTCAAAAATAGGGGCTGTGCTTGCAGAGATAAGTCTTCACCTAGGTCAACTCGTTGATTAGGAGCAGGCCGTAACACTAAGTATTTTACTCTGTCAGAAAGGAAGGGGTTCTGGCCAGAGGCCAGAACACCATACTGAAGAAGACTCTGGAATGGACTAGAAACGGATTGGTAATATTGGCCACGCAACGCGCAAGCGTTGCCACCACCTAGAGCTGTATGAAAAGGAGTACTCTGGCGAAGCCAGAGTACTAAGGACAAGCAATTCAATCAAGCAGTTGCAGCCCCATTGTTCAACAGTTTTCCAGTGTGCAGTGTTTCTGACATACTCCAGGTCGCCGGGTCCTTTCTAATTAGTTCAGAGGGGCTGGCGGGTCACCACGTCCCGGCCCCCATAATTGGCCACTCACGGCTAGCCCGTGCCCCCTTCTTAAGGTCATGACCAGGTGACACCGCTCTTACGATCTGTCTTCACCTCGGTCACTACAGTATACTAGGAGCAGGCTGTAACACTAAGAGGGTAATTCTAATAGCTGAAAACAACCGTTTGAAAGAGGACTAACGTGCTGTTAAGCCTTACACCAGAAAAAGAGTACAAGAGCCTCCTAACGATAAACTTCCGCAAATAGAAGATATCATTACAGTGGAGGAGGCTAATAGGAAGGCCCTTAAGTAAAAGAGGGTCGTTAACCAGCCTGTGGAGAAAGTTATGGCCGAGGAGGTGTAGGAGATGATTACTGTTAATATAAGTAATATCAAGAGGCTTCTGGATATGGATTAAGCTTTTTGTAGAATAGAAATTTAGTAGGAAATGGATGTTCTGATTATTTAGGGGGCGGGGGTGGATAGTGTGGATCCATTATATTGTGAGGTCGTTGCATTGTTGGGTGGCGCCTTCTAGGCTCTGCTCTGCCAACGCGCGAATTTCTGAGTTGTGAGTATCCATGCTGTATTGTCCAGTGGTAGTATTGTTGGTACATACCTTTGCGGGGGAGGTTTTTGTAATGATAGGTTGTTTGAAGACACTAGACGGTTTGACCTGGGCATGAGATGCAGAAGAAGTCCACAGCAATGCGTCCGAGTTTCATAGTGTGTTTTCTACCTAGCACAAAGGTGTTATATAGGGTTACTGAACTCATGTCCGTGCATCAACTGCAACAGGAAGCAAATTCGGATAGGCATGCGGTGGGTGATATCTGGCTTTGTTGATTTTGTTGGAGTTTGAAGGAGCTACGATGCATAGAGAGGTGTGTGTCTTGGAGACACCGGGATGTCCTCGAAGGAAATGATTCCGACATCCGTTCCCACTGCCGCCACATAAACCGCCCGTAAACACGCTCTTCAGTCCATCAGCTCCACGGTCTTAGAAATCACGTAGTCGACCAGCGGTCACGGTCTTGTGGAAACTTCTTACTAGATATGATTGATTAGATATCCACAAAATCGAGACCCAGGGTTACAAGTCACTATGTCAGTACTTCGAGGAGATGTGAACCAGCTGGGAGGAATACCAACAGTTCGCTAACTACCACATCGCCAACCAAGCCGGCCATTTAGCCTACCCGTAGTCACTGGATGTGATGGGTTTGAAGAGCATGCAATTTCTTAGTCATAAGGTCCCAATGGCTGCCTTTATGCGCCGAAGCGCAGACTATGGAGAGGCTGTCCACCACCATGATCCTCTGGAGCCGCAATGTAGAAGTACGAAACATCCTTCTCGGTAGCCACACAAATCTTCTGCAGACTAGAATGTAGCTCCTCGGCGTTGCACCGATCCTCCTTCTTTACGAAAACGCGCTCGATGAGGAAGCTCAGGATATCCCGCCATGCCGTGCTCTTTGAGAACTGAGGGCTGTCTTTGAGGACATCCAACAGCACTAGAGACAGTGCCTCAGAGGCATCAAAGATGTCACCCAACATTGTGTGGGGGATATCCAAGGTGCCACCGCCCGTTGTGTGAGGCAAACCCAAGGTGCCACCATCGGAATCGCTGCGCAACTGTTTGCGAAACCTTCTGAAGCGTTTGACAGTGTCCATCCCATGCAGGAGCCACAGCATGAACTCCAAGAAGGTGAGACCCATTGACCAGACATCCCACATGCGGTATTGTCGCTCTGCCTCCGAGTCCGGCCGCAGGACATCGTATTTGCGCTCTGCGGCTTGCCTGTCACTCCCACGATTCCATGTTGTCGGCATATAGACTCCGCGCCTCCCGGGCGCAATACCCGCGATGACTAGACGGCCAAATCCTCCAACCTCTCTGGGCTCACAAAATCGTAGGATTGTTGTCGAGCAGATGCCATCAAGCGTCCCATTAGCTTGATGGAAGACTCTAAGACCGTCTGCCAACCCCGTAATTTGTTGCAGAGTCCACAGAAGCAGCTCCGGTGATCGAGGCTTAGAATCATCCAACTCCCAAAGCTCTTCTAGACTTCCATAGTCCGCGAACGGGAAGAAAGTGTATAGTGTATCAAGAGAAGACCCTTTTTCTTCTCTCCTCACCCAAAACAGAAGCTTGATGATGTGCGGGTGGCTCAAGGCTCTTATGCGGTCGAACATCCAAGGATATGTGTCCGAAAAGTCATCTAGGTACCCGCGCATGGTAGCTTCCGTCTCAGAGTCGCCGCCCTGCCCCCATTGTTAGCATGGCCGATGGTGAGGGTATCTGATGCGATGGGTAACGGCTAAGAAATACGCACTCTTGATGCTGTCCTGAAGTGGGCCTTATCAATGGAGACATGGTAAACACCTCCGGAATAGGCAGATCGTCCCGGTTTGAGATCTCGAATGGGCAGTGGACATCTTCGATCAAGAACCACATGTCCACCAGTTCCATCGAAAGTCGGTGCCTGCATCTGCCATTGTGTGTCGAGGAATTTGATGACCTTACTCCGCCTCCAGGAAGTAAAGGAGAGATATCCTTTTCCCCTGGCCGAAATGAACACCCTATTATCTCGCTCGATGGGTAGATCGTCGTCGATGAATCCTTCCTCGAGCAAGTCTTTTATCCGGCGTGATTCGTCTATGAGGCATAGAATAGCGAATGTCTTGCTCGCATGTTGAACAATACGGTCTGCTAGACCCGGCGACAGGATCTTGGTTGCCAACGAGAGTTCTTTGCTGACATTGGGGACAGTGAGTATGTTTTTCAGCGCGTCCCGCGGTAGGTAGAGCTTGCCCCTCTCGAAACTGTGAACTAGGGCTGCTTCCAGGGTTTCGGACAGGTCCGCCATCTTTGGGATGCCCGGCTCAACTCAGAACCTAGGTATGGACCTAAGTAGACGTGAATATCGGAAATGGTTCGGCGGTCAGCGTCAAGACCACTCTGAAACGGTATCATGGGGCTTGGGGACTGTATTGGAGCCCGAGTATTAATTAAGTATTCGATAAATAGGTAGGTATGTCGGATGTAACGCGGAAGACGATTCGTCCAACCATTCCACACCCCCGTGGCGATGACACATAGAATACTTCCATTCGATAATCCATTCAGCTGCGCAACGCAAGATAACGTCCGCCATGCTGATTGGGATCTTCCTCAGCCAACCAATCCACATCTCCGTAGCGATGTGTCATGGAATACTTCCATTCGATGATCCATTCAGCTGCGCGACGCAAGATAGCGTCCGTTACGCTGGTTGGGTTTTTCCTCAGCTAACCACATTGAGAGAAACCGCATGCTCAAGAACTCCGAAACCCTACTGTGCTCCCACCCCCGGGAGAACTCGTCCGAAAACTCACCACCTGTCTAGCAGTGGCTTCTCCGTCACCGCTCCCCCATGGAAAATGGCCAGTCACGGGAAAAGACTCCCTGGCGAAAACGGGTACCGTCTTTTATTCTGTCATGAGAGATATCATTCCCTTCGAGCCCTGAGGGGGGCGCCGCTCAGCGACGATGGTCCAAAGGCGCTTCCGATGCCTTTCGATAGCCTTAGTGTCAGATCGCAAGCGCCAAGCGTCTCAAGGATTGTCGGAAAAATAGATCGGCATCCGATCCAAGATTTCGACGAGTGGCTGCTCGGAAGTCAAGACAGTGGAACCTCGACCTTCATGTATGTTTGAGTACCTAAACCTTCACACTAGCAGACAGACTGGTAGCCGCGCTAACATGGCCCATGCAACTAGTCTGGGATCTGCCTTGATGGGAACTCAATTTGGGGAGAAATTCCGAGATTTTCCTGACGTGGATGCTTTCCCTCTTCACGTCTTGCCCTTCCCGGTTTCGCTCTACCCTCGAGTCGAGTCACACTTTGCACTACCACGGGCTACGCCAGAGCTCCTGACATCCCGGGACACACATTCACATTTCCAAGCATACCAGACCGAGACATGGGTTGGATTTACATTGTGTTTACCCTCCCGCGGCATCATTGATCTTCACATGTGCGCCTCCATTTCGTGGCGCCCTGAAAAAGGAACAGTCGGCGTCCTGATTCAGGGCTGTACCAGCCAACAGCAAGGGCGTATCGGAAGACGGCTCGAAGAACTATCCGTCTTCGCTTTCCATCCCCTCTTACTCCCAACCATTGCCGTTGAGTTAAAGACGGAGTGTCTGCACGAAGAAGAGGTGGACCTCTGGAAGTCGCTTGTCACAGTTGAGGACCTCAGCAAACAGACTGCCACACCGGTTGTCCCGCGGATGCAGCAATACTTACATGCGGAGCCACCGCTACAGCCGCGGCAGAAGCTCAGCCAGAGTTGCTACGGAGCGCCGAAGAGCACGCGAGCAAGAGATACGGATCAAGTCGTCCATCGCGGGAGGGTGCCCTTACCGCACGACTGTGAGCGTGCGTCAGCTGATACTGTGGAAACCCCACTGAGCAACGACGTGGTAACACACCAAGAAGCATTCGACTCCAAGGGAGATGAAGTCACGATTCCGGTTCTTGGCGTCCTCCAACGGACAAGTTATGCCGAGAGCCACGTTAAGTCACTCCTGCTCGCAATCGACGGGATCCGGAAGGGTATCAAGACTGTGAGCGACACAGCTAAGGACCATGACAGGGATGGTGCGGAGTACATAACTTCGGCGGGCGAGATGTTGGCCGAGAAGTTGGATTTCGTGGAGTATAAGATCAAGGCCATCATGGCTAATATAACGTTCGTCGAGAAACGTGCCCAGGCGCAGCAGGCTGCCGTATGTAACCCGTTCTTTCTTTCTCCCCATTGTTTCGCTCTTCTCCTCCCTCTAGAGATCCGTGTTTCCTTCAAGTTCAGGCACCAACACTATTAACTGGGCCGCTTTCACGACGACCAGATATTCAACGATCTCGCTCAGAA
>Ga0247781_1000729_pt1 | contig 10430 bp, 5 predicted proteins | sample UWRJL184509B5_FD_179922 | JGI IMG/M metagenome (GOLD analysis project Ga0247781, IMG submission 179922) | Plant litter microbial communities from Arlington Agricultural Research Station in Wisconsin, United States - UWRJ-L184-509B-5 | ecosystem: Environmental > Terrestrial > Plant litter >...
AGCGGCTTTTTGCCTAGACGGTCTTCGGTCACTACTTTCGGGAAGTACCATGTCAAACTCCTGCCCCACATTAGTCTTCATGCAGTATCTCCCCCGTATAGTAGTGGTTTTCATACATTTCCGGCCATGGATCCAATTGACGCTCGAGGTTGGACTTACCAGGAGGAATATCTTTCCAGCAGGTATCTCAAGTTTACCAGGGACGATATTCAGTGGAAATGCAACGCCGGGGCCGTCTGCTTGTGCGGCGAGGAGCTAGAGGACACACCTCAGTACAACAACAACAAAAACAGCAACAACAACTTAAAGCAGGACGGCTCGACACCTTGGGAGGTCGTTGTCCGTGGTTTCTCGGGCCGGGTATTCACAAACGAGACCGACAAGCTACCTGCGATCTCGGGCCTAGCGGAGAGATTTGCTACAGAGCAGCAAGAAGAGACAGTACAGTCGAGGTACATTGCTGGGTGCTGGGAGGACAGAATCATGAGCCTCGCAGACCTTCTCTGGTCCGTCGAATTGAGTTACATACCAGGCGAGGTGTCTTACCCCCCAGAAAGCTACGTCGCCCCGAGTTTCACCTGGCCCTCGGTCAACAAACGCGTTTTCTTCCCCAATTCCTCCGACGGAGGGATCGTGCAGCCACTCTGCGAAGTTATCAGAGTTAATGTACAGCCCTTGTCTCCGGATAGACCATTCGGCCGGGTATTGCCCGGGGGCGAGTTGGTTGTCCGCGGCCCGCTCATTCGTCGATGCATCCTCCAGGTCGCTCCGAGCTCAGATCGCGGAGACTTCACAAGGTTTAAAGTCAGGATCAATGAGGGTTTCGTGTCATATCCGCTGGAGCATCCGGATGACCGCCCCACTCGCCCCACTAGTAAGTGCTACCTTGATTCCACTAGTAGGTGCTACCTTGATTGCCGCGTTTCAGAATCTGCCTCTCTGCAAGGGGTGAGGTCCCTTCATCGCTGTCAGGGTCTCAATTGTCCATTGATCTCAGACACGTCAAAACATCACCGGTTGTTAGACTTGGAAGAGCCAATTAGAACTAGGGTAAAAGACCTGGCTGAGGTTGATGTGTTGCTAGTTCTGACGAAGAAGCACCGCGCCGGGTGGAGGGCTATCGATGCCCTCGTCTTGGGCCGGCCTGATCCTAACAGTCACGTCTATCAAAGGATTGGGCTAGTTCAGTGGAGGCCAGAAGGCCCAATACTTGCACTGGAGGCCAGTGGCTTGGAACCGTGGATGACAGAGGTCATGATTCAATAGGTTGGCAGCAGCATCGAGTTGTCAAGGGTTCTTCCTTTCAAACTTAGCTTGGTCGGTAGTTTCACTGTTCTTATCCGAAGCTGAGCGGAATCGTCAACAATTCTATGTTCATCTGGCAACTTTGCGCATTCATCCTGCATGAAAGGACATGCCAACACTCTTGGTCATGCTGATAATAATGACACCTGTCGTACAAGCAACTTCTCCAAGTTTCGACACACATAGAACTGAACAGGAATACATGCACATGAATTTCAGGACATCGACTAATACGGCTTTCCTCAGCCAATTCTCGTTCATTCCTCGCAAGTTGTGGTCTGATATCTATCTGGGACTGTAATTTGTTGATCCAAGGTCAGACACTCAGCAACTCTGCCTACTCAACTCAGTATAATGCCCATTGAACACAAGACGTTCCTTTGCATGAAGCCCATTTTCACGGTACTCGTTGCACTGCCCAGCAATCTTCTTCATATCGTTTGCAATATCCCTGCAGTTGACAAGGATATACGCGCCAAACTGTGCACCTCCCAGTCAGCATATTTCCCCACAATCAACTACAATTCGTTCGACAAGGCGGAAAGGAGAAAAAAAGGGAAAAAACCTACCCGGCTACAAAGAAGCATGCCACAGTTCCACGAGCAGCTGAACCTCGTGCACTTGTTCTGGCCACCGCCATCCACCGCACACTGCGAGTATCCCCCGCCCATCGCGTACAGGGTATTCAGTCCCTCCTGGCAGTCCTGCCACCACACCCAAGCGCCGTTGTTGCAGTCGAACGAGCCGTCGTCACGCTTCAGCACCGCCGCTGGGTTTGGCGACATACCGCTCCTCTTGTTCGCCGCGGACCCCGAGTCAAACGCCTAGGGGGTGTAGCTGGGGTTGAGGGCTAGGATCTGGGCGTAGATGGCGTTGGCTGAGGGGCTGTAGAGGGTGGTGTTTGTGGGTGCGTCGGGGGAGAGGGGGCCGATCCATTTCATGGGGACGAGCGGGATGTCTTCGATGGAGGGGGAGTCGGAGGCGTGGGTGAGGGTGTAGGCGGAGGGGAGGGCGAGGGTGGTAGGAGCCGCGAAGGCTAGGAGATCAATGGCGGTCTTCATTGTGTGGGGATGATGAGTTGAGTGGCTTTGGAGAAGAAGATAACTCGAGGGGCACAGGAGATCCTATAGCACTGGGTTGCGCAGAGACCACTGGATATATATGATTTTCTGTCCTTCCACATCTCGCAAGGAGTTTACTTACTCCTGTCTCAATACACCGCAGCCCAAAAACTCCTATTGACTTGTGATACAAAACCGCTGCACTAAAACACCGCAAAAGTGAATCCACTGATACCAGCATTTAGTAACAGCGACTATATCTATATTGTTCCACATGACTGTTTACTATTTCGCCCATTCCTGACGACTCGCTTGCCCAGGCGCCAATATGAGCGAGAACCTTGGATTCGCGTGGTAAGACGCATCTAGACCAAGTCTTGATCGGTAATAAGCTCACACCAATTATATCCCTGAGTCGATAGGGCGTAATATTTGCTTCGCGCGGCAATATAGTTACACGAGCGACGTAGCCGGCCGTGCGACTTGGAGTCTTGAATTGCGAGGAGTAGTTAGTGGTAGTGTCTGGGCTGATGTGGGTGGATGAGGTTGAGACAGTGATGGTTTTCGACAATGAAAATGAGCCGATACGCTCATACCTGTTATTCACATTCAATGTTGTTTGTGTTTGGTAGCGGCGCGGGGGTGTGCTAAGTACTAGTGGAGGTGTACAGACTGGTCTTCATGGTGCCACTGCGACATTTGCGGGACACAAGCGTCTGATCCGGTGTTGTTGTGATAAATGGAAGGCCCTGGCGTTCCTGAATTGCCTGTGTGTATATGAAATTAGTGCTTAGTATAACTACAAGTACATTGAAAAAAAGTCATGCATATCACTCGAGTGACTCAACAATCTAGGTAAGTCAGGTGGGGGGCTTTTGGAACACCCCTGCCTTTGGGACACCCATTCCCATAAATAACTCTGAAAGCCAGGGTCGCGTAATTAATTAAGCGAAATTACTAAGCAAAACAAAACATCAGCATAAAATACTTTATTGGTAGTTTACTAAGGGTATATATTTATTTTTTCTTTTTAGTTGCGTATTATAGTTTTATTTATCGTTAAAGTTTAAAATTTCCGTTTACTAGCAAATCCCATACATAACCCTAAGATTTGTTCTTCTATAATTACTTACATAATACTTAATAAATAAATATTTAATAAATACTATTAAATACAAGAGCGTTACTAGCATCCAATATTGTATCTTATATAACTATAAGCTACGTATTTTATAATTATATTTCCAATAATATAAAAAGCTTAGAAATTTTATATAGGAGCTTTTTTCACTTTTAATTATTATTTTAATTACATAACGTCTATATATATAAACTAAGTTTTGCTTAAATAATACCTTTTAATAACATAAAATATTATTTGTTTAATTTTAAACTATAGTATAAAGCTTTTATTTAAGAAAAATAAATCCTAGGGTTATATATAGGATTTACTAGTAAATGAAAGCCTCGAACTTTAACATTGAATAAAACTATAATAGGTAGCTACAAAGAATAAAATAAACATATACCCCTAGTAAACTACTAGTCAAGTATTTTAAGCAGGTTTTTGTTTTTATCTGGTAATTTCGCTTAATTAATTACGTGACTCTGGTTTTCAGGGTTATATATGGGAACGGGTGTTCCAAAGGCAGGGGTGTTCCAAAAGCCCCCCACCTGACTTAGGTACGTACCTTCAAGGTTTTGGTGCTCCAAAACAAGGTCAATATCGTTGAGGTCTGATTCAGCGTCACCGTGGCGAACCTTGAATTCAACTGCTATGCCAACCAAATCACCCTTAGATATGTCATAGGTCGTCTCAAAACGGTAAAGTTTGTTGAAATCGGCGACGAAAGACTGGTATAACAAAGAAACATCAGGCAATATTGATTTGCACACATGGCACCCCTTCCAAGCCGCCTTGACCAGTCCCGCTGCCGAGTCCTGGTGTTTGCTGGATAGCGTTCTGTCTTCCTTTGGAATCTGTCGGACAGACCAGCTTGAAGCGAGGGCTTCATGACACTTCCGACACAATTGAATCTCCGGTAGTTGATTGGGTTCATCATCAGGGGATGCGTTTTGACGAATGTGGAATTTCCACGGCAGCCACGGGCGAATGGAGGGCATCGTACCGAGCCACTGGGGGCATAGCTATTGCTCCTTTGGTAAATTGATCTACAACAGTAAGCATTAAGGTTGGAGAGCTGCCCTGGTGGTTAGAAATTCGAGTTTTAATAAGTTTTGACTGTGAGGTTGCCTTTTGAGGGTTATGTGGCGTTTGGGAGACCCAAAGTGGTGTGGTGGCTAGGCTTGGGGTTAGGGGTGTTGGTGTTTGAATACGTATATCTAGCTTCGATATTACTCTGTTTGGGTCGTACGGTATAAGGCCGGCTCCGGTAAAGCCCCCTTGGCTATTTTTTTCCGTAATTGAAGTAAAGAATGCTTCTTTAAACGAACAGAGAAATTCCAGCTTACTGATATGTGTGATATTTATCTACATTAACTGCTTAATCTGATGGCTGTACGCCTTTTTTTAACGGCCTAAAACAACTAACATCTAAAGGCTGAAGTAGGTGTGAGGCGTGTGCAGGCATACAGAGCGTAATGATGTTATGTGCCTGGTAGTAAGCCTCGAATTCATCGGAGTGGTGGCTCTTGTGGCCGTTAAGGATTAAAAGCCGATATTTGCCCTTTGTACGAGATAATGTATGTAAATTAAAATGCTGAATCTAATCCATACTTTTCTTATTTGTAGTTTAGTTATTATCGGTTATTATAATACGTTAGGTGGCTGGAAGGTTGTATTTTTAATATTAATTACTAAGGTGATATTACGCAGTTAAGATGATAAATGGTGGGATGGCTTAGCCCTGAGAATTCACCCTCTGGATAACTGTAGCCTACTTTTGATTGCCAGGCTGGGCCTGTTTAGCCCTACCACGGTTATTTGAGGTAGTAATTACTATAATAGGAGTGATAATACTTATCATAAAGCCAGTCTCGTGGAAATTATACGTATCTTTATTAAAGATACCGTATTTAGCCTTTATAATATACACAAAGGTAAACCACTCGCTAATAATCTTTAAATCTTTGCATTTAACCCTTTAGTAATTGTATTTATATAATAAACGCGTTTAAAGCTTTAGCTAGCGTTTAACAAAGTTATAAGCCCAGCGTTTACCGACAGGGGGCGCGTCGTGTTTGCGTAACAGTCGGTTAGCTATATCTTCCACGTAATAAAGCTGAGGGTGAAATATACGTGTATAGAGCTCTGTTATATATTGAATAATCGTATTCTCTTCTAAATCGGTCAGTTTACGTTAGTTAGCGGAAATATCGCGTCGTCCAGGTCGACTTTTACATCGGTCATAAAGGGTAATAAGTGGTATGTTATAAATTTTAGCTGCAGCTTGAAGCTTGAGTTTTAGGTTGTCTTTAAGAGCTTAAAGGGTTAGAATAACTCTGGATTCGGCTAAGAGCGAATCTATAGTTAATTAGTAGTGTGGTTGGTAAAAGGAGGTGAAGGGTCTCGTCGCGTTGGAAATTGTTCAGCTTGCTTATCACGCACGTTACCATTTTTTAAAGTTCTAAAGTTCACTTCAATATACTAATATTTCTAATTAATTATAATTGTGTTAAATTATAGGTTCCAGAGCACTGAAAAGAGCTCTGGAGCCTTCTGTAGCCCACTGTACTACAGTGGACTTACAGAGCACTCAGGGGAAGAAAGTGCACGCACAGGTGGCCGGAGGCCTACTGCAAGTGAAAGAAAAGAAGGCAGAAAGGGGTGGAGTTGTTATTGTCCGCAACTAACTAACTACTTACAAAGGAGAGGAGAGGGCCTATTATAGGTTATAGGAGGCTCTGGAATAGGATTCCAGAGCCTTTGACTACTTCTACTACTAATACAAAGAAGGAATAGTACTGTAGGAGGCTGTGGAGTCACTGTAACCTCTGTAGTTCTAAGGGTTTCGATAGGCTTCTACAGCCTTCGAATCAACCTCTGGAATCCTCCGGATTCAGGGGGTTGATTCAGGAGCTTCAGGGGGCTTCGGAAACTTGTTTCCAGACTTCTTAGCAGTGGGAGCTCCGAGCCTTTTAGATGGTTCGTTACGTACCCTGGAGCCGGAGCTCCGCGTACCCTGTAGCCACAGTGGTTCCGGAGGCTATACTTCAACAAATTGTAATAACTTTAAAGTTAAGTTAGCTCCCCCTTTAGTTATAAGACTTTAAAGTCCTAGTTAAGCTACACTTTTAATTTAGTAAGGGGATAAGTAGGTAAACCTTATTCCTTAAAATGCTTAAAGCTTTAGGAATGATTGATAGCTTTATAACTAACTGGTTTATTTAAGAATACTCTCTTTCCGTTTATAGAAAGCAGTTAGTAAAGTAGTTACGATTATAAACTTCCTTATCTGATTAAGTAATATACTGTAAGCGCACTGTCTCTGTGACGACCCTGCAGGTCGTCACTTGGGCCGGGGCGGCCTGACGAATCCCCCGCAGAAGGAAACAGTGCGGGAGACGGTGTATACCGTCTAGGCGCACTGGGCCAGGGGTGCAAAGACCCAAAGCCCCTACGACCAGTAAGAAAGTGCTTAATGGCTCACAGTAACTAATAATACTAAGCATTACTCAGTTAACTACTTAGCTATAACTACGTAGTGCACCACTAAGTATAATAGACTAAATATAGTACGAAATACCTCCTAGTCAGTTAGTATAGATAGCTATAGTTATGCCCATAACCACTGTAAGGGACTCTAATTCCTCACGCTAATATTTAATTATTCATTTATATCCTACTGTTCAGACTCACCTCTATATATTATAATAATAACAACCTACAGTAATATTAAACCCCTGTCTAAGAGTATTAACTTAATAAGCCGTTTTTAGAACGCCCTTTACCTGTTAACATCCTGCTATATATTTTATTTTAACCCACATTAGTCCTTTTAAGGCCTGTATTAGGTACAGGTTATAATATAATATTAACGTTAAGTTTTAAACGTTATTTATTAAATTCCCAGATATTATCTCTCTCCCACTAATATATTAACCTCCAGAAAAGGTAAGGAGATTAAAAAGATGTAAGCTTAACCTTAGCTCCCTACTATTAATAAATTAACTATACACTTTAAAAACTTAAACCTTAACTAGCAGGAATTAGTTAAGGAACTTAATAAAACCTTCCCCAGAGATATTAAAAGCCATATTAGTCTTATTAAAAAACTTCAGGCTTAACTTAACACTATTAAGCTGGAAAATAATAACCTTAAAGGTTTATAAAAAAAATAAGTAAAACTTCCCTTACTATTACGTTTTAAAGGAGATTCTACGTAACCAAAGTCTTAAATAACCCAGCTTTAAAGTTATATCACCTATTATAATAAATAGTTTTTTAAAGAAGAGGGAAAAGTCAGGTTTATTAAAGCCTTATTAGATAAAGTAACTGTTTACTAATATAAACCTTATATGAAGATAATTAATAACCTCTTTATAAACAAAGTATATAAAAAGGCCCTCAAAACTTAAGCCTTTTTTAATAACTTTAATATGTTTATTAACTAGCTTTAAACTAAGTTTAAAAAACTAAACGCCTTAAGGTAGGCTAAGTAACGCCTTATAACCCTAAGATAGATGTTATCAGTCCTTAAGTTCTCCATATACTTTAAATTAAAAGCTGTAAAGATTAAACTCAGTTAAAAAGCCTTAGTAATACTATTCTAAAGCGGCCTAAAGGAACACGTTACTAGAGACCTTTACTAAAAAGATTAACCAGATCGTCTTCAGGAGTTAATTAAGATAGCCATTAAGGCTAATAATTAGTATTATAATTACCATTATTAAAAGAACTTTTAAAAGGAACAGACCCCTTACTAATTAAGTAAGCTTAAAAAGGGGAACTAATTAATTATAACAGGTTACCACCCCAGATTAATAAATATTAGTATAATAAACTACTAGAATCAACCTAACTGTAATAAACCTTAACAATAATAACAGTAAAAGCAGCCTAAAGACCTGTTACAGGTTTAGTACTTTAACTGTGATAAGAAAAGATATATAGTACGGTAATACCTGTTACTAAAATAAGTTAGATAGAAACCCATTTTAAAAGGAGGAAAGCACGTCAGGTTTAACTTAAGTAACATTTATATTAGGATAATAAGTAACGAAAAGGATTACATTTAAGTAAATACGTATAATTTAAAATATAAGGAAAAAGAAAAGAAAGAACCTTAAGATATAATATACCTAATCCTTAAAGGTATTTTAAAAGAGTTAGCTATAAAGGTGCAGGTTATAGTAAACTAACTTTAAAGTGGGAACTTAAAACTATTAAAGGTATAGGTTATAAAAGATTAACTTTAAAAAGAAATGTTCCAGTTAGCTGTTATAGGCTTTAAAAACCTTACCTTGTAAACCTAGGAATTAAAAAGGTTTAAGAAGGACCTTAACTTAAACCTTACTAAAATGGTAAAGGGAGTTAAAAAACTAACCCTCTAGGCCACCTAAGTGGTAAAGTAAACCTTAAAAGGTAAAAGAGAATAAGTTAAGAGAGTTAAATTAAAGAAATGAAAATTCTTTTTAATTATACTACTTAAAACTCTTAAACACTTTAAATATACTAAGTAGATTAACACCCTTACCTCCCTAGAAGAAGGACAGCTTAAATGGCTACCCTGTATTAAAGCTGGCGTACCTTAAACTAGTACTTTAAAGGTTCCCTAAGAAGGTATTAAGTAAATATACTAACAAAGAATTTAAAAGCTGAAGGAAAAACACTAAAAGTTAATAGACGAAGTGGAGGACCTGTATATTAAAGGTCTTATTATAACATTTAAAGATAGAGTAATAAAGATTAGGTTATAACTCCATAACAGAGTTTGCTTTATTAATTAACTTAAATACTAACTTATTAAAAAAGACCATTTTGTGGAAGAATAAATTAGGTTACTGTTACCTAAGTTTTAAGAAAAGGTTTAAGAGAAATAATAAACCTAAAGGTAGGTGGAAGAAGAAAAAAAATAAAACGCCACTCCTCCTGTTCCGTACTCCACAACCACAGCACCTACAGTTAATATTAACCACCCTAATTATAAGGATATATTATAAATTAATTATATGTATAATAATTACACTCTTAACTGACATAACGGGCTTAAGACCCTTTATAACCACTTCCCCAGCATATAAAAACGGGACTACGCTATTATAAGGGTAGAATTAAAACCAGCCTATTATTAAGTTTCCTACTCCTTAATAAGAGAATCTAATAATAAGTGAAAGGTTACTATAGTTAACTAGGCTCCCGTTATATACTGGTAAGGAGGGGTACTTAATAACTGCTTAATTATAACGTGCTTACTATATCTTAACGGAAAAGCCAGGGAATAGTAAAAGCGGGAAGATTACTAACGGATTTAAGAGTAAAAAGACATCGTTATAATCCAGTTCTATAAAGTGTATTATTAACTTATTAAAGATTTTAAAAACATTAAACTGTTTAAAGTTAACTGGACGTTAAAGTGTGAAAACTTAAGAAAGGTTAATCGCTAAATCTATTAAAGCTGCCTGTTTTTCTAAAAGGAATTAGGAAAAGGTTACAGGCCCTTTAAAAGGGCTGGAAACCAATAGTTTACTAATTAGTAAAAACCTTAAAAAGAAGGAGAGGCACTTAAAGGTTAAGTTAAATAAGACCTTAAAGACAGATAATTATTATAATTTAAATGTTAAAAGAGTATAAGTATTATTCTATTAGTATTAACTTAACAGATGGAAAAGGGAGGCTGTTTAAGGTAAAAGTAGTAATTAATAATAAGAGCGCTTTTAACCTAATATACCCCTTATTAATTAATTAAAGGAAACTCCCTAATTAAGAGTATAAAAAGGCTATTCCCATTTAAAATAAAGAAGGAGGCTTATATTAATAAAATTGCTGGCGTCGCTTCGTTCGTCATTCCGCGACGGCCCTTCGCTACGCTACGGGGCGCTCCATTCCTCACTTTCGCTCCTGGCAATTTTGGCGTGGGGTATTAAGCTTATTTAAATAAGTGC
>Ga0247781_1000730_pt1 | contig 10425 bp, 3 predicted proteins | sample UWRJL184509B5_FD_179922 | JGI IMG/M metagenome (GOLD analysis project Ga0247781, IMG submission 179922) | Plant litter microbial communities from Arlington Agricultural Research Station in Wisconsin, United States - UWRJ-L184-509B-5 | ecosystem: Environmental > Terrestrial > Plant litter >...
ATTGCTCGATTTCCAATGTCAGGGGTGGGATGGTCTGGAGGCTGATAGTTGGGTAAAGCTGCCATAGTGGTAGCAGCGTCTCCATGGCGGCGCTTTCGTGATCACTGCTATAGCTGGCTGGCATGTAAATGCTGGCCCCATAGGTTTCGTTACTCGACGGCCACTCGGCCAGGTCAATTATGCCGTCGTCCATGTCGGCGGGGAATGCGAATGGAGCAGTACCAAAACTGTCTGAGGTGGTATTTTCAGTAGTGGTCTCACCTGCTAGACCAAATCAACGTCAGCAAAATGCCAACGAAGACAGCAGCCAGGCGAGACAGAGGGAAATTAGGGGAGAGAGGGGGGACGGGAGAGAGGGGTAATTGGAGCATACATTTCCATCATCGTTTGATAGGTAAACTATTATAACCAGAGGACTTGCCCATCAGATTTGATGTCCAACAATCCACCGAGCAGCAGAGCAGACGAAGGCAAAAGACAAGTTCTCGCCAATGTCATTTCGTTCCGCGTCATTACAGTTGTAAAGTAGCGGTAAGACAAAGGCGCTATGAACAGGTCCGGCCTCTGCTACGCATCTGGTTGCAATCGAGTGAGTTAAATGACCAACATCCGATGGACTGCTTCTTCTGGCATCTTTTGTTTATTGAACAAGCGTTGATGGTGTCTTTGGCTCAGTTATGATTTCCCCACTTTTGCCCCCGCGCCGAGCCCTGCGTTGGCGGGTGTGTAGACGGGCTGCACTTTGCTTCCATCCTTACCAAGTGCAAGCAGCTCGGAATCCATCTTGGAACAGGTGATGGCAGAGTTGACCACGGGAACGGTGATAGAGGGGTTCGAAAACTGTTCACATTCGGGCTGATACTGATGATGAGAGAGGTTGAAGATGGGAAGGATCAGGAAGGCGTAAAATATCCTCAAGTCTGGAAACGATCGAGTAGGATTGGCTTGGGCCTCGCCACCCCAACCCCGCCTTTGGCCTCACCCTTTGGCCTCACGGCCTCAACCAGCCTCATGATGCTATTGGCCGCTCCGGTTGGGGATCCACTTACCTGCAGCTATGGTGCAGAGAGGACTCAGCAATGTCTCAAAAAGACTTCTGCTGCGCGCGCGCGCTGCTAGTGTCAAGCCTCTGCATATGTCAGAAACGTTGCACACCAGAAATTTTGCGTAGTCACGGTCTGTATCTTCCAGGCAACCAACTTCTTTCCTTGCAGGGGACGCAAGACTCGGCGAGTTCGAGTTCGAATTGTCCGATTGGGCTTGTCAATGCACATCATTTCATATTGGAGCACTCGACAGCGAAAAGTACAAGATCATTGCGCCCTTACGAGGTGTCTTAGTTATCCCACCTCTCTCCACACAACGGAACTCTATCCCGGACTACTACGCGGTCCCGGACCTTATCACATTCATTTGATCTGACGAGATCGCTGCCGAAGCTGCTGCCTGTCTTTGACGACGAAGCCTGGGTTGACGCGACGCTGGAGCTGAATAACTCGAGGTTGGCCAAGCAGCGAGACTCCCGAATCGCGCTCACTGTTCGCCACCAAATATTCCTTGGAGCGACGGACCTCCAAGAGGTCATACGGCCGCTCATATCCCTCGTCCGTGAGGAAGCGGAGAGTACGATGTTGTCATACGATGATTTCCCGCAAGACTTCTACATGACAAACAGGTCCTTCGTGTCTTCTCTACCAACTTACAGTAAAAAGTTTTCCGATGGGTTCTTCGAGTTCACGTTTAAGCACTACGAGTTTGACTCGGTTCACAATTGGTATATCGACCTGTTCTCCGAGACCGAAGATCCGAATGGTGCACGCGGGAGAAGAGAGGAAGAGTTAATCTGAGTTCGCCGACCAGTGTGGGAATGGTACCACCCAGGTCTAGGAAGTTGGGAACCGGCGGCACGTTCCACGGCTCTGACGACCTTTCTTCAGGAGGAAAATATTATGTATATCTGCGGTCACAGACACTATCGATGATCCGGTATCTACAGTGGGATTGTTGGGAGGCTGAGCTCGCACGGAAGCTATGCCCGTACGATGCGATGTCTCCACGTGTCAGATGGTCACTTGAAATCGAACAAGTGGAGCAGCTCCTCAACATTACCCCGACTAGATATCCGATGCCGCTGAACAAGTGCCCATGCTGGACGATTTTGAAGAGGTTACAAGGTGGAGAAGGCCAAAACTACTCGGGACGCTGGCCAGCGGACGTGATAAATGAGCATCGACTCAGCGGCAAGCACATGCTGGTAACAGTTATGTGACTAGGTAAGTAGTTTAAGAAACTGCCGGGTTTAACAGCCTGGTTGTCTGCAACAAATCTGGGCACATGAAATTTCCGTTTTCGTTCGTGGTCCTGAGCTGGGGTGAGCTAGGGTGAGCTGCAGCTGATTTGTCCTAAGCTTTCCCTGATTCTTCTCTGAGCTACCCCAAATTCTGGCAAGCTGGAGAGTATGGCCCAGATTCAGAACCGTTTGTCATATACCAATAATACATAGTATGGGATAGTACATGATATCCCAGTTTAAATGAGATTAACTTTATATATCAGCTTATTAAAAAGTTTACCAGCACCTCAGTTAACACTATTAAGTTTATTAATAACATTCAAGCAGTAATTAGCAATTTACTGCCTTTAGGCAAAGTTTTCACAATAATAATTACAGCTATTATCGGATCATGTGACGACCCTGCAGGCCGTCACTGGGGCCGGGGCGGCCCGACGAAATCCCCCGCAGAAGGAACAGTGCAGAGGGACAGTGCGTACTGTCCAAGTACACTAAGCCAGGGGTGCAAAGACCTAAAGCCCCTATAACTAATAAGGTACTGCTTACGGCATACTGAGTACTCGTATCACAAGCAGGAGAAACCTTATAAGCAGAACGCTCACGTGGTGTAAAGTGCTCGCGTAATAAGCACTTACAGCACTGTAAGCAAGGTATAAAGTACCTCCTAATTAGTTAGTATAAATAATTATAATCGTACCCATAACCACTGTAAGGGACTCTAATTCCTCACACTAATATTTAATTATTCATTTATATCCTACTGTTCAGACTCACCTTTATATATTATAATAACAGCAACCTACAGTGACATTAAACCCCCCATCTAAGAGTGCTAACTTAATAAGCCGTCTTCAAAACGCCCCCTACCTGTTAACATCCTGCCATACATTCTATCTTAACCCACACCAGTCCTTTTAAGGCCTATATTAGGTGTAAGTTATAATACGATACTAACGTGCCAGTTTTAAACGCTATTTATTAAACTCCCAGATACCACCTCCCTCCCACTAACATATTAACCTCTAAAAAAGGTAAGGAGATTAAAAAGGCGTAAGCTCAGCCTTAACTCCCTATTATTAATAAATTAGCTACATACCTTAAAGACTTAAACCTTAATTAGTAGGGACTGGTTAAGGAATTTAATAAAGCCTTCCCTAAAGACATTAAAAGCTGTATTAGTTTTATCGAAAAACTCTAAGCCTAACTTAACGCTGTTAAGCTAGAGAATAACGACCTTAAAGGCTTATAAAAGAAATAAGTAAAGCTCCCTCCACTATTACGTTTTAAGGAAGACTTTACACAACTGGAGTCTTAAATAGCCCAGCTTTAAAGTTATATCACCTATTATAATAAGTAGTTTTTTAAAGAAGAAGGAAAGGTTAGGTTTACCAGAGCCTTATTAAACAGAGTAACCGCTCACTAGTATAAACCTCACGTAAAGATAATTAATAACCTTTTTATAAACAGAGCATAAAAGGAAACCCTGAGACTTAGGCCCTTTTTAACAATTTTAACGTGTTTATTAACTAACTCCAGATTAAGTTTAAAGAACTAAACACCTTAAAGCAGGCTAAGTAACACCTTATAACTTTAAGGCAGATATCTTTAATCCTTAAGTTCTCCACACACTTTAAATTAGAAATAGTAAAGACTAAACTTAGCTAAAAGGCCTTAATAATACTATTCTAAAGTAGCCTAAAGGAACACGTTACTAAAGACCTTTACTAAGAAGACTAACCAGACCGCTTATAAGAACTGGTTAAAATAGCCATTAAAGCTAATAATTAGTATTATAATCACTATTATAAAAAGAACTTCTAAAAGGAACAGACCCCTTACCAGCTAAGTAAACTTAAGAAGGGGAACCAGTTAACTATAACAGGTTACCACCCTGGACTGATAGATATTAGTATAGTAAACCGTTAGAACTAACCTAACCGTAACAAGCCTTAATAACAGCAGTAAAAACAGTTTAAGGACCTATTATAAGTTTAGTATTTCAACTGTAATAAGAAAGGCTATATAACACGGCAGTGCCTGTCGCTAAAACAAGTCAGTTAGAAACCAGTTTTAAAAGGAGGAAAACATATCAGGTTTAATTTAAGAGACGTTTACATCTAGATAGTAGGTAACGAAGAAAATTACACTTAAATAGATAAGTGTAATATAAAAGATAAGGAAGAGGAAGAAGAAGAACCTTAAGATATAATATATCTAGTCCTTAAGGGTGTTTTAGAAAAGTCAGCTATAAAGGTACAGGTTACAGAAAACCAACTCTAAAGTGGAAACTTAAAACCACTAAAGGTACAGGTTATAAAAGACTGACTTTAGGAAGAAATGTTCCAGTTAGCTGTTACAGGCTTTAAAAACCTTACCTTATAAGCCTAGGAATTAAGGAAGTTTAGGAAAGACCCTAACTTAAACCTTACTAAAATAGTTAAGGGAGTTAAAGAACTAGCCCTTTAGGTTATATAAGTAGTAAAGTAAGCCTTAAAAGGTAAAAGAGAATAAGTTAAGAGAATTAAACTGGAGAAACGGAAGTTCTTCTCTATAATACCCCTTAAGACTCTTAAACACTTTAAATACGTTAAGTGGATCAGCACCCTTACCTTCTTAAAAAAAGGATAGCTTAAATGGCTACCCTGCACTAAAGCTAGTATACCTTAAACTAGTACCTTAAAGGTCCCTTAAGAAGGTATAAAATAAACACATTAATAAAGGGTCTAGGAGTTAAAGGAGAAATATTAAAAGTTAGTAAATGAAATAAAGGACTTATAAGTTGAAGGCTTTACTGTAACGTTTAAGGATAAAGTAATGGAAATTAGGTTAAAACTTTATAATAAAGTTCGCTTTACTAATTAACTTAAGTACTAACTTGTTAAAAAAGACCATTTTATAAAAGAATAAGTTAGGTTATTATTACTTAAGTTTTAAGAAGAGGTTTAAAAGAAATAACGCACATAAAGGTAAATAGAAGAAGAGAAAAAATAAAGCATTACTTCCCCCGTTCTGTACTTTATAACCACAGCTCCTGTAATTAATATTAACCACCCCAGTTATAAAGATATACTATAAATCGATTATAAGTATAATAACTATACTTTTAACCAGTATTATAAACTTAAAGCCCTTTATAACCACTTCCTTAATATATAAAGATAAAACTATGTAATTATAAGGGTAAAGTTAGAACTGGCCCACTATCAGGTCTCCTACTCCCTAATTAGGGAATCTGGTAATAAGTGGAAGGTTATTATAGTTAACCAGGCCCCCACTACATACTAGTAAGGAGGGGTATTTAATAACTGCCTAGTTATAACGTGTTTATTACATTTTAACGGAAAAGCTAGGGAATAGTAAAAGCGGGAAGACTATTAATAAATTTAAAAGTAAAAAGATATTATTATAATTTAAGCCTGTAAAGTGTATTATCGACTTATTAAAGACTTTAGGAATATTATACCGTTTAAAGTTAACTAGACGTTAAGGTGTGAAAACTTAAGAAAGGTTAACTATTAAGTTTATTAAAGCTGCCTGTTTTTCTAAAAGGAATTAGGAAAAGGTTATAAGCCCTTTAAAAGGGCTAGAAACTAGTAATCCGTTAATTAGTAAAAACCTTAAGAAGAAGGAGAGGCACTTAAAGGTTAGGCTAGATAAGACTTTAAGGATAGATAATTACTATAACTTAAATATCTAAAGAGTATAAGCACTATTCCGTTAGTGTTAATATAATAGACGGAAAAGGGAGGCTATTTAGGGTAAGAGTAGTAATTAATAACAGGAGTGCTTTTAACTTAATACACCCTTTACTAGTTAATTAAAAGAAACTCCCTAATAAAAAGTATAAAAAGGTTATTCCTATTTAAAACGGAGAAGGAGGCCTATATTAGTATAATAATAGTAAGGTCACCTACCACTTACCACTTTTAATTAAAGTGGATAGGGATAAATAATAAGTAGACTTTAACATTACATTAGTTACAGGATATAATATAATCTTAAGTCTACCCTGGCTAGAAAAGTATAACCTTATAATTAATTAAAGAAGTGGCCACCTTACTTTTAATAAGTCCCTTAACTATAATCACTGTTTAGAGAAAGTTAAAAAGGCACTAAACCGTTTTAAAGATATATAAAGTACTTAAAAGCACATTAAACCTTTAAAACTAAACACAGTTTAGGTTAGGTTTATTAAAACGGTTAAAAGACTAAAAGGTCTACCACATTACTTAAATAATAATTTAAAAGGTGGAAAAAAGTAAAAAGCTAACTTATAAATAAGTGAAGAAGTTAACTTATTTAAGATACCTACAGAATATAGGAAGTTCACCCTGTTTTAAAAAAAGATATTATAATTACTAGACCACGGATTATAAGACCACGAAATTAAGCTAAAGCCAGGAACGAAGCTCTGTAACTTCCAGCCCTACCACTTAAACCCCTAACAGGCTAAGGCCCTGTAGGAGTATATTAATAAGAACTTAAAAAGCGGGTTTATTATAAAGTCCCAGTCCCTGGTAGGGTATCTAGTGCTGTTCATCTTAAAAAAGGGAGACGGTAAGCTATATATAATTATTAATTATTAAACGTTAAATAAGGATATAATTAAGAATCGCTACCTATTATCACTTATTACAGAAATGTAAGAATAGATTACTAAGGTAAATTAATTCTTTAGCCTTAATTTCCCTATAAGATTTAACCACATTAAAGTAAAGAAGGAGGATAAGTATAAAACAGCTTTTCAGACTTGTAACAGGTATTACTAATATTATATCATGTTAATAAGATTAATAAACGCCCCCGTAACTTTTTAAGGCCTTATTAACAGTGTTCTCCACCCTTTCCTTAATAAGTTTATCTTTATATATTTAAATGATGTTTTAATTTATTTTAAAACTTTAAAAGAACATTAAAAGCACATATAACAGGTTTTAACAGCTTTTAAGAAAGTAAAGCTGATAGTAAACCTAAAGAAAAGCCACTTCCATGTTTAGGAACTAAACTATTTAAGATTTAAAGTAACCCTTAAAAAGCTTAAAATATAATTAGAGAAGATAAAGGCAGTTAGGGACTAACTTACTTTAAAGAACTAAAAAGAGTTATAAGCCTTTATTAACTTTATAAACTTTTATCGTTATTTTATTAAATACTTTACGAAAATTGTAAAACCACTTTATAAACTTACAGGTGAAGGAAAACCGTTTAAATAAACTGGTAAATAGTAAAAGGCATTTAAAGACCTTAAACACGCCTTTATTATAATACTAGTCTTAATACTCCCTAATTTCTTAAAACCCTTTTAAATTAAGATAAACTCCTTAAAGTTCACAATTAATAAAGAACTTAGCTAAGTCTAGGATAATAAGAAACACCACCCAGTTACCTTCTTATTAAAAGGGATCCACGGCCTAACCTTATAATACCTAATTTATAATAAGGAACTAATAGTGATTATTTAATACTTTACTAAATAGGCACTGTATTTAAGCGGTATGGAAGAACCAGTCTAGGTCTTTTTAAACTATAATAACCTTTAATACTTCTTAATAAAGGAACTTAATCTATAATAAGCATAATAGGTAGAATTAATAACCCCGTTCCACTTCCAGATCCACCACGTTAAAGGAAAAGATAATAAGTAAGTTAATACTCTTAACTAGAGATAGGACTATAAGGATACTAATCCAGTCCTAATCCCCGTTACTATATTTAATAAAATTAAGAACGGTATATTAAAGTATACATTATAAATGTTAGATAACTAGACACTGGAATAAACTATTAATATCTGTATAAACTTATAAATAAAGTATAACATTTATTAATAATAACAGGACTTTTAAGTAAGAAGGTTAACGGAAGGCACCTATAAATATAAATACCCCTTAAGAGACTTCTTAAGGCACGTGTAAGACTGTAAGAAGGAGTACCTAATATATCTAAACTATAACGAAACTAATTATTAACTAAAACAGCTACTAAAAGGTGTAAACGGCGTACCTAAACCAGGAGTAAGGCTTTAATATTAAGAGAAACCGTACGTTTATAACTTAAATAAATAAAAAAAGTACATCTAGCAGGTTTACAAATCTTAACTTAAAGGATATATAAATTAAGTTAAAACTCTTATATAAGCCTAATAAGCGTACGCCTTTCTGGGAATGAAAAAGTTAGTTAAGGAAGTGGTTAATAACTGTAATATCTGCCACTGGAAGCAGAATTAATATTATAAGCCTTATAAGCTTTTTAAACCACTCCCTGTATTATAGATACTATAAAGTTTAATCTTATTTAACTTTATTATTAGGATTTTAAAGTTTAGGGACCCTGTTATAGGAGTCACTTATAACTAAATCCTTATAGTAATTAACAGGTTAATAAAATAAGCTTACTTTCTACTAACCTTAAAGGATATAACAGTGAAGTAACTCACTTATATCTTTAAGAAAAAGGTAGTTTTATAACACCTTTAGCCAGATAACATTATTATAGATTAAGATAAGCTAATTATATTAAAATTCTAATAAGGACTAATATAGAGAATAAATATAAAGAGTAAGCTGTTAACAGCATTCCACTTACAGACAGATAGTTAAATAAAGTAAATTAACTAGATACTTATAACATATCTTTAAGCCTATATTAACTTTAAATAAGATAATTAATTTAAACTATTACTAACAGCACAGATAGCTTATAACATAATACCAGTTAAATTAACAGGTGTGTCACCGTTCTTTACTAATTACAGTAAAAAGCCTAAGCTCCGTTAAGGCCTGCCTACAGGCGCCCCTTAAGCCGCAGTCTATATAAACTGGATATAAGAGCTGTATAACCACCTGTAAGCCGAACTTAAATTCACATGTAAATAAATAAAGAAGTTTACTAATAAACATTAAACTAAATAACTAGTATTTAAAGAAGGACTTTATTATAATAGCGAACGAGTTAAGGGACTGACTCTTTAAAAGGGGGACTATATTTACCTTTTTTTATAAAACTTATATTTGAAACAACCTAATAAAAAGCTTAACTTTAAAAAGTACAGACTGTTTTAAGTTAAGAAAAAGGTCACCACCTTTAATTACAAATTAAACTTACCTGCCAGTATAAAGGTGCAGATTAAGGTTTTTCACATCTCACTTTTAAAACCCGCCTTAAAGGGAGTTCCTTTAAAAAAGAAAATCGAGATTAACATTAATAAGGATAAGTACGACGTTAAGGAAGTTGTAGATTTATAAAGGGGAAAGAATATATTTAAGTATCTTATTAAATAGTTAAATTATAGCCCTAAGAGTAACTTATAAGAACCAGTTAAGAACCTTAAGTGCCTAGACCTAATTATAAAGTTCTATTAAAAAAATCCAGATTAATTAAAGTTAATAATAAAAACCAGAAATAAGATAAGATCTAACATTTAAACTACTATATTAAAAAGTAAGACCATTATAGGATTTAAAGCCTAAGAAGCGGTAGGAAACTCCTTAATAGGTATAGAAGGACATTTATTAAAACCCTTAACTAGGGTTATAAGGACCTTAAACCTAATAAGGAGGCCAGGCCTCTAGAGCCCCTAAAGAGCTCCATACGAAAAATAAATACTGTTAGGAAAAAAAGTCAGTAAAAGAAATAAAAAGTCACTAAAACTTTTACGGGAAAATTAAAACCTATAATCTTTTATTAAAAGAAGGTAGTTATAAACTAAGTTATAAAGCAGCTACTTATTATAAAAACCCTATTAGGAAATTCCCCTAGTTAAAAGACTCCACGTCGTTAGGAGGAACGTTTAGCCTAACCTCCTCACTTTCCTAAAACTTTAACAGCTCCACTTTATAACTAAACGTTTTCACAACCCAGTCTTTAAGGCGGGACCGCTACTTATAAAGGCGCATTAGGTGTACTAACACCTTTTAAAACTTAGTAATAGCCTTATAAAGCTATTAAACAGTAAACTTAACTTATAAGTTAAAGTTCTACTTTTTAATAAGGAGAGCCTTTAACTTCACCTTATTAACATTAAAAGCGTCATATTAAAAAGGCCGGTGCTTCTCTAAATAGTAATTATAACTGTCAGATCGGTTCAAAACCTAGCAGATAAGTAGAGGGTTAGCAGATTTACAGAAAAAATA
>Ga0247781_1000731_pt1 | contig 10418 bp, 15 predicted proteins | sample UWRJL184509B5_FD_179922 | JGI IMG/M metagenome (GOLD analysis project Ga0247781, IMG submission 179922) | Plant litter microbial communities from Arlington Agricultural Research Station in Wisconsin, United States - UWRJ-L184-509B-5 | ecosystem: Environmental > Terrestrial > Plant litter >...
AACCTACAATCCCCATTCAAACACCGATTCACCCCCGCCGACAAAGGCCTCAAATTCGCCCACGTAAACGTCCCCGGCTTATCCGGATTCGACACCGCCTCGTCGGTTTCCGCGTGCCCCGTCATACGGGTTTGGATAACAGGAATGGAGGTGTAATTCTCCGAAAACAGAGGCGGGATGTTGACGGTGATGCCGTAGCCGATGGGGAGGATGGGGGAGCGCCGCGGGGCGGATTTGATGAGCCCTGACACGACTTTGTATGAGACCGAGGCGACTTGGTAGGCTGGGTGGGAGTTGTTGGTCACTTCGTAGTAGGGGACTGCGGTGTTTGAGCCGGAGAGGGCGATGGCTGGGATGGAGCGGGATGTGGCGGCGTAGCTGGGATTTGTTAGCTGTGTTTGAATTGTATGGTTTGTCGTCCTGGAGTTTTTTTCCATTTTGCCGTCTTTGGTTTTCAAAAGGGGGATAAGAGACCATCCATCCGCTCACAGAAATGGAAGAAAATAGAGCAAGGTATGAAATAAATAACCAGTAACAAAAAGAAAACCACATACGCAGCCCCAGCCGTCCCGCTCAAAGTCCAAACAAACGGCCCCAGATTCGTTCCATAATTCGGCCCAGAGACCACCAGATCAGGCACCTTGAAGTCTCCAAACTTGGGGAGCACATAGTCCAGTGCCACAAATGTACACGCCGCCGGTGTACCGTTGTAGTACCAGATGTGGCTGTCATTGGGATCTGTCCCGACCGAAGGGGCGCCCCCCGGAATGAGGCTGTACTGCGTTGGCCCTGTCAGGAGAGGTTCGTCGGTGAATACTGTTCGACCGCCTTGGGAGCTTTGTTGGGTCGCTGGGGCGACGATGTAGACTTTTGGAAAGGTTAGCTTTTTCGCAGGTAGGTTTTCATTGGGAGACGGAAATCGTACCGTTATGTCCCGCCCCCTTAAGCATCTTGTACAGCTCGCGCAGGTTTCCCGACCCGAAGCCATCGTCATTGTTCATTAGAATGTTGAGGCCATTGGATATCCCAAAAAAGGCCAATGCAGCCCCTGTGATGCGGGCAGATGGGAACCGCATTGTGTGATGATGGATGACGCAGATTGACGGTTGGATCCTTTGCATAAACAATTGACAGATCAAGTACCCAAGGGAATCTGGAGCAATTGAGAAAAAAGAGCGAGGCGATCATCAAGGTGGGAGAGAGGAGAAGAGGAGAGGAGAAGAGAAAAAAAAGAACCCTAATCAAAGACGTCCCCCAACCACTGCATCCCATCTCATACTTGATTCATCCGTCTGCCTCGGTGGTAACCCGGCGATTGCAGAATCCCATGCCACCGTAGCAATGATCAGCCTATCGCATGTCTGTCTTCTTCTCTAAAACATGTTTCCTTTCAGCGGGACCTTTTGCCCCAGAGAAGATCGAGGTGAACTTTTCGGGCCCTGTGTTTGTCCTTCCCAAAACGACCAGAACCACATGGTCAATCGGTGCTCTGATAGGTCCGTTCAGGGGCGAGGCAAAAAGACCGGGTCCCGCTTCCAGGGATCCGTCGTGATAAGGTACATTGGTCTAGGCCTGATTTGGCAGCTTGTCTTGTGCCTTGATATGCTTGTCAGTGGCAGGGAGAGGGGACGAACCCAATGGATTGGCTGGGAAAGGAGGAGGTTACTTACAACTACATGAGGAACAATGCATAATTATCCCCGGCTCTCAAACACGTGTGTTGGTACTTTTTGGTGACGACAAGGGCTTGTTCTTCTTTCTTGGTTACATTGCAATGTCCCTGTGTTGGCCTATCGGCGGGTGCCGAACTTTCGACATTTGGGGTAGTTGGGTGGTGTTTGCCGATTACACGTCATGGGAGTCGGGTTTCTCTTGAAATGATCGACAGTGGTTGATAAGATTGGGATTCATGCATATATGTTGTGCACAGCAAAGCTATATTATCTGTCGGTAATATTCCGATACCGCCTTGTCGACAGGGGTGTATTTTCCATTTCGAGAGTTTTTACGGGTATTTGCAAAACCGAACACACCACAGTCTCTGATCAGAGCAGAGAAACAGCTCCTTGGTCGTTCCAGGCCCCGATTTTCCCCAGCACATATTCGTCACTCCTCCTAGGTCCTTCTGATCAGCAAAATTCAAAGCCGTATGGGGAATTAGAATGCATGAGACTAACCAGGGACCTCGATGACTCCCATGAAATTTCCACCTTCATTCCAGACCTCAACGCCATCTCCGCAAGCAACAAAGACATACTCTGTGTCGTTGTCGCAGAGTATTCCCCGAGGGACCCCCGCCAGTGGATAGGCAAAGACGCGCTTGTTGGCCAGGAATGGGCCGCCGAACCGTTCGATGATGTCGAATGCGTATACGGTAGCTGGTCTGTTGTTGATTGACGTAAGCATGTTGAAGTAATCGAATTCCTATCCCTAGCTTACCGTGTTCGCTGTGCCGCCGCACCAGTCTGCAGAGGGTCCCCATCGCTGATATACATGGTCTTTTGATTATGCGAAATGGCAAGGGCGTACGGCCGCTCCAACCCGTCGGCCACCACCCGTAGTTGTCCCGTCTCCGGGTTATACAGATACACATGTGCCGGGAGTTGCGGTCTGGGACGAATGGCCATCTCGAAGCCGTTGTGCGGATCAGTGAACCACAAGCCGTCTTTTCCCTCGACCACATTGCAGATCGAGTTGAAGTCACGGCCAAAGAAGTTGGTGACTACCGGCTCGGGTGCCCGTCTATGAGGCATGTGAAAGAGACCGCCTGTGCCTGGAGATGCGGTTCCCTGGGAGCAGAAGAGGACGCCGTCTCGGTAGGCGATACCGCCCGATGGCATGGGCATGCTAGGCGGGGATCGCAGCTTCTGCCACGAGAGTGACTGGATGGCGTCGGACTCGGGGTGACGGGTGGCAATGTCCATCTTTGAAATAAGAATGACAGGCTGTTGAGCGCTGGTGGCTGGCTGGAGGAGGCCCGAGGTTGTATACAGCTCCTCGAGCTCGGGGAGGTAGATGCATGCTCCGTGGAAGAAGGTGTTTCTTGACGATTCCGTGGTCGACAAGAGCAATGAATAGGTGGCATTAGGACCGATCATTTGCATGAAGCTGGCCTGGTAATAGGCGATGGTGACTCCGTCGGTCTCGGAAGCCTTGGACTGTCCACTGATTGTCGGTTGCAAGACATCATTAGTAGGTAGGTCGATGATGCTCGATACTGTTGGGCAGAAATACTCACCTAGTTTCCTTCCCAGCTGCAATTTTGGTTAAATTGCGTTGCTATTGATTTCATTTGGTCAGCCTCTGTGGTGATTAGGTCGAGGGAGAGACAACAGAATACCGTTATTGTGCATGGCAGTTCATGCAAGCCATCAATCGTGCTTGTGGCCATGGTTCCAGCGCCGTAGACCAGGGTGTCTTTGATTATGTGACAGGATTGATATTGGTGATTCTTGATGGCTGCTGCACGGGTTGTTGTTACAGTTCAGTGCTTGCTTGGTAACCTAGAGACGGATAGCCTATCAAGATGCAGCGAACCGAATAAGAAGGTTAGCGTTCGCAGCTCCTGCCCCTGCAACCCTATTTCCCCCGGGCCACTTCAAGTTTATGTTGAACTCAACTTCCATCCTCATCATGTCGTCAGTACCATCAACAGTCAAAGAGTTATTCATATTCAATATCCGAATTACTAAACATGTCCATGAAATGGTCTATTTTCATTCAGAAGAGCCAACATTAATTCGACATGTCACAAATCATGGAAAATCATAAAAGCATCAAATAATGCATCAAGAAGCTCACCCCCGGTAAGGGGCAAACTCAAAACGATTCGTTCGTCAAACCCCTGGAAGCTCAAAAGCCACGGTAACAAATGTCTTGTGAAGCCTGCAAGCCACCAGCATTAGCATAAAGTGCCTCTGGTGGTCTAAATTTATAAACCAACCTCCCATGAGTGAATCCCTCTCCAAAACAACCTTTTCCCAATCACGAAAAAAGGTTAAGATTTATCGCTTCAATTGCCGTGTACATCCATTTCCTCGGTTTGAGACGCGCCAAGATCTCAATTGCTGCAACACGCTCTAACCGACCAACGCTTCATGCAAATGTCGGTGGCCCGTTCCAGCCAATCAGATTCTCCCAAAGCTCTCCACCAGCCACCGACAGCTGTCTTCTCTCCTCCATTTGACCCACTCTTCCCCATTTCTCTTCCATCTTCTGTCCCAAGCTCGCCCGCAGAGCTTCGGTACAACGATCGAGGCAAACGCAAACCACCAACACCTGCAAACTTTTGCATTCATCGGCCCATCCCATCTCACAGAAGTGCATATCCCATTACCTTCCTAAACCATCGCTACTAAACCCCCAATACGCAAATACGCACTCGCAATTGCATCAAATCGCAACCACATCCACCTAGCCGCAATCCTTCTCTCCGTCAATCATAAACATGTCGGCGGCCGACATTGCCACCGGATCCGACCCCGACACCTCAGCAACCCCCGTCAAGGAACGACACGCCCTCACCCTCGACCAGCGACGTGCCCTCCGACGATGGGCCAACACGCAACCCGTTCGTCCATCCCATAAATCCTGCATCGAGTGGTTCCACGCCCAATACCAGCAGACCATCTCGCAATCCACCGTCTCCCACTCCCTCTCGCCGAAATACGCCCGTCTCGATGGCGATCCCCAGCTCTCGGGCTCGCGCCTCCGCTTCGGCAACTGGCCCGACGTAGAACGTCTCGTCCTCCTCTGGCACCAGCATTCCGTCAGCACCGGCCGCCACCCCTCCAACGAGGAGCTCGCCGAAAAGGCAAAGAGCATCTTCCAGGCCCTGCCGCGTTACAAGGACGAGCCCGCACCCGAGTTCTCGCCCGGGTGGATCCATCGCTTCAAGAAGCGCTACGGCCTGTTGATCCGCCGCCAACGCCGTCATGGTTCTGCCCCTAACCTCGCCGACGACATCCCTTACCTCGTCGACGCTGTCCCGCGCTTCATGAACATCACCCCGGAGATCTCACCCACGGCCATCCGCGACACAGTCCAACGCATCGTCGGCGTCGAGGCAACCCTCTCCACCTGCGCAATGGTCCGCGACGAGATCATCCGCCGCATGGAGAACCCGCAAGCCGCCGTCCAACAAGCCCTCAACGGTGCAGGCCAAGCAGCCCTAAACGGCTCCAGTGCCGACACAGCTATGGCCTTCACCGACAATGACGACCCCGAAGCGGTCCTCCAAAACGCCCTCCGCCAACTCCAACAAGAAGAAGCAGACGCCGAAGCCGATGCAGCGGCCGTCCGGGAGGAGCGGGACCGCGTCGATAGAGGCCTACCTGCGCTAGGCACAATCGCAGGCCAAGCCTACGCGCAACACGCCGCTGCGGCAGTGAACGCCATGACCACACCATCGCGAACGAGCGTTGGACCCGGCGGGATCTCGGGTCCGAGGTACATTGCGCCCACTCCCGCCAATGGTGTGAACGGCAGCGGTGGGGAGGATCTTAACCTGACGCCCATCCCGAGCTCGGCGCCCGTGTCGGTCACGGATAAGCCCATCAAGTGCCCGTTTTGTATCAATCAGCGGATGCTGAGGACTATCAAGGAGGCCGTGGAGCACATGACTACTCATGTTGTTGTTTGAGTGAGTGAGTGTGGCGAGTTGTGTTGGAAGTCATGGACTCGGCGGGTTTCTCTTATTTATTTTTCATCATTTCACTTTCCTATGTGTTGGAACACAAGACATAAAAGTTTGTATTCGTTTTCTTCTTCCTGCTACTATTTTATTCTCATTTACAATACCCCTGTTATCAACTTGCTTCTCTTACTTATCCTTGTACGGAATATCTGGTTTCTTTAATTCTGTTATTCGCTTTACTGCTTCTGTGCCCAACCGACCTCAGCAGCTCGCGTTGGTTGGTTCATGTTTACTTCTACTTGCTGTCTTTATATCTATTTACATCGTCATATACATATGGACGAATATGGAGTACGTTTGGGCGAATTGAAAAATTGAACTGCTTTTGTTCTGTTGTTGATTAAACGTTGTCGTTCTTGTTGTTCATATTCTGGCCATTCGTTGCTCACTAGTCTTGTCGTCGTGGAGGACAGAATACTGGAGATATCGAGTAATTAGAGGCAGGGAACCTCGCGAATAATTAATGAATGAAGGAAAGTGGTAAATAATAACCTCGTATCCTCGGGACGACGAGGGCTGGCTCGGTCGAGATAATAATGGGTTTCTGAATGAGATAGATTTCTTCTCTTTTTCAACAATACATATGTCCATATACGAACCGACCTGCCTTGCTTTCTTTCACAGGTGACTGTTCTTGTATTCCGTCATAATGCTACAAGCTGTGTGGGAAGGAATCATCCTCACTCAGTATGTACGACTAGGAAGATGCTATCTCGACCCAATTCACGAAACCTACCCCATACTAACCGGACATTTATATCCTTCTGGCCGGGTCCCCTGCCGACATGATGAACTTGGTATCTTAATCACAAGCCAGCGAGGTTCCTTTCTCGCCAAAGACCCACGGATTGTACATACTACATGTCCATCGATCCCGATCCTAACATCCATTGCAATACCTACCTTACCCAATTATTCTCGAGGACCATCCCAGGCAGGACAAACCTGCCCACGAGTCAAACCATCATCCATCACCGCGTACCACGTACCACGCGTCAATCAACCATTCATTCACCCACCCATAAACTCACACCCGCGGAAGAAATATCTCAAAAACCAAAAAAATACCATGAATAATATCTACCTACGTACCTAAAACAGGTAAATAAATACCAAACTAAGGCATATACCTAAACACCCATCAAACTTCAACACCCCCACATATATCTGCAATCAGTCAAAATAAGAAAACCAAAAGGGGTATGTTTATAGAAAAAGAGAACCGACAAAAGCTCAGAGAGTAAGTACTCAGTAATAATTATTACCGTACAAAAGAACCAACTCGGAAGAAGATGAAAGAAAAAAACAACCCCCTTCCTTTTCACTTTGCTAGTCCAGCCCAGTCCAGCCCAGCCCAGTCCAAGGTCAGAAGCTTCATCAACATAAATGACATGAGGGTATCGTATCCGCTTTACTGGAAAACTGAATTTCGTTTGTTTGTTTGTGTGTGTGTATCAAGTGTCCGTGACTGAGCATCATTTGTCTCGTAATTGCATTGCCATCCATGACCGACATCTGTCTGGCCGTCTGTCTGGCCGTGACCCCAATGCCCTGCCTGTAATATAAATCAACAATCATCCATCCACGTGAAACAAGCTCGGCACTGCTCCTCTCCATCGCCCACAACTTTCGGCGGTGGTTGGTTAGAAAATGCGGAACAGTGAAAGAAGAATAAAGTGATGTGAAACCAAGAAAACCTGAACCGCTGAATGTGATGTCGACTTTGAAGGTCAAAAATATGGCAACAAAATGGCCGGTAAACAGACAGGACCGGCCTGAAAAAGGGCTATTTTCACTCAACATAGATCAATAGCTTTTCGTTCCGGTCCAACGCCATGTCCAGATCGTTGTTGCTCAGTAATGGGATCTTGTTGCCTGTCGCCTCATCCTTGAAAGATAAGGTGACTTGTTCTGTCTGAGAAACCTTGAGTCGTTCGAGAATCCTGTCCTCCAGTGCCTCAAAAGAAATATCCGAGGGAACCTTGATGGCAATTATGTCGCCGTTAAAGCTGAGCTTCACCTTCATCTGAGCACCGGCTTGCTGGATGGCCGGAGACAGAGATGTTTGTGAGGGCTGGGATAGCGACGACGTCTGGCGTGTCATTTGTGGCTGTCCATTAACCGGCCTGTTTGGTGCAGACAGCCCGCCCGAATAACCGTTAGCACCGCCATTAAGGTTCTGTTTGGATGACTGGCGTGATGCTCCGTCGGCCGGCGAATCCGTCGAGGACTGCTGCGATCCCCCCGACAAGCGATATTCCTCGCCGACAACATTCGGGTCTATCTCGTAATCGCCTTCCCTAGGGGCAAAGAACTGCTTGACCAGGTTGCATTTGGATATCTTTTCGGGTTGCGAGAGCAGGTTCTTGACATATGCGTCCAGGTTGTGCAGGCGACCTTCGGTAATAGCGTCGGTAACGTAGTTAACGGGACCGGGCATATACGGCAGTGTCCGCTTTTTGCCTTCGACGTTGCCAGCCTCGACAGGGAATTCGGTCAAAAGGGCAATCTGGAAGTCGTAAAAGTCCTCGTAATATCTGGATAGCTCCCATGCCCGGCCATCTTCCAGGGCCGCCTCGATGACAAACCAATACTTCTCTTCGGCGAAACAGTACCTGGGTATCCTCGCGGACACGGGCGCAAATAGCTGGTTTGAGGCTGCTTTCACTTCGTACGGGTTTTGTTGGAGCGTGTTTCTCTGATTACTGAACTGTCCTTGTTGCTGTTGTGTGGGTTGCTATTCAGAGGGCTGTCAGCGCATGTCGGGAACAGAGCGTGCAACAAGATGTACTTACCATGACAGAACCATTCCCCGAACTCAGGCGCGTGTTTCCTTGCTGGATGCTCATGCGCTCCATGCCCTGCTCGAGCGACTGTTGCTGTGGGGCACCCCCGCTGTCGAATTTCCCGAGTGTGATGCTGGAATTCTTATAATCCGCTGCCATCTTCTTCCACTCTTCCACCCGAGGAATGCCAGCCCTGCGCACTGCATCTTGGGGATTGGGGACGGGCGTGTTGCTTGCCATATCTCGAATCTCGACAAACGACACTGGGATCAGGCCTGGACCACCAAGCCTGCCAATCGGCTTGGCGACAAACCATTCGGGATTGGACTGGGCGATGACGATGATGGCCTCGCCAGACTTGGCTTCTAGTTCGTCGGCGCGCTCCGCCTGAAAGTCGTACATGACAACGCCGTAGACCATAGCTCCCGACTTGCTGGCGGTTTTGGAGCTTCGCTGGCTGGCGGCCATGGTTGAGCCATCGCCGTAGCCCGAGTCCTGGTCAGGACTCTTGGTCGATACCGACATGGATCGTGACAGGTCGGGTTGGGACTGGCCACTATCGCGCTCTGTGCGGCCTAGCGCTTGAAAGTAGGTGACGGGAACGAGCCCTTGCGCGTCGGGTACGGCGGGGTTGCACGCTTCGTACCACTCGGTATCGTTTTCGCGACCGATAACGTGGAAAAAATCACCCCGCTGGAAACTCAATTCCTGTGGGGTCTGGGCATCATAGTCGTAGAGCGCTCGAATAACCTGTGAGGGGTTCTGGGCGTCAGCAGTGCGCCAGCGATAAGGTTCAACGTTGCGACGGCGCAGGGGCATGTAGTAAGTGGGACCTGGACCTGGCCCTGAATGCGCTGGTCATTTGAGGGGCGGGGCGGGGTTGGAGAAGTTAAACGAGATGGATGATTTTGCGCGAAAAATAACGTACTTTTTTGGGGGGAACAATAGCAACGGCCGACTTTGGGGCGATGCTGATGTGCGGTTGTTTTTCCTTCTCCCCTTTGATCGATCTCCGTAAAGCCTTGAACGCGCGCATCGTGGTTAGCAGGCTGGACAGATGTGTATGTGTGTGACGCGGGATTTGATCCCAAGTATGAAGGTGAGTCAATGACAAGCAAAGATGAAGAGTTGGGTCATGAGGGAATGATCATGCGATGCGCGATTGGCTTGTCGTCGCACTTTCGCCTGCGCGCCCATGGACGGGCTGGCGAGCAAAGGGAAGGAGCAACGAGATTTGCAACGGGTGAAATGGACATGATGGGTAACGAGCAGTCGATGTGAGACTGGAGGGGAGATATGGGAAAGAGGTGGCAGGTGGCAGATGCACACCAGCGGAATGACGTACCTTCATCGTGACGGGTGGGTGGTGGGCGTGGCACTCGCTCGGGCGAACTGCAAGCTCCCAGAGTAGCGAGCGCGGGTGGGATGGGGTTTGAGGAGGTACGATGAATCTGTATCTGCGTGCGCAGAAGACCGGTTACGCTGACTCAAAACGGAATGATAAAAGGCCGCTGCCTTCGGGTGGCCGTGAATCAGTGTAACGAGACTGCGATGGTGATGGCGATGCGATGCGATGGCACACTGCGCTTGAAGTTGCTGACCTGCGCCGCCGCCGAATTGAAACAAATCGAGCTTGTTGTGTCCGTTTTCTTTACTGTCCTTCCTCCCTTTTCTTCGTCTTCCAATAACACGGGACAATAATACTCGAACAATTCGTAAAATGGCGTGCTGAAATCTCCCACTTGTAGACGCCAGACGAAAGCCCAAGTGGATTCGTTCGCCGTTTGACCGTTGCGCACGCGATTAAAGTTCAAGTATGTGGTGGACTGGTGGTCGTTTTCCGTCTATCTGGTTCCCGGGCGCTGATGGATGGATGGGTGGATGGGTGTCTTGATGAGGATAACTAAGCCCGTCAATGCTTCTTCTCCTCTTTTTTT
>Ga0247781_1000732_pt1 | contig 10413 bp, 1 predicted proteins | sample UWRJL184509B5_FD_179922 | JGI IMG/M metagenome (GOLD analysis project Ga0247781, IMG submission 179922) | Plant litter microbial communities from Arlington Agricultural Research Station in Wisconsin, United States - UWRJ-L184-509B-5 | ecosystem: Environmental > Terrestrial > Plant litter >...
ATTGTAGATTTTCTAAACTAGCTTAGTTTGAAACTAATTAAAAATGTTTTTTTCGAATATTTGGGCCTTTTTTTCTACTTTGGTTAAAATAGGGGTACTTGGAATTCAAATCCTCTAGTAAAAACGCAATTATCTTTTTTTATTAATTATACATTTTTTAATTTAAACTTTCAACTATATTGTCGAATTTAGAATCCTATTCCCTCTATCTACTATACTAAAAATAGCCTAATAAATATAGTCTTTCCTAATTACTTATTCCTATAGTATTTATAACTTTGGATTATCGAAAACTTTTGTATTTCCAAAATAATTAAAACTAGTTAGTATTATATTTTATTTCCCCTTTTTATTTCTAAATTTAATTAGCTTTTTAGGATAAAACTAACTTTTAAAACTAGTATTTAGAATAAATTTGGTCGAAAGTTTGGAATTTATACAATATTTTATAAATTTTTTGCCAATTTTTGTCTCTATTTGTACAATATTTATATTATATAGTATAAAAATAGACAATATTATTTCCATTTTTGCATTATTTTGTAATATTTTACTTAATATATACCCAATATTAGCTAATTTTTGTATTATTTTACCTAGTATTATTTTCGTATATCCTAATATATATATAATAATACTAAATATTATTATAAAATTGACGAATATTGTATTATAATTGTAAAAAGCTATATTTAAAATAAGCTATAAATTGTACACTTTTATATTTTTTTTATTTAACCTATTCTAATTCTAACAAAAAAGTGTATTTAGAATAATAGCTTTTTTGCTTAAATAGTATTTAATTTCAAATCTAAATTTAAATAAGTATTTAGTTTAGTAAATTTAACGTTTTAATAGCTACTATTAGGTTATAAAATATTCAAAATTATAATAATTTGTTAAAATAATAAAATTGTCGTATTTCTTTAGTTTCTAATTTTATATTTTTAGATATTTGATAATTGCTAATATTTTTTTATTATAAATAAGGTAATTTTATTTAGTAGGGGAAAGTTTTTAAAAATAAAAAGCTACAAAAAAATACTAACTATTTTTTTTAATAATAAATACTTTTTTTAGTATATAATTACTATAATTTATTTTGAAAAATGTTTTCGAAATTAAATCCTATTTTTTTAGAATTAAAGTTCTAATAAAAAGTATTTTAATTAAATAAAATACCTTATTTTATTTAGAATTTTATTTGAATTTTACTCCTTTTTTTATTAAAACTATTAATAGTATAGTTATAAAAAAGTATTTTAGAATAAATATACAATAAGAATTCGAAAAATTTAAAAAGTTTTGTATTTTTTTTTATATAATAAAAGATTATTAATTAATAATCGTTTTAATTTTTTTTAAATTTATTTAAATATTTATTTTTATATTAATAATAAATTCCAAATATTTTATTTTTTTAACTACAAATTTACACTTTACTAAATTGAAATGGAATTTTATTATTTTAAAGTATTTTAATATTTATTATACTTTTTTTATATAGTTTTTTTTACTTCCAATTATATAAATAAAGACGTTGTTTATATAAATAGAGTAAAAAATGTTAAAAAAGTTGTACAATATATTATTAATATATTACTAAAAGGTTGTAGGAGTTTTTATAAAGTTAAATAGTATAATTTACTATTTGAAAAAGCTATAATATTACGGCCCGTACATTCTATTAATAGAGTTACAAAACTGTAGAAGGGGGTGTTATAACTAATAAAATAAAATAAGTATTTAAATAAGTATAACAAATATACGATAATTGCATAAGTATTTCTAAAACTGCGCTTTATATAATAGCAAGTGTAGCTAAAAAACGTATATTAATTGCTACTACAATAAACTACCTAAACTAGAGCCGAAGTTTGTAATTATATAAAAAACACTTCTTCTAATAAAGTCCTTCCTAGGGTCCTAACGCCCGGGACTTTAGGACCCTTCCCAAATCCCGGAGACTTAAAATGCAAAATCCTCCTAATTAGACTACTAAATTCACTTTTTTGGCTATCCAACTTTACTAAACCTAACCAATGCCAAAATTATAATACAATACTTTTCCCCAAAGTCTTTATCCTGAAAATATTAGTTTATAGTTTTTATATATTAACAACTTATCTTCTTATAAATTCTCCTTTCCCCGTATATTTTCCAAAATACATTATATTATTAAAAGTAAAAATAGGGTAATTAGTAAAAAAGTTATTTCCAAAGCTATTTTTACAATTTATATTCGTTTATATAGAACTTCATTTCCAATATCATATTCTTTTTGTTTTTAAAACAAACATCCCTATATTCTAACTCCAAATTCTTTTTGCTATAGCAAATATATTGAATATAAAGTCTATTATAATACTCTTTTTTTAGATTTTTTTTATTCATTTTCTTCCCAATCTTCTTTTTATCTTTCTTTACTAATTTCTACCTTTTTAATACTTAAAAATATTAAAAAAGAAAAATCCCTTAAAAAGGCGGAAAACAATTTAATAAACTAGCTGATTTTTATTAGGTATAAATGCCGATTTCTTTAAAAAAAAAGAAAAAAGCTATTTTAGTAGGGTCTTTTTTCGCCTATAAAATAAAACCCTTTTCCTACGCGTATTTTTCCAATAACACATCCTAATATTGTATTTCCTAATATAGCGCCTTTTTCGGATAATTTTGCATTTAAAAAGTAGTTTTTTAATTCGTTTTTGGGCAATTTGGGTTTTTTTAGTAGAATTTCGCTAATCTTTTAGAGCAATTTTTCTCCCAATACTTAAATAATTTCTATATATTATTTTCGTATTTATAATTTTTCCACTTAATAAAATATTTCAACTATTTTTTTATTATATATAAATTTAAAATAATTTCGACTTCGAATTCTCTTTTATTTAGTTTAATTTTAACTATTATATTTAATTTAATATTTATTAATACTAATTTAAAAAGTAAAATGTAAAATACCAATAATTTTAATTTTATTATTTTAAATAATTGTAATTTATAATTCGAAAAAGCGACTTTTTTTAAAATTTTAAATAACCCAAATTTTTTAAAGTCAAATTTATTATTTAATTATTTTATTTTAAAATTTTTGTAAATAAAATAGACTTTATTTCCTTCCTAAAAATCTGGTTTTTTAGATTTTTTATTATTATAATAATAACTTATTTGTAATTTAACAAACTCTAATTCCTATTATAATATATTATATAGTAAATACAACTATTCTATTTTAACTACTACTTTAAAAACCACATCCCCCACTCCCTACTAGAATTCTGCCTTATAGCCGTAATTCGCAAAAAATAGTAAAACTCTTATTACTTTCAACTTCAAACTATTATACAAAATCTACACTAATAGTAATAATTTAACCCAATTATTCTATTCGAAATTAATGTAAAATTTTAAATATATTTTAATAACTTAATTCATTTTTTCAGTCTATTTGTCTATTTGTAAATAATAAATTATTAATAATTTGTATTTTATACTCAACTTTTTTATAAATATTTATTAAAACTTAAAAACAAATTTAACATTTTTATTTATAATAACTTTATTTAGCTAAAAATATCTTATAACGACTTTTTTAACAAATATTTATACTAACTTTTCTACTAAAGTAATTTTATTATAAAAAATAAAGTACAACTATTTTATTAATTTATTAACTATAATAAAAATTACATTGTACTTTTTCCCTATTACTAAATTTATTAATTTTAGCAACTTTATAATGAAATTTATAGTAATTATTCCCTACATTTTTAACAATATAAATAAAAATTCTAAAAACCTATAAAATTTGTATTTTAACGCTTTTATTTTATTGTAAATATTATACAAATTAATTATTTTAAAAATTACCTTTTTTATTTTTAAAAATTTATAATATAATTTTATTTATTCTAATATCCGAATAATACCTATATAACCTCCTAATTTCAACTTATAAATATTTATAACTATTTTTTTTTATAATATTAAAAGTAATTATATTCTTTTTTTATATATCCAGATTTTATTACTTAATTTATTTAATTTTTTTTTTCTTTTAAACGAACTTTAAAAAAGTTGCACTACTATTTATATTCTAAATACTTCTTATATTTTTCTTTATAAAACTATATATATTTTGCAAAATTAATTGTAAAATATTTATAACTAATATATAAAGCTTTTTCCCAATTTCTTTATACTTTAAAAACTTATTATTCTAAATCTTTTTAGGCTTTTTTTCAATATATAAAACCAATATTAAATACAATATTTAATATATTTTATTCTTTTATATAAAAATAATAAGAAATTAACCTATTATTTTCTTTTTTTATTATTATTGTCAATTCTAATTCGTTTTTAAATTTAAAGTTTTTTTTTTAGCTAAATATATTTACTTTGCTATTTTTAAATCCCTTTTAATAGTGAATTTTGTAATTAAATAGTACAAAAAACTCCTACTATTATATTTACTATTTATTAAATTCTTTTGTTATTATAAAATATATAAAGTTTTTATAATTTATATAAATCTATATTTAAAAATTAGCCCCTATAAATTATAACTTCTATTTTTTGAATATAAAAATAATTGTTATTAATTTTTTATTATATATTAGGTAATTTAGTTTTAGCTTTTTAAAAACTTTTAAAAAAAATATATAAAAATATAATTGCCCCTTTTTATTTTATTATTCTAATTATTCTCCAATTACTTACTTTAAAATATTAGTCTCTACTTTAAATAGCTTCTTTAAGTTAGGAATTTTCAAAACTAAGTTTAAAAAAATTGCTTTTTTTATATATTTAAATACATATAAATATTTTTTTAAAAAAGAAAATTTACTTTCTTTTTTTAATAAAGTATTTAAAAATTATATTATATTTGCATATTTTTTTAAAAACTTACAATAGTAATTAGTAAATTCTAAATATACTTTAATTTTTATAATAATAATTAGAATTGGCCAATTCTACATTATTTTGATTTTTTTAAAATCTATCTATACTTTTCTTAAAAAAATGCAGTATTTTAAAAAATCCACTTTTTAAATATTCCATTTGCACTTTTTTAAATTAATTAACAACCTAGTATTTTCTAAAATTTTGAAAATTTAATATACTTTTTTATTATAATATTTGGAAATTTCGGAATATATAAATATATTATTAATATAAATTATAACAAACTTCCTAATAAACTTTTATAATACTTTATTAATTTGCATTTAAAATAAAATTAATATATTAGTAAATTTTTAAAATATTATTAAATATTCGTAATATTTTAAAAAAATTTAGAATATTATTTTCTATTTTTCTTTTTTTTTAATCTAAATTAGAAAAAACTTTAATTTAAAGTCAAATTTTGTGAATATTTTGGCTTTACTAAACTAATTTTTCAAAATTGTAATTAATAGTAATAAATACCAATTTTTAATTGTATTATTGTTAAATTATTAGTAATTTATAATTAATTATAGTTTTTTATCTTTTTTAAATACAAATAAAATTAGTATTTTTATTAATAATTGTAATTTTCTAATATATTTGTTTTTTAGTTTTTTATTAATATAGTTTTAAAAAACTATTTGTTATTTTTAATTAAAAAAGTAAATTCGTAAAAACTTTAATTCTACACCTTTTTTTAATAGTATTTTATAATTTTACAATTTATATTCTAATAATAGTATTTTATTTAGTTTTTTAAAAATACTAATATACTAAAATTATTTTAGCATTTTATTTAATAATCTAGTTAATTCTATATTATTTTATATTTATTAAATAATATATATAATATATTAATGGTTTTTTCTTACTTATTAATATTTTTTTTTTTAAAATTGTTTTATGTATTTTTATTATAATTTTTAAGTATTTTCAATTACTTTATATTATTTTATTTATTATAATTTATTAAAAAAAGTATTTTCTTTTTACTATTTTTATACTAAATTTTTTTATTATTAGACTTTAAATAAATATTTTTATTATATATAATTGCTAATTTAGTCAATTTCTAAGTTGAATTTTATTAACTATAGTAATTTTAAAATAATTTTATATTGTCCAATTTTGACTATATTAAAAGCAATTTTCTATTTAATTTTTTAAATATATACTAAAAGTACTTTTGTTTTTTGTATTATTTTTTTATTATTATAATTTAATAGTAATTTTTTAAAAATTATTACTAAATATGGATTTTCCTTTTTTTTTAGGGGATTTTCTACAAGTTTATTAATTTATATAATATTAAATTAACCTAATTTTTACAATCGACTATTATTTATTTAGAATGTTTTTTCTAAGTTAATACTACTTTTAATAGCTATATGTTATTTTTAATAATTAAAAAAACTTCGTATTTATTTTCTAAGCAAAATCCTCATTTATTAAAGCTTTTTCGTTTTTTATTTCTAAAATCTTTTTCTTTTTAAGAGGGTTTTTCCTAAATATTTTTTTTAAATTCGGTTAATTTAGTCCTACTTTATTAGCTAGTTTTTTATTATTTAGTATAATATTAATCTTTTTTACTATATTTTCTAGCTTTTTCAACTAGTTTTTAAAATTTACTTATTTTTTCAAAATTTGTAAATATAATTTCCTTTTTCTAAAGATTTTTTTTTAAATTTATTATTTTTGTTATTTTAGCTATTCTAATTTTTAATAATAAAAAGTAAAATACTATTTTTTTTCTTCAAAAAGTTTGTTAAATTAGTTGGTTTTGTACTATAAATCGACTTTTTTATTTTTGTACAAAATACAGTTTTTAATAAGGTAGTTTTTAATAAATCTACTATTTATATACTTTTATAGTTTCGCCTTTATAAAGGTAAAATAGTAGTTTAATATTTTTTCTTCCTTTACAAAGTTGTAATATTTGTACTTTTAATAGTCTTTTTCTATATAATAATAGAATTAGTTTTTAAATTTATTTTTAATAAAAAAATAATTATATTTTACCTTTCCTTCTAAATATATTCTATAGTTATAACTAATATATTTGAACTATATAATTACCTAATATGCCCAATATTTAGCCAATTTCTATAATATACTATTATCTCCTTTATTACTAGTATATTTGAGCAATTTACTATACTAAATTTTTTTAATAATTAAACATTTATTAATATTATTCTAGTTTTTTCGTACTACTTTTTATTCCAAAATAGTCTAAAACCCTCTAATATATTCGTTTAGTAGGCTTAAACCTGCCTACAAGTCCAAAAAATCGTTATTGTTTATTTTCGATTTTCTTTTAATTTTAAATACATTTTCTACTATAATTTGTAATAAATTATTCAACATTTTTTATTCTAATTCGAAAGTATTTTTTCTATTTCCTTTAATTAAAAACAAAATACTTCCTTTTTTTACTAAATTTACTATTAGCTATTTACTTACTAACTAAAATCTCCTCCTATTAGAGTTCCTAGCTCGTAATTCCTTTAGCTACTAACTACTTCCTTTTTTATCAAAATAATAAATAATATATTTATCATTATAATATACTATTTAAAAGAACAAATTGTAGAAGTTTTTTACAACTTCTACTATCCCTACTTTTCTTAGTTTTAAAATTAGCTTTTAACTAATTTTGGGTTTTTCCTTACAATTTTGAGCAAAATAACTTTCTATTTTATACTAAAAATACTTTAATAGTTTATAAGTTTTTATAAAAGTCTTCTTTTATATTAAGTTAATTTTTATAAAATTTGTATATATTATTCTACTAATATATATTCTATATTTATAGTAACATTTTCTATTTGAATTTGGCTTAATATTTTGTCAAAATTGTTATTTTTTCTTATACTATTTTTCGTATAAATAGTCGTTAATACATACTACTTAAATAATATAATTATCCAAATTTTCTCCTTTATTTTCTTTAAATAATTTATTTTTGACTTTATTTTTAAATTTTCAATAAAATATATTAATAAAAATATTATTATCCTACTCAATTTTAAAAAAGTTTTAATAAAATACTAAAGTGTAAATAGTTATAAACTTTTTCTATTTTAACTATACAAAATAGTCCACCACTTTATATACTTTATTTTATTTTCTAAAGATTTTCGTTAAAACTATTTTATATAAATTAAAAAATGTAAAAACGTTATCGGTTTTTTTAAAACAATTTTCTAGTTTTTTCGAAAAGTAATTACTTTTGTAAAACTCGAACTATTTTAATGTATTTTTATCCAAATAGGAGCTTATAAAAAGAATTTTCGCTTTTTTATTTGTAAAGTTGTTTTTATAGTATTTAAATTAAACTCGAATTTGCGTAAAATGCCCTTATAATTTACTTTACTTACTTTTAAATACTAATAGTTGGGCTATTTTGTACTATTATATTTTGGTTTTTTTGGGTTTTTTGGACTTTCTAGCATTTTTGTAGCTTTTTTTTATAGTAGTTAATTTTGTTTTAAGTTTTTCAATTTACTTTACTTATTTAGTATAAAGTTGCTTTATATTTTCGAATTTTGTTTTTACTATTACAATTTGAATATTTAAAGCCTAAATAATCTTAACTAATTTTGTAATTGACAATACTAGTTAAAAGGATGTTAACTTTTTTTTAATTATAATTGTAAAATGTAGTTATTTTTGTTTAAATAAATACTTAAAAATTTAAATAATTAATATATTATAGCCTATATATTTTGTTAATAAAATTACAAAACTATAAAAAAAAATATTATAACTAATAAAGTAAAGTAGGTATTTAAGTAAATATAATAAATATACAATAATTATATAAGTATTTTTAGGACTGTATTTTGTATAATAGTAAGTATAGCTAAAAAATATATATTAATTGCTATTGCAATAAACTACTTAAATTGGAACTAAAGTTCGTAATTATATAGAAAATACTTCTTCTAGTAAAATCTTGTTTAAAGTTCCGACGCCCAAGACCTCAGGACCCTTCCCAAATCCTAAAAACTTAGAACGTAAAATCCTCCTAATTGGACTACCAAACCCACTTTTTTGGCTATCCAGCCCTACTAAACCTAACTAATACTAGAATTGTAACATATAATATATATAGAAAGTTGTTTTCTATTTTTCTTTTTTTATTATGTAAATTTTATAGAAAACTTAAATTATATTAATTTTAGTAAAAAAAATTATATTTTTTAAATTGTATAAGGTTTTAGGAATTAATAGTAAAAAGTACTAATTGTAAATAATTATTATATTAAATATTCTATAATTGATATAAAATCTAAATCCTTTATTTAGTTTTTTTACGAAAATTATTAGAATAGTTACTTTTAAATAGCTAATTTTAATAAAGTTTTTATTTTAAAGGTTTTTTAGTATTTTTTGTAATATTAAAAACTCCTTTTTTAATATATTATATAATAGATTATAAAATATAAAGAGGTTTTTATTATTGGCTTTTTTTTTAAATAAAATAGTATAATTTTATTTAGGCTTATAAAAATTTAGCTTATTTGCTTTTTTTTATATAAAGAGTAAAAGTAAGTTGTAAAACTTTGCTAATATTTTCTTCTTTAATTTAGTTTTTATAAAACTTTCCCTCTTTTATAGTATTTATTTAATATTTTTTATACTAATTGCGAAAATCGAATTAAACTTTTAATTCAAGTTTTTTTTGGCCGTTTATTTTGCTTTTTTAGTAAAAATTAACATTTTTATTTAAACTACAATTCTAAATTTAATAATAAAAAGGGAGTTTTTGAACTATTTTATATAGTAAATTCAAATTTTTGTTTAATTATACTATATTTTCTTTATATATAGTATAAAATGGACTTTATTGTTAATTATTTATAGTTTATTTAATATAATTGGATATATTAATAGTAAAATTATATATATATACATTATTTACTAATATTTATTTATTTTTAATATAAAAGTAGTTATTTTTTCGACTATTATATTTTCTTTCCCTCCTATTATATTAATAATAGGGTAGGGGGTTATAGTATATATTATAAATTCTAATTTATTTATTAAGTCCAAATTGATTATAGTATAATATTTACAGCTTTTATTTATAAAAATAAAATAATAGTTATTACCGATAATTGTAAAAATAAGTGTAAAATTTGCTTCTATTTTATTTTTAAAATTCTCTATAATTACTAATATTTTTACTTTATATTCTAATTATAATTTGGAATTATACTTTTCCTTATTTATAGCTAATACAATCCTCTTCGTCTTCGGATTTTAGTAGTAATTTAGTTAAAATTGTATTTATCTAAAGCCCGCATTTTTTAAAGTATTTTATATTAGAATTAATAATTAGGAAATGTAAATAGTCTTTTACTATATAGTTTAAATTTTTATATTTTAAACAATTACTATTGTCTTTTTGTTTTTCGTATATATTTATTTCAATTTAGGTTGTTTTTTTTT
>Ga0247781_1000733_pt1 | contig 10412 bp, 7 predicted proteins | sample UWRJL184509B5_FD_179922 | JGI IMG/M metagenome (GOLD analysis project Ga0247781, IMG submission 179922) | Plant litter microbial communities from Arlington Agricultural Research Station in Wisconsin, United States - UWRJ-L184-509B-5 | ecosystem: Environmental > Terrestrial > Plant litter >...
CTTACAATCCTAAACGACAACGTCTTTTTGATTGAAGTGCGCAAGTTCCTCGTTCCCTGGGCTGCCCCCCAGATCGTCGCCGCGGTCCCCCTCATGTCCAACGGTTCCAGACTCAGAATCGACCCCCTCCTTTCCAACTTCATCGTGGATATCAAGATCGAGGAGAACTTCCAAGTGAGGTACCCCAGCTGGCCTGACCCCATCGAGGCCGTTGCTGATGCTTTGACAATGGTCGAAAGGGTTAAAACCCTCCAAATCAATGTCACCTACCAAACGATAATCCGATCGGTAGGAGATGGTATCGTCGCTGGGCAGGTCCCGCCAATGGTGGCAGAGATGGTGGTTGACTGCTTTCCTCGGCTTCGTGGCGTGGTACACGCCGACGTCACTGGCCTTGGGGACGACGAGAGCAGTCGCGCGTTGATTAGGTCGCTCCAGAGGCCGGCTCAGGAGCAAGGGGATAAGGAGCGGGAAGACGAGGAAGAGCGGGAAGATGGGGAAGATCAGGAAGACGACGAAGAGGAAGACGACGAAGAGGAGGATGAGATCGAGCATCGTCCTGCCAAGCGCATTCGCCTAGCTTAAGGTAACTTCCATATCTTCTTCCTCAGCTTAATCAAGCTGGACGAGAAGATCCCTTCCCCGTATATTACTCTCATTAACATCAATTCTCGGCTACGGAGGCTCCCTCTTCGAACCCCATCCAATTCCTTGACCACTTATGTCCTGTTTCGGCTTTCTCTAACGACATTTTCATTGGTATCTTATTCGGTGTTTGGATGGTTCCATGGGAGGGTATAATTCTTCTCCGAGCCAAGGGAGCTAGCATAGTTCGTGCCGTTATGGCTTGCAAGATCATCTTTTACACGGTATTGGCATGGGTATGGGTATGGAGCATGTTACCATTACTGTATGTCCCAGCTGTCGATTTCTTTGGACAATTTATCATGATAGAAATATATGTGGTAGAATCTCTTGGTCCGGCACATACTTCCGTTTAAGCGTGTTTACTTGTTCACACCTCAAGAGTTGTATTTCGCATGGACCGGTGTATGCTGTCCTGTACGTGTAGAGTTGTCAGAATCTAGGAACCGTGTTAAGAGGGAACAACTGCTCTCCTGCACGTACAGCCTACGAGAAAGACGCCGACTACATTCAGCCCGAAGAGGGAGGTCTAAAAGCAAACAGCATATCCCATGTTCGGACGGTTCTGGGTGGATACCTACCTACTTGGGCAACAGCGCCCACCTTTGGGGCCTTATTCCTGCTTTGCTTTTACCCCTCGATCACTTGACATCACTCACATTTTCTTGCTTCTTTGCATCGGTCAAGCACTGCACTAGTCTCACAATCTCTTACTCTTCCCATCCGCCAACAGCATCGATTTTCGCATCCCCCCTCTGGTAATTACTATCTTGCAATTATCGCTTAACATAACCATTCTCTAATTTTCTACAATCGCGGATCCAGCCGAAATGGACCTTCAAGCGAAGACGAGTTTTTTCGACATCCCGGCCGAGCTACGCCTCGAGATCTACCAGCATCTCCTCGTCTCCGAACGGCCAATTTCCGGATTGACTTGCCTTTTTGGAGGAAGCGGAATAGACCCCGCGATCCTCCGAACCTGCCGGCGGATCTACGCCGAAGCCAAGCAAGTCCTCCAACAGAACAACACCTTTCTGGTCGAACTCAAGCCCAGAATGGTGGGGTTTGACAACTGGTGCATTCCCTGGGTCGTCGCTGCCCCAGTCCTCCTGAGAGGGTCCGTCTTTGCTCCCACACGGAGCTTTGCTCCCCCACAGAGCATCTGTCGGTATATCGTGCGGATTGAGATCGCAGAGAATACGCGCGTGCGAGCCGGCGCGTGGGAGCGACTAGTCGTAGAAGTCGTTACCGCCTTGGCTGGCCTGCCTCGTATCAAGTCGTTGGAAGTCGGGGGAACGTTCAAGACTAATACCGCCTCGATGATCGCGAGCCACTTTCGCCGGATCCATGGGGTGGCACACGCTAAGGTCTCCGACCTTGGATACGGCGAAATTAGTAGGGATCTGGAGGAGCATCTCCAGAGGCCTGCGGCCCAAGAGGTAGAAGTCGAGGATGACGCCGAGAACAGCGCTCGTCCATGATCAGGTAACTCTCATCTCTTCCTCCATGTGTTTATCAGGCTGGGTGGAAAGATGATTCGACAGTATGTTACAGTTACTAACATTGCGGCATGGTTATACAGGCACCTTTCCTCTATTCTCTTTCCATTCTTTGGTTGATTCCTCGGTTTCGTTTTCGACGTTTCGTTTCTTTGAGCTTTTGGCTTTGCGTTTCATTATTTTTCTTCGCCGACCAACAACAGCTTGGCTTTTCTTTCTACACCTTCTATCCTCTTTGACGCCAGAACTCCAACGACTCGGTTGCTTAATTACCTCTATGGTCCCTCTCGAGTTCACGAGGCTGGATCGTTCGTTTCATCACCTGGAGTTTTATCAGCATCCCTTTGGGCGGCGTTTTGGCGGGCTGTGGGAGGGGATAATGCATTAATGGGTTTGGGGTATCACTGGGTTTCGGGTATTGGGATCAAGGTTACGACAGAGATTAAATCTATTTGATTATGGCTTGCTGGTTTTTTCTTCGCCGGATATGGGTAGGGTATAGTACGAATTTTGCGGTGGATTTCTTCAGATCACTTATAATCATATTACATGTAGAATGTTCTTTTTCTATCACCTTCTTACATTTTATTCTTCCAAGTCCACCCCATATCCTGCACCCGTCTTAGTCTATTACTTTGTATATATATATAGTTTACGAATTTAACGTTCACTATATTTATCCCGAAAACGTAGGTAAGTTTAAAAACAAACAAAACATCCCATGTTCGAACGGTTTTGGGTGGGTACCTACCTGGGCCACAGTATGGCCACTTTTGGGACCTTATTCCTGCCTTGCAGGGGAAACGTGAGAAAGTTTTTTACAAAAAGATTAAGTTCAGTGGCGCAACACCTACGCCATGAGATTCGTTTTAAAAATAAAAAAAAACATAAAAGCCTCAACTCTATTACCTACAGTGACTCAGACCGACGGCTTTTACCCCTCCGGACTGTACGCATTCGCGTTTTTCCAAGTCGCTTGCTTACCACCGCTTTAGAACATTGATCTCCGCATGCGCTACGGGGACCTTCTATCACTCTTATTATCACTTCTTATAAACAATCTTCCCATTCTCTACCTCTATCCGCCGCTTCACAGCAACCATCTCCCCGCAGTCCGCCAGAAAATGGAGGTCCACAAAAAGCCAACCTTCCTTTCCCTTCCAGCGGAGCTGCGACTGGAAATCTATCGGAATCTTCTCTTAGCCAACAGCCCAATCGACCCGATCAACTTTCTCACAATAAACGGTATCCACCCGGCCCTTCTACGCACTTGTCGTGGCATCTACCATGAGGCCAGACAGATCCTCGGCGAAAATACCTTTGTGCTCGAGGCGAGAAAGGTCCTTTTTTGGCTCAGCCGCGCGAAGATCATCGCGCATCCACTGCTCTTCACCCGGGGCTGCCTTTCCCTCCCGAGACACTTCGTCAACTACATCGTGCGCGTCGATCTCAGTCAGTACCTGGAAGTTGGACCGTCCGGATGGGAGGGGCTAGTCAATGAGATCGTCGATGCTCTCGTCGAATTGCCAAAGATCAGGCGCTTAGGCGTCGAGATCATTTACGGGGAGACACATGTGCCACTCATGCCGTCAGTACCAACAACACTCCCTGCGGACGAAGCGAAAACGATTGCCGACTGCTTCCGTCGGCTTCATGGCGTAATACACGCCAAAGTTTCTGGTCTTGGAGCCGATGGAGCCAACCAGGAGCTCGAGCATCAGCTTATGAGGTCGTGACGCGTATTAGCCTCAGTCAGTTCTTGTCGTGTCGGGTGTTGCAAAGGGCGTCAACCGGAAACGTCCATCTTATCTTACTGTTACTGACATCACTTTTTGGTAATAGAGGCACATCCTCTCAATTCTCCTTCAATTCACTATTCCACGGTTCTTTTTCGGGTTTGTTTCTTTATATTCTCGCTTCTTCGGTTCATGATTCCCTCGATCTGGCAACATTTATTCGATTTCCCTTCACCCGTTCTACGATTCTTAATACCGGCATTCTTGCGATCATATGGCTATGGCGTACTGGGGTTTCATCAACGGATAATTATGGGCATGGGCATAGGGTGTTTGTTATGAATATGTACGATCCAGGGGGAGGATTTCTTTAGACAATTTCTGATGATGATATATGTAATACATTCGTTTGGCACCAGTTCCTTATGCTTAAGGGTTATCAATTCTCCAAAGTCCAACACCTATCTTTCGCTCGTCCCGGTGTATCATCGGTCTATCTGCTCTCCGGTTCATTCATCAAGTTTCCGCTCTTAGTCTTGGAGACCATGATCTCGTGGTGGGGACATCACAACGTTGACAAGCTTGATCTGGGACTAGGACAGTGACATTGCCTTGGTTTACTTTACTCCTTATTCCATCTAATTCATTCATCTTGACATCATCAAGTCCTTGGCTCAGGGCGACGCACGATAGTTCCGATCCGGAGCTGTCTGACGGTCCCAACATGGATGTTGGGTCCGTTTGGTCGGCCCGCTATTGTGCCGGGTGTGTCCGGGACTGTGTCAACTTGAACCATTCAGGGCCTTAAAGCGCTTCTGTATATATCTTTTTTTGTCTGTGGTGGCGGCAGGATGATGATAGAATCAAACTTGACCAACGGCATGATTCCTGTCCTCGCGCTTGGTTGTAGAGGTTCCGTTACTTTTCCATTGTCTTCCCATTGCATTCTTTCACTGGGAACCCCCTAGGCTGGCGCTTGTCGGGGTTTGGGAGATGTTATTAATTATGGCTTGGGGTCAAGGACCTGGCCTAAGGGGAGGAGACATCGCCTCGACCAACTAAACGTCGTCGCGTATCGCCTATTTGCCTACTCATTTCCATCAATATATAGGCTTTTTAATGGTTCGGGAGGTGGATCTAAGTATTCAATATGGGCATTCGCAGGGCATGGAAATCATGGGAATATACTGTCCTTTAGACAACCATGGGATTAGGACATGAGGCAAGGGCGTGGATATGGGTGTGAATTGTTGGGTATAAGTAATGTCCGATTTACCTCGGTGGATTTCTGACGCTCCTCTTGAAATGTTATTCTCTTTATGCACCATCGTTCTCTGACTATTGTAGGTACTGTATTTTCTACGTGTTGATGCTGGAGATTTCCGTATCTCACGTATCAAATGATTTCCTCCTTTCTTTTGATTCGTTCCCGCCCCCTTAATTCCTGACATAAACAACATCACATCCAGAGTTATTGAACACGAACCCAGTCTCCAGGACCTTTCTCTGGGCTTGTGGTGCTTTATTCAGAGAGTTTCCGTTGTTCAATACCTGGTCTCGACACCTGTATACTGGGGGCTCTTGGCCCCTACGACAGGCGCGTCATTCGGTAAACATCACCATGTTGACGTGGTGGGTCAGGTCTGGTTGTTTGCTATCACCCGCATTTTTGCCCCACGACCTTGCCCAAGTCGCGCTCAGTGACCATGCGCCGTGTCCGACCATTTTACCTCCATGGCCTTCGTTCTCCTCCCACGCTCAGCACACCTCTTGCCACCCAACCGCGCCTGAGCATTTTACTTCTGTAGTCCTGCTTCTCCTTCCACGCTCAGCACCACTCTTCTTACCACACTGCTCCTAGCCTCACACTTTCTCTCTTACCAGCGACAATCAACCCTCAACTCTACTCACACATTTGAGTACATTTGTCGCTACGTTCTCGCTCAACCAAACTGGAGCATCGCTTTGCCTTCCACCCACCGACATCAAATCTTCACCAACACTCACCCAAAGAAAAACATCATCTCACCAAGTCCGAAAGGCCATCAACACCATGCCGGACCTTGCTCCCATCAAGATCTGCAAAGTCCTCTTTCCCTTCGCGAGCCCCGAGGTCCTGATGGGCCCTTTCACAATGAAGAAGGGCCATCCCCTCGCCATCAAGGCCAACATCACCAACTTCTATCTCGACATCGAGATCAAAGAGAACCTAAAAGTCCGCTACAGCGAGTGGGAGAAGCCCCTTCAAAGCGCGATCAACGCCCTCATCGCACTCCCAAAGATCGACTCCATCAAGGTCAACGTGACCTTTGAGTCCAAGATCTACAGCGTCGGACAGACTGAGCCAAAGTCCATTCCCAAGGAGGCGAGCGACATGATCACCCGATGCTTTCGTCGCCTCCGGGGCGTCGCCCGCGCAGAGGTCGCGGGCCTCGGAACCGACGAGGACTGCGAAGCTCTGGCTGCCCAGTTGACCAGCCCGGTCGAGGAGGCTAAGACCACCAAGGTTTCAAATAAACGCCGCCTCCACGATGACACAAACTACGAAGCCGATGACGAGAAGGGGGCCATTCCTGTTCGCAAGATCAAGGGCGCATGTGACGACACAAGTTACGAAGCCGATGACGAGGAGGGAACTATTGCTGTTCGCAAGGTCAAACGCGCTCGCCGTCGTCTTTGAACAACCAGCCGAATCGGTTCATTGTCGATCGACCACTTTATGGTCCACAAGTCACTCGGCTCTTGACCTTCGCCCGTCGGGCTCGACTATCGATTTCACGTTCTTTTTTCATGGTGTTCTTCTTTCCCTCAGAATCTCTTTGGCATTTCTCTGGGCTGGCATCTTCATTGTTTCGGCGGGGATATAATATGCATTGTAGGCGGGTTTACGGCATGTTATAGCATAGCAATAGAGTTCTTTGCACGGATATGGGAATGGGTATGGGGTGATATGATGACATGATGTACGACTATCTCGGTGGATTTCTTTAGACCTTTACGATATAATGATAATATCCTTTGCCCGCCACTTATAATTGTACTATCCTGCTCCCGTGATGTGGCTCGCCGTCTGGAGGTCAACTTGGTCGATAGACTCTCAGTCAATGCCCCCACGTCCTCGGCGCCGAGGGAGGCTCGCTGGTAGAGGAGACGCTGATGAAGCCGGTGGTCAAAGCAAGCCCACCAATTCTCGGTCAAACAAGCGGGGGTCTATGCACGACGCTGCTGAGGACGGCGACGGGGATGACGAGAGGTCTGAGGAAGAGACCAAGGCGGCTGGTCACCGCCCGATCAAGCGGGTCCGCCACCGCCGGGCCTAACTCTTTCTCTATGGCGATGCGAGGGGTGTTGAGAAACATTCCTGTCCACAGAGTTTCGGATCTGGATCGGAACGATGGGAAAGTTGTGAAGGGTATCCGTCGATGAATCTCATTGTCAGTTCTTCACGCGGCATTACTTACATCATTGATAAGACTTTCCGTCGAAAACATCGGATAGAACCGGATATGGAGGATTTTCTCCCTTCGGATTTCTTTTTCTTTTCATCGTGGTTTCTTCACTGGCACTCTTTGGGCGTTTACTGGCTTTGTGGGGGGGAATAATTCCTCATTGAGGACAGGGTCATGGCATCACAGCGCATGGTGTTTCTTTTTTCACAGGTATGGGTGATGAGTTTATGGGTTTGGGATGTTATAGCATAATGTACGATTCTCCTCGTTGGATTTCCTCAATACAGTCTATGCAAGTAAATGTAATATATTCTTTGCCAACCACTTCAAATTGTACTATCCTCCTCGCGTGATGTGACTCTCCAACTCGATAGAGTCTCGGTCGATGCCTCCATTTCTGGCATGAAGGTCGGTCGATCAGCCAATTGGCGGTCCAGTCGGCTCGATTGCGAGGCTTCTGAGAGCAAGCCAGAGCGTTGCTCTTACATTCGCCATAAAGAAGTACAATAGGCGCCCGGAAGATCACCTCCCACATCCACCCCCTCTAATAATAACAATCATCACACTCGCAAGCATCATGGCCAAGCCTCTTCCCCGTAGCCTTCTCAATCTCCTCAATTATTCCATCCACGTCCTCCTTTTCTTGCCTCCCCCTGCCCGGAAGATGAGGGAACTTGTACGCCCCCTCGAGTCCCCCCTCCGGATCAATCAACTCGACCCCCACACCATTATACAAGAGAATTTGCCCCGCATACCTCCGAGTCGTGCAAATCTGCTCCTCTAGAACGCTCGGCGAGCCGTCAAGCATCTCGATGGCGTCGAACAACTCCCAGAGCCATGGTACCTGGGTCCGCAGCCAACCGGGGTAGGGACCGCCTCCGTTGTAGCCGCACTCGATTGCGGTATACCGGTCTACTACTATGGCCCAGGGTCGTTCCTGTCTAGGCTTGCCCCTGTTCTCCCAGGCGTTTTCCATCGGATCCGGGACGTAATCCGTTATAGACTTCAGGGAAGCATCGTCGATGACGAGGAAGCAATTTCTGCGAATGTCGCACTGAATCGTGCCGAAGCCGTCAAGGACGTCGCCGTATTCATTTGTGGAGGCGTGGGAGATGGAAAAGTCGTCAACCCAGGTCTTGAATCGGGTGCGCAGCTTGTCGAAGGATAGACCGGTGAGGGATGGGTCCGACAGAACGGGGAGGGATATCTCGTCTGGGGGGCCGTTGGGGAATTCTCGGCCTGCTAGACTGCGGACTTTTTGCATGGCTGTTGACCATTGGAGGGTGTCGAGGGCTGAGTCTTGGTCGTATCGAGCTGTGCGGACGATGAGGAAGCCCCATTTTTGGTCGTCGAAGGGGAGGATGGCTTGGGCGAATTTGGGGGAGAGGGGGTCTTGTGGTTGGGACATTGTTGGGATGGGTTGGTGATGGAGGTTTAGTTTCTGGGGAACTGGACTAGGTCGAGAGGGTGATATCGACAAATAGCAGACGGGCGAAAGGGATCTGGAGGTTGGATACGCTCGCCAAGCCATGCCATCAGCAGGCAGCTATGGCACTTGTGGAGTTATTCCGAAAACGATCCACTTGGTAACGGCGACCATTCCAGGAGAGGCAAGAGCTGGATGTCAGTCACGAATCGTAGAGGGGGAAAATGCGAGTAGTGAAGGCCATGCCTAAAACGATGTTTCTTCCTCCTTACCCCTAGGTAACCTGCGGAGCGGACAGAGGCGACCTACGATCATGTGGATGGCCTCGGCGGGAATTGTACTCGGTTCGGTCTGGTTGGAGTGGTAGATCTTGGACTCGAACGAGACGATGGCAACCAAGGACGCGACCTTGGATCATGATCTCCGAAGTAGTCGTTGTCGTGTATACCAACCTATATCTGCTGACACAGCTCGAACGCCTCTCTCTGCGAGGAACAGTCACATCTCAGCGTGGTGCTTCAGTACGCCAGAGCTGCCTGTCTGACCTCCATCAAAACGCCAATATTGGTTGATTGGCACTTCCCTACCTCACCTCTTTTCGACAACACTTACCAGCTTCGCGTTAAGACGAGCGAGAGGAGACATTTGAAATGATTTGGATAGGGAAACGAGGATAGCTCTTCCGCGGGATAGAATTCAGCTCCCGAAAAGCAGAGCAATAGAGTGTGCTTTGAATTCAACCATCTACGACCATTAGATAAGCACTCAAAGCTTAGATGTTAAATCCGTTTGGGGCTGTGTTCAAGACTCGGTGCGAGGCCCGGACAGCTCGACGTTGGCCCTGGGGATATCTAACTGGGAAAATGGCCTGAGGTATTTTTTTGCGCATCGATACTAGTAGACCTCGATCAAAAAGCCCAAAAGAGAAATGTTTATAATTAGCCAGACCAAACATGTAATTACATGACACAACACAACACCTCCTGCGACACAGCACTATTACACGAATTTCTACATTGTTGCACCTTGAATACCCATTATATTAATCACTCTCTCTCGGTTGTTGCCTTAGTTACCTAAAGTCCGTCCGATGCTTCCAAATAAAAGTAACCCCGGCATCTGTTTACTAAAAGGAGCAAGCCGAACCAGGTCTAGTTTGCGAAATAATATCGATCTAGTCCCATAGGTCTTTGGGCCAAATTGAGTTAGCAAGCTTCGTCTTTAAAGGGCAACAGATCGATACATACGCCTCCAAGAAATGCGGGTTCGCAAGGTGTAATTTGTGTAAAGAGCCAACGAGTAGAAGGCAAGTAGGTCTTTCTTGAGGGCTTAACAATGGACGACTTGAAGCGGATGAAGAGAGATGTGACGGTGGACCGCTCCCAAGCTTTACATTGGGTGAAGGGGTCATCACAAATGGCTGACGTCTGGATGTTTGGATACTGTCCCGCCACCACTTCCTCCATCCAGTGGCCCCTGACCCCATCTAGCGAAGCCGAGGTCGCAGATTGTAGCGACGCTGGGGTGCCTGGTCTCCCTTTGAGGTCCCCTTCTTGTGCTTCTTCTGCTCCTGGCTGGGAGCTGTCTTGTCGTCTTCGGGAGCAGGAGTTGGCGCTCTGCGCTTCCGGTTGGTGGTCTTTGACTCCTTCATTCCCGT
>Ga0247781_1000734_pt1 | contig 10410 bp, 7 predicted proteins | sample UWRJL184509B5_FD_179922 | JGI IMG/M metagenome (GOLD analysis project Ga0247781, IMG submission 179922) | Plant litter microbial communities from Arlington Agricultural Research Station in Wisconsin, United States - UWRJ-L184-509B-5 | ecosystem: Environmental > Terrestrial > Plant litter >...
CTCGAAAACCTCTCAGCAGGACACCACCTCCCCGCCTTCGGCGCCTCCCCAAACAGCTGCAAAATCCAAAACAGCTCATGATCCCAACACCCATCCTCCGGCCTCGTAGGAACAACTCTCCCCTTCCTCTTAACCATCTCCACCGACCTCCTCATAAACTCCAACTGATACCCCTTCAAACACCTCAGCTGCGTCTTCCCCGGACTCCTCCACGGCATGTTCATCAGATCGCACTTCTTAAAGAACTGCCAGTGAATAAGCACGGTACCCGCGTACTCCTGAATATTCTCCACAAGCGCCGTAAACGGATGATTGACAGGTCCGTACCGTGTCTCCAGCGGCATCGCCTCACTCGCGTTATCCCTCGCCCACCTTGCCCGATCAGCAGAGCATTTGGAGATCTGGTGCAGTAACAAAAAGCTCGCAAGGTACACCGTAAACCACGCATGTGGTTTCTGTGAGCAGAGAAATTCCTCCATCTTCTTCAACACAGGTGGCACGAGAACCTTGAAAACCTTCTCGTGCCGGATACTATCGAACTGCGCGACAATCATGCGCGGTATTGCTGGCCTCCGCCCACCCCCCTGCGATCCCAATGTCTCTGCACCACAAAGCCACCCAGCACTGCTCTCATGACGCAGGGCAAACCACATCCGCACAAACTTCCCCAGAAACTCGTGCAACTCGGCCGCCTTCTCATCTTTACCGTCGTCAACAGCCCGACACTCCTTCGCTATCATCCGGAAAGTGGCTTTCACCAGCTCGTCCGAGTCCTGCGCCGCAAACTCCAGGCTATCAAACGCATTGTTATTGATGTACGCTATAAAGTCGTTGGTCGTCTGTTCCACATCGGCAAGACAATAAGGCTGCAAATACTGCTGCTTGACGATGCCGTTCTCGCTGTACTTCCGGTGGATAACATCTCCTTCCTGCGGTTCGAACCGCCGAACCCGAAGCCGGATGGGGATCTGGCAAATTCCCTGAGTCACTTCAACAGTGAGAATCCGGCCGCCATAGTCGCCCACATCGACAACTTCCGTGTGTGTGAAGCGCGTGGTGTAGTACAAGCCGTCGGACCGATGGAGGATCCCATGGTTGATCCTGGCCCGGCAACAGACGATCCTGTAAATCGTCTTCTTGCTGAGCTTGGAAACATTCTCACACGCCCTGCAAAGGAAATCTGGCGCGGGCCCGGAATCAGAGCACCGAACTCGCTGGAGGCGACATCGCAGACAGGCTCCAATCTTTCGGATGTGGGACGTTTCCTTTCGAGCGGTTTTGTCAATCTTGTCAAAGGAACGTCGCTTCTTCCGTGGATTTGATCGAGTAGTTGGGGCCATGGACGAACTTGATGCGTCCGTGCTGGCCCGGGCTACGTCGTTTGGGCTCGTTGGCCAATCGTCATCTTCATATTCATCCTCATCCTCATCCTCATCGGATGATAGGTTTTCCGGGCTACCTTGTAGGGTGTATCCGACGGGGTATTCCTGCGGTTGGAACGCTGCAGAGGCAATGGCAGGCGCATGGTCGGGGATGGGCGCTAGATTGAAGACATGTGGAATATCGAGGCTTTCAACTACCAGCGGTGGGAGATCGACATGTTCTGGCCTGTTGGCGGCCAAGTCATATGATAGCAGCTCGTATTGGGCTGGGAGGCCATTAGACTGCGGAGGTCGAAAGGAGAAATGCGTTGTCGAGAACGTTGTGGGAGCGACTGTAGACTGAGGTGCTGACGGGGTTGTATGAGATGCTTCAAAAGAATGTTGATTGGTGGAGTAGTGCAAACTGGGGACATTCTGGGCTTCACCGCGAAATAGAAAACTGGGAGAGGATGAGGATGAGGAAGAGATCGAAGATTTAGAGGCCGAATCGACGCCAGGAATCGGCAAGTTAAACTCAAGATAGCGATTCGTATGAGAGAAAGATCCCGCGGTATTTGGGTCTATCAACGACTGTTGAGAGAAATCTGAAGTTGACGTGCCACTCCTGCTTGTGTCTGAGACAAAGGAGACATTCGCAATGGGTGGCCAATTATCTGGAGCAATATTTGTCAAGATAAATGCCATCTGTGTGACGGGATGCTCTACGGACCTTGTTCGTCAGTCGACCAAGACGGATTGTCTGAGGCCTTGCTGCCTTGTCCCACAATTTGTGCTCCGGTCCCGAATGAGTGGTTCGGAAAGTAGACATCGGCCTCCCGTTGTAAAAAAGAATTGGAATAAGTGAAGACTGCCACGGAAACGGGTGCACTATCAACCGAGTATTCTCCCTCTGCACGAAGCCTTTTGGACGGCCGGGAACCTGCATTTTCATATTCGCAGTTGGTATCAGGGCGAGGTAGAGGTAGCACAGAGGGGTCGATCTGGGGGTCAACAAGAGTTAGTCAGGCAGGGACAGGGTGTGAAAAGGCAAGGTGGGGGGAGAGGCTTTACTGAAGACTGGCTCATTGACTGAGGGACATGATTGTCGGCCCACGGGGAATATGTCTCGGCATAAAACCGACGTTCGTGGTGCATGTCCTGGGCCCAAGCCATTGTTGTACAAATCGCAGCCGCCCAGCGTGTTCTTATCGGATGCACCGAAAATGGATCCTGAAAACGGAAAAAACACCCGATGTATGTAGTGCAATACAGCTATCGCCGGTCCACCGTCAGCCTGTGATGAATTCCAATGATGTGCCGGTGCGACCAGGCAAGTCCAAAGAAAGCGAGGCCAGTGAAAATGACGCGACTGTCTGCGGCCAAGTTGGCAGCTGTGTGTTGCACGACACAGATCGAGTTGTCGAGCCAAGAATGCTTCAAAAATGGCAACTCGATCCAGGAAGCTCTCGATAAGCCTGCCACACCCCGGGGTAAGATGGGGGTGAGCTCTTGCCTGTGCCCGAACTGTGCAGCCAGGGACTAGGGGGATGTTGTGCGTCCTGGACTCCTGGTTCGTTACCGACCGGTTGGTAAGAGACTGTGCAGTAGACCGAGGGACTCCTTGCCAAGTTTCTCATATGGAGCTGAATCGACCAACGATGAGAAAGTCAAAAACATAAAGAAGAAGGGAAACTCCTTAATTCTTTCTCATGGGAATCGGCAAGTAGAAAAGTCAAGCCAACACCAGGCATGTTGCACCCCGCACACCAGGATCATAGACACTGTGCGCCTGTTTTCGGGCTTGCACCGTGGAATTTGCCGTGCTTTTTTCGTTGCGAGTCTGCGGTTCAGACTCTCCGGCCTGTGGCGTCCGGCAGCCTCTGTGGCCGAGCCATCCCCCGTCCTCTCGTGCTGTTCCGGCCCGAGAGCGAAAAGAACAGTCCAGCCCGGTGAAGGAGCTCCGTCGCAGTAACTCCAGGCCCCTACCGGTATGAGTGCTGGATACCCCGGTACCCTGTCCAAGAACGCTGTTGTTGCCCGCTGTCAGTTGTTCACTCACTGAACGTCAAAAGACAAGGGGGGCAGTTGGTTGACGGAACTGACCAGGGTTCCCAAAGCAGGGGTGATTACGGAATCTGCCTTCTGGTTGACATCCAACACATGCAGCAGCAAATGTCGCAAATTCATCAGCTGGCTGCAGCAGATGGCTCTGCGGAGGAGTTGGCTGCTTGTCCAGTCATTACGTGGTGTCTTGTTGGGGAAGGAGACAGTTGCAGCGGAAACAACCAATCGACACAGGGGAAATCGGGTTGCCCCACCTGAATCACCAATAGAGTGCGGAAGTTGCGAAACACTTGCATGATTGTCTCTGCAAGTGCCAAGCTCAAAAATGAGATATGACAAAACTGCCAAAATTCTTCTCGCAGTCGCAAGAGAAAAAGTGATAAAGTTGCACTGTGTGAGGATTCTGGCTGTCGCCTTCACTCCCCTCTCCCTGGAGCTTCGGGCCATTTGGGCCACGCCATCAGGCCATTCTCAATCTTTGGGGAAAGCGGGGGGGAGTGGAAGGGAAGGGACGATTCACACCAGCCTCCTCGGCCAAAAAACACCGTTGTTTGCTCAATCCTCATTGGCTGGGCGCGCCCATGCCGTCTGTTGGGGTTTGTCTCTCTGTTTTCCAGCATGCAGCAGGATTCGGTGCCTACGCCTGGAGAACGTCATGTTTGACTATATGCCTCTTTGGTTGCTTGTTGTTGATGTTGCATCCCGATGAGCCTACTGCGGCCTGGGATTTTAGATCCTGCAAAGAACTCGGTAATGGGGCCGCGGAAGGACTCGGATTAGATCCGTGCCATGCCTTTGCCATTCCTTTTTGCTTCCTCCCCTTCAGATATGTCCGGATCGGGATACGCTAGACTTGAATCGTTTACTCCCCGACCCCATGTGTGGAGTAACTAATTAGACCTTACAAGGCCAGTCCCAATCTCATCAATCATACCGGTATTATAGGGGCAATTACAAGGCATACGCGGAATCCACCTGTTTCCTTCTTCTCAAGCTTGAGGTTGTCGAGTTGGCTCTCACGTTCTTGGAGGTATGGGTATGGGACATGGTCTCAAAAAGGAAGAAAGATATGTCCAAGCAGGTTATTTACTGTAGATTGTTTACCAAGGTATGCGGGCAAGCATCGAGAATTACATTGTTTGCATGTCCCTAGGTAGTGATAGGTTGCTTCGTAGCGCTGGACTGAAGGGTGAAATTTGACCCGACGGAGTACGTACGCACAGCTGGGGGTCAATAATGATGCCCGCCCCCCTGAGGATCTTGTTGATAGTGGCCCACAGCATGGCTGCTTGCCCTCAGTGCCCAGATTTTCAGCATGCCAACAAGCTACCTACCCCTATCACGTATCGGATAACCGGAACTGGGATTGGATTTAGCTGAGACGCAGTGTTATCCGGGCGTGCCTTCCATGGTGTCAGGCTCAGGTTGTTATTAGAATTCTCTTGCCCTCGTCCTCGCCTACTCCTAAACATAGAAATCATCTTCCATCATCTTCATCATCCTCCGTTCGTCCTCATCTCGATCATTGGCTCGTTCGTTCCCGCGAGAGAATCCCCTGTTGTGCAATCTACCACTACGCACAGTGGCGCGTTTGGTCGAGTGTTCGATACGCGACGGTCCCTTTTATGGCAGCATTTCCTCCAGCTGCGAGCGAATTGACCCTCGGCTTCACCCTCCAACTCGCGTCTCGGGCCGGGAAGATGAAATCAAGGAAGAAATCAAGCAAAAGCAGTGCAAGCAACGACTCCCGTCACTCCCGTCTGGACCCGCAACAACTCGGCCCAAGCTCGACACCTCGACGGCCCGTACAATCCTTCCTCCATGCCATCCCACTTGCTTCTGGGCCAGACGCTGCTAGGGGAAACAGTCCCTCACCCCTTGGCACAAGCCCGACGATCGTGATGGGTTGAATCATGGAACTAAGCAAGGATCCAGTAATGTTCGCCCCCAGCTCCTCGACTCGACCAGCCCCGATACTTAAGGTCCACCATCCTCCGTGGAGAAGCGAGTGGCCATGGGTTGAGGTCGAGATACCGCCACTTTGCTTCCTTAGGTCTACTTGACTCCCATCCTACCTATCCTCGTTAGCCTACCACCAACTGCTAGTATTCAGAATACGGTAGACCAACCAAGCATCATACCTCACCCTTACTCCCTTCAACACAACATGGCCGAGAACCGCCTCGTATACGATGGTTGGACCTGTGAAGACGTGACGGGCAAGGACAATGAAGGATCCGAGCCCGTTTATGTCGTCCAGCTCAATACCCGGGAAGAAACCCAAGAGATTGAATCGGCCTTGAGCCTATCGAGAGGTTAGCAGTCTATCCCGTACCTGATAATTACCCTGGACTCCACTATGGATACCAACTAATTCATATTATAGGACTTGACCTCGATTCCATCAATCCTTCAACCTTTCCCCTCCCGACCGTAAGAGCCAAACTCGAGCAAGCCCGCCATGCTATTTTCCACGGACGCGGATTCGTAGTTCTCCGCCTTGGGCTCGACCTCGCTGGCTCTGGCTACACCGAAGAGGACAAGGTCATTCTCTTCCTGGGTATTGCGAGATACCTCGGCGACGAAATCGGTATTCAAGACAAGAAGGGCAATGCCCTCTGTAAGAGCAACCCATCCGTGATCGCGACATATCGATGATATGTGCTGAACAGCTCGCAGCACACATTACAAGCGCCCGGCATTGGACCGTGCCCAAGGAACGTCGCCATGGTATTCATACCAACTGTCGCCTTGTGAGTCATCTCGGCCGCACAATAATTCCGAGGTTTCGTCGTCTGATGTGCTGATGTTCTCGATAGGCCTGGCATTCCGATATGGGAGCGGACGTTCTGGCTCTTCACGTTCGATCGCAAGCCGAAAAGGGCGGACAAACTTGTCTGGCGTCGGCTGGGGGCATTTATAAAGAGCTCCTGATGTCTCATCCGCATGTTATTGACGTTTTGAGCGAGCGTGCATGGCCAATCCAGATGTACGTTTTGATTTCTTGGTTCTGTCACATATCACATTTTCCATGACCATCGCCGTGCTAAAACCTGCCCTCTTTCTACTAGCACGGCACATCCTCCCCGGCACATTCTCGTGCCCCTCCTCCATGTCTTTGAGGGCAAAGTCTGGATGAGCCTCGATCCTGGACGATTGGGACTCCACCCAGTCACCGCCATGGCAACTGGCGATGGTCGACCGTCGATCCCAGACTTGACAAAAGAGCAGCGCGACGCACTCGACATTCTTTCCGCCGTGGCGTCCAACCCCAAGTACAGTCTACGCCTCGACACCAAGCCCGGCGACATGGTCTTCATATCCAATTGGTCTCACCTTCACTCAAGAGATTCATTCGAAGATCCGAGGGCCTCCGAAGGACCAAGCCGGCATCTTGTGCGCCTTTGGCTTCGCGACTCCAAATTGAGCCCCAGAGTTCCTGAGCCCATGCGAGTTCCATGGGAGGCTGCGTACGGAAACCTCGACTACGTCCAGAGGCTATACCCTGCCTGCCCAGCTCGTCAATACAAAGCACCGATCTACACCGTTTCGTCGGCGGCCTTTGCCCTCCAGGACACTGACGGCGTGGATTGCGAGGACACACCAGACCCGGGAGCTTGAGACAGCTGTCTTTACGGTCATTATCTTCCTTTAATTACTTATATTTCCGGTCTCCAATGCACCATGAATAACAGTTTCCTTGTTACGATTTACGACCATTTTCTTCCAATGACACTTCTTCTAATGGCACTTTCTTCCAACGGCATTTCCTTCAAACGATACTTCAACTATTGTCGGGAACTCCTCTTACGTTTGATTTATGGTTTTGATATTGACTTGTTCTCCTACAATATTGCGGCTCCACATCCCCACCAGTCTCTTTGAAGGAACAACATAGGCACGACAAGTGGCCCGGTAACAACATGTTGTATTTTGGCGGGTAATGCTTTCTAATTCCCATATCGTCTATCCCTTACCTTCCTAGGCACATGGCTTCCTTTGGCACACATAGTTTGGGCATTATTATTAGTATGTTGATTATCTTTTCGCCCAATTCAAAGTTATGCTCTCGTCACCCCTAAATTCGCCGTCTTTCTCTGCCAATGAAGACTTGTTCGGAATAGTAAACCAAAACGGATCTCATGGCGTTGCTGTTGCGCCACTGAACTTTCTCTTGTTTCTTTTTTCTTTCTCGTCTACATCTAACAGCACAGAGGGAGAGGGAGATGGAGAACGTGAACCAGGTTTCAGGTTTCCAAAATCATTCCACAATTTTGGCTACTACTTTCGGTACAGTGCTCGATCAGGTCCAAGAACCGCTACGCAAATCGCGGCTAGGCAGTTCGAGTCTAAGCGGTGCACGTCCTTGATGGCCACGGACTGACCCCTGTCAATATTCGGCATTGTCGTCGAGAAAAGGTATTTCCCATGTGGAATACGGGAGATACGTTCTTTGGAATCACGGATGCCGGGCCGCAGGGATCCCTGTCAGACTCAGTGCCGAACGACGTCCAGTCTTCGGTCGCCAAGTCGGGCCCAGAGTTTAAATGCACGTACTGCGTACATGGGTGCATCTTGTCCGCATATCATCCCGTCTCCTCTATCATCTCGTGGACGATCGGTTTCCAAATACAGATCAGTTCCATTCTCGACGCACTCTGGCTAGTTTGTTGCCAGCTGAATCATGGCATATCGCAACTCCAAGGGGCGAGTATCGACATATGCCCGGGTATAATTGATCCAGGTCCATCGACACCGGCGCTGGATTATCTCGGATTGCCTATTTGGAACTCTGAATGTGATGTTACACCTGACAACGAGGAAATGCTAAGGGCAGAGCTGCGGCCAGATCAAGACATTTTTATTGGATGTCGAATATTCTCACAAGCTGCATGAGCACTATTAGTAAGGGTCCAGAAGTGAGTATCGTTGCGTGGGCCTCGGACGATCATCTTCTAGGACTTGACACCACCTTGCCCCCATGGCTCTCCCCCGCGGCCAACGAGACACACAAGTATATAGCTCACACGGGATATCAAGCAGGAAAACGTCAGTTTAGCTTCAGAGCACCCTGCCAGAATGCCAATGCCTTGATTTCGGTGCCGCTGCTACCGAATAGTGGTCCAGGTCATGTTCAATTCCCACGGACTCTTGCCCCCACGACTCGAGGGATGACGTATCCTACCCTTCGGGAATTCTATTGGCAAATTATAACGGGATAGCTCTCCATCCAAACTGTTTCTGCGGCCCAGCATCCCAGCGCCCCACGTCTTTCCGATTAGAACTAGACTAGACCAGATGACATGACTTGCCGAGTCGAGGCGAGCGATATACGATCAGAAAATTATTGGTCGGGTCGGAGTCTTCCCTTCCTGAGCTTGTCCTTGATGGGGGCCGAGTAGATCAAGGCGCCGGGTTGTCGCGTGGGGGAGAATGAAATCGGAGGCATTCCCCTCATAACAGCAGCTAATCCTGCAGGCTTGGTTCATGTGAATGACTTGAATAAGTAACTCATTATGTAAAGCTTGACAACAAGAGAAGCGAGGTGCTTATCTCCTGCTCAAAACATGCGGTCTTGCGAGGGGTACGAGAGAGCAACCTGAAGTTGGGTACCTTGTTACCTCGGGAGAAATAAAAGGTGGGACCACGACGACACATGTTGCCACCGCGAACAGCCACTCCGCCTCGTGCCTATCTCGCATTCAACTCACAGTAGTAAATCTCAAACCGGTAGAGCAACCGACCCGCAAGGCGCAATCTGATAAGGCTCCAAGCCCAAACCTGAGTGGGTGTTGAATTCCCGCATACGAAGACCAGGGCCCATTTCCCGTTCCCCGTATGGCTCGAGGGGACGTGGCGGCATATGAAAATGAACATGGAGTGCAACCATTCGACTTATAATATAGTACCGGCCTGCCTCGCACCACAAGCCGACTTTTCATACATTTGATTCGTCTTCCCCCTCGGCGAGACTCCTATTTAGGACTTGGGCTGGACGGGAAACAATCGAACACGATCAACCCACGAGTTAGCGCCCAAGAGCCAGTCAATATGTTGCTAGGCCATGCGCGGTTCAATTAACCCGTCTACGGCGCACATCAACCATCTCCTCCCCTCCTTACCTACCCATGTATGCTTCCTGTCAATGGTCTCATCACAACTTGAACGACGCAAGAGTCAGCCAGTCCGGATGGATATTTCAACCAGCCGTCATGGAGGGGACACACTTGGCATCTTCGCTTGGGCAACGAATTATATACGGTCCTGGGAGAAAAGATGGTGTGGTCGCTTGTTGATATCATTCGCGTGAGATGATACTCAAGTCTAGTTGTCGATATGTTGACAAAAGTGAGCCCACTATGGTCACAACTTGGCTAGTCCCCTCCCCCCTTTTCAATGACTACACACCTACTTTGTTTGTAACTTCTTCACACGTACTATTTCCATCCCAAAAGTGCCTCCTATATCGAACGTGACACCAAGGTAACCACACACTTCCCAATGCGGACGCCTTCAGCTCCCTTCATCAACCAATCACAAGCCCGGATTTCGAAACATTAACATCCAATTTACCTCCCTGAAAGCGGCCTAGACCGTACAAGACGTGAACTGATAACAATTGACACCGGCTCACGCCCCAGTTGCAGCACCTCAACTCAGCCGCATCAACTCATCGATCAAGCAATATGAGGGTTCGAGACCAAGACGTGAGCATCAATATTGAAGTGGCATGTTTTTTACGAAGCTACCAACCTAGATACCCACCCAAGACAAAGATCATGCTGCCCAGCAGTACATCCCAGGTCCTTTCATACAACAACTGCGGCCAAGAAGGACATACATCACCCCACAGGTATTACTCACTACAAGGCAGGTTTCACGACAGACAGCTCAAATGAAACAAGAAAAAAAAACGAAAACAAGCCACTCAACTTGAAGAGTGCGACCACATGGCACATCAACTTCAATCTCCAAGCCGCATTGG
>Ga0247781_1000735_pt1 | contig 10400 bp, 9 predicted proteins | sample UWRJL184509B5_FD_179922 | JGI IMG/M metagenome (GOLD analysis project Ga0247781, IMG submission 179922) | Plant litter microbial communities from Arlington Agricultural Research Station in Wisconsin, United States - UWRJ-L184-509B-5 | ecosystem: Environmental > Terrestrial > Plant litter >...
CAGGAGGTGCTGGGTTGTGCCTGGTGGTGCATGAAATGGAAAAAAGAGGGTGGGAATCTTTTGGGCCGGGAGGGCTGGGAGCTAAATTCAAGAGCAAACACGGGAGCAGTGACCACGGAGGTATACTTTCGGGCAAGGCGTTGTGGAACAATCGGGATTCGGACACCATCCATCATCGGACACACTCTCGGGCTTCGTAGGGCTGCTCGCACGAAGGAAACAATTCTGCAACTGCACCAGGCTAGGGGTTGATTAAGGCAGCGCTGGGTTGGCAATTACTTCAGTATGTATGCACCATGGTTCTTGCCAGAGGAAAGGGTCCCGAAGCCAGTGCGTGAATGCGTTCTTACAGTCAAGGCAGGCCATCTCGAGAGGCCTCAACACATGGATCCTCTCCAAAGTCTTATTCCAGCGCAATCGACGCCTGTTTCAATGCAATCGAGGCTTCTCAAATATGCCATGCAAGAGGCAAGGCGTTGCTATTCCGGGGTCTTTGGTGTTTCGGCAAAGGTTATGTGAGGTTTCCCTCGATAACAACTAGGTAACATTATTCACACGGAGTAGAGAGACCATTTCTTCTGGTCGGAGCCTTCGCAAATGAGGTGGAGAAGACCAAGCGTGCTCTTCCGTTGCCACCAACCAGGCCAGTCCATCGCAGGCTGTGTTCGCCCCGTCGCATCGCCCCGCCGCAGTGCTCCTAGCCAATGAGGCGGGGCTCAGACTTTGCAGGGCACCATCTAAAGTTCCACGTCTGCTTCCCTTTGCCAGTTCAGCCAAAGGTTCCAGTGCCTCCTTGAAAATACATCACTCTATTGACTATCGACAACAATCCACCACTTCCCCCTCGCGACGGCCGTCCACATCTCTAAATTCCTTATCGTGCACACCGGTCATTTGGCGCCCCTACGTGTAATTTAATCAGCTATTTCCGCCACGGCGCTCGCTTTAGGTCGCCTGCCTGGCTGTCTCGCGTGTCTCTCCTCCCCTCTGGACACGGGGCGGCTGTGCATCGTTTGGTTCGAATCGCTCAATCATCAACCAACACCACCCACTGGGGTTGTTTGGCGCATCGCTTCTCACGACGTGATTCAATCGCCAAGCATCTTAGCCCCCATCGTTGTTCACGCCCCGGCCGAGGAGCGACCAGGATGGTGCAAAACGGTAGTCGTTCTTCGAATTAAATGACATGGATGCGCAGAATGCTGTCGAGCCCGCCTCCACGAAGCCTGCTGCTTCCCCGAAGCGACCAGGCAGTGATTCCGACCAGACCAGGTCTGCCGTTACTGCCAGGTCGTCCAACGCCGCGAAAGCCGACGCCGCCCTGAAGGACGGCAGGCCGAGCGCGTCTGCCTCCAATGCACACGAGGAAGATGGCGTCGCCGACGGAAACTCGGACGCCGAGACGATTGTTCTCCCTGGAAAAGATGGCCATTCGCCGTCGAAAGTGCGCAAGATCATAAAGCGCGAAGACGAAAGCGACACCGAAGACGCTGCATCGGTGTCGCGAGCCCGGAAACACGAGTCTAACGGGAAGCAGGAGCGTGATGGTGATAAAGGCGACCGCGCTGAGAAGAAGGATAAATCTGTATCGGTTGCCGATGGTGGCCCGTCTGATCGCGCCGCTTCCATTGGTGCCAAGAAGAAGCTCGCCGACAAGTCCAAGACGAAGGACGGATCAAGTGGATTGAGTTCGGCCCCTGCATCCCCACCACAACGTCGACGCCGCGCCTCAAACACTCATTCGAAGTCGGACTCGGAAACTGCGCAGGTGGAATCGCCGAAGGCCTCGTCCAAGGAAAAACCCAAATCGGTGGACAAGCTGGTTCCTCACAAACGCAAGGCCCCAAGGCCTGATTCTGACGACGAGGCGGAGAACCGGAAGGTGCGCCGCCAGCGTACTTCCGGCTCAGGTCTCGATGCGTCTCGAAAACCCCATCCTCCCACAAAGTCGCACCACGACGCGCATTCCTCAACGCGAACCAGGTCTGTCTCCCCCCAACCACGGGCTCATCGCCGGAGCATCTCGACGCAACTGCCCGGCCACTCTTCCAACGGGTTGAGCCACAAGAAAAAGCGAGTCCCGGCACCGCTCCAGTCGACCGACTACCATTCGGATGAGTCCTCTGCCAGCGGTAGCCCACACCCGCGCAGTTCTAAGTTACGGAGCCTGGCCACGCCGGCGACTGCGGAATCTGCGGTTTCGCCGGCCAAGATGGCGCCGCATAAGAAGCATTTGGACGCGCACGGCCAAACTTTCCTCGCCAGGGCATGTGCGAAAGGCGAGTACGAGACGGCAAAGCATAGGCTACAAGAACGGCCCGAAGATATCAATGTCGCCGACTACGCTGGCAATACGCCACTCCAGATCGCCGCGCTTAATGGTTTCGATGATATTGTGAAGCTGCTCGTTGACGCCGGGTGTAATCTGGATTGTGTTAACAATGATAAAGATACCCCGCTGCTCGATGCTGTGGAGAATGGCCACTTGGAGGTTGTCCGAATTCTTTTAGCAGCCGGTGTTAACCCGAGGAAGGCCAATGCGTACGGGCAGGAACCCATTGATCGGGTCACCGAGGATGCGGATAATGCTGATGAGATTCGACGGGCGCTTCAGGACGCGAAACAAAGAATGGGGGAGCGTCGACGAACTTCGGAAGACCATCATTTGGACCAAACCGACGCCCGCTCCTCTCACGGGCCAGAAAGCCCGCGGAGGTCACCAGGGCCTGCTGGTTCCATCCACGCTGCCAGTGGGAGGAGGGCAGGAACCGTCCGTTCGACCAAGACCAGCAATCATCTGCTGTATATGCCGATGGACGACAAGACACTCCGTGCAGCAGCCGCCCGTGGAGATGAGGAGACCGTTACGCGCATTCTCCAAGTCAGAGAGACCTTTGACGATCCAGAGTCCATGGTGGCGGCCGCTCGCGGTGGCCATGAAATGGTGATGCAGCTCTTGCTAGCTTTGGGTAGGGCCAATCCTGACCCTGGCCCGATCTCAAACAACGAGTACTCGACTCCGATGCTGGCTGCGATTGGCCAGGAGAATATCAAAGTGATCAAACTGCTCTTGGACCAGACCGATTTTGATCCAACCCGCCGCTTCAAGGGGGAGACATATCACGATATTGCCAAGCGACGTAGAGGACCGAATTGGATGGAAGAGGAAACCATGTTGAAAAAAGCGTTTGATGAGCACCGGAAAACGCACCGCGGCGAGTCGAAAACCAAATCTCCTAACCGGCGGGAACAGGACAGAGAGTCCCGGCGGGGTAGAGCCGAACCCAAAGACGAGCCTGCAAGGTCGCACAAGCGAAAAGCATCGAGCCCAACAAGAGAGTCCAAGAGGGCTGGCCCCGTAAAAGTCTCAACAAGCCCCAAGGAAAAGAGGCGATCGAATTCGTTTACGGCTAACCCTGATGACCAAACTTCGCCAAAACGGGGCCCAGGCCGACCGAAAAAAGAAGATAGGATACCCACCATTGCGATATCAGACCGCGAAGCATCACCCGCGGGAAAGCAGCCTACAGTTAAAGCAAAACGTGCGGAGTCAGACCTTGCTGCTGCTTCATCCGAAGGCGAAACCGTCAAACCCCGTCGAAAACTTGTTTCTGGCCGGGAGCTGAAGGGCGAGCGCGTGCAAGTACACCGCCGGGCAAGCATGACATCTAACACATCTTCCTTGAAAGAACCATCCAGCCCTCGCGAGGAATCGGAGAAAGCCCAAAAGACAGAGAAATACCACGATCGCACTAAGGCTCTTAAGAGAGACGAGTCGCGTGATAGATTATCCATCTCTGGCGAGAGCTCTGGTAAAAGACACCGGTCTAGTGCCACTCCCCCCCACCTTGTGTCTACTGAGAAGGACCCCGGCGAAGGTCCTGTTAAGAGAAGGCGGCTGAATATAGAAGGGAAGGAGAAGCGACTGAAGCCCAGCTCCACTGATGACCGACGACTCAAAGCCCCGGCACCACGAGATCTGGGTTCTACGATAGCCACAGGGCCTCGGATCAGATCTAAGAGTCGGGACGACGAAGAGAGGAGGCCATCAACGAAGCCCCGCAAAGGAGACGCACTGGCTGAGCATGGGCGGCGCGAGTCTGGTAAGTCAGTATCATCGGAAAACAGCATCCACGTCAAATCAGAAGACCCGGATGTTGATATGCCGGATGTTGACCCGTCGATCAACGATACATCTGCATCTCGTGCTGCAATAATCAAGGAAAAGGAGGCCGTGGAGAAGAGGAAGCAAGTTGAGGCCGAGCTGCAAGCACGGGAAGCTAAAAAGAAAGAAGAGGAGAAACGACGTGCGGAAGAAGAGGAGAGGGAAAAAGAGAAGGAGAGCCTTCGACTTGAGGAAGAAGCCAAACGCCGTGCTGATGAAGTTCGTCGCCGCGAAGAGGAAGAACGGAAGCGCAAAGAGGAAGAGGAGCAGAGGCAGAAGGAAGAGGAAGAACGCAAACAACGAGAGCAAGAAGAACGGCGACAAAAAGAGGAAGAGGAGCGCCGCCAGCGAGAAGAAGAAGAGAAGAAACGAAAAGAGGAGGAGGAAAGGAAGCGCAAAGAGGAACTGGAGCGGAAACGGAAAAAGGAGGAACTGGAGCGGAAGAGGAGAGAGGACGAGGAGAAACGAAGAAAAGAGGACGAGGAGAGGAAGCGGCGAGAAGAAGAAGAAAGACTGCGGAGGGAGCAACTCGAACGCGAGGCAGCCGAGGAGCTACGGCGTAAACGCGAGGAGGAAGAACGTAGAGAGCAGGAGCGCAAACTCCAGGAATTAGAGCGCAGACGGCTGGCTCGAGAGGCCGAGCAGCGCCGCGCTCGGCTTGAGCAAGAACGCATAGAACGCATCCGACTGTCGAAGCTCCCTCCGCTCTTACGATGGCTTGATGGATGTATCAATCCTAAACTTCCGGAGGTTGCTGAGAGATTCAGGATCATCCAAGGAGTCCGATACGACTGCATTCGCCCAGAAGCAACAGGCACGGCCGAAGGCAGAGAGCAATGGCTGCTCAATACACAGGTCGCGCTACTCCTCGGGGAGAAAGACCTTGATCTCTCTCGATGTGAGTTTGCTCTAGACCTTGTCCAAATAACCGGCCAATGATGCTAATACGCTGTATAGACACTGCTTGGAACAGAGTCCCTGCATCATATATCGCCAAGCGCATCATTTGGCGACTGGAATCTGACCGATATGCATTAACCTCTCCCAGCCTCTACGACATTGGCAAGCAACTCTCTGGGTACTATGGTGCCGAAGAGCCTGACAGCATGAGCTATACTGTAACCGAAAGGCTTAGGGGGGAGGCATGGGAAAAGTTTGTTGCAATGGACATGTTCTTTGTCAAGGTTAGTTCCGCAATCCACTCAAACTGCTGTTCTGCAAAGCCTAATACGGTCCTAGGCGTCCGATTTCATGTTCATCGTCCCCACGATACAGCATCTCCGCGCCTTGCGACTTACGATGGCATACTGCGAGCTTCCAGAGAGCGAGGCGCTCGTCAACAGATGGGCTCCGCTCCAGAAGTGGAAGAACGACCCAGACGCGAACCGAAACTTTGGCTTTGCGCCGGGGAGCAAGCATTTCGTGAACGGGGAGCTTATCTCGGAGGACAAACCGGGCCTTTCTGCAGTTAGCACGACTCCATTCCCCGAAAAGCGAGTGCCTCGCCGTGGTCTCATCGCCGTCACTGCGGATGATCCGGCCTTTGTTTCTTTATGCAAGGAACAAGGCCTAGAACACTTGGTGAGAGACGAAAATTCTCCGCTCTTACCCAACGGGCTCCATTCATCACCTATGGCGCCCATCATCAATGGCCTCGGCTCCCCAACCTCAATTCCTGCAACCACGACAAGCAATGGAGGTATCGGACAGACCCACGGCAACCAACCGATTTCCCCATCGTCTGAATCGGGGCCTGGGCAGGCGCGACCGCTAGTCAACGGTGTGAATAGGGTAACTAATGGCGGTGCAGAGTGATTGCAAAGCCGATGAGTCCGTCTGGAGGCCTTGGAGCCAAGCTGTATTTCCTCTCGCGCACGAACGGTCTCATTTGTCCGGGGGCGAGTTGGGAGAGGAAAACAACCGTAGACATTGTTGCCTTCAGGAGGTCTGGCGAGGCAATGGGCGGCGATATTTGCGTTGCCACGCTTTTGCTTTTTGCTTTTGCTTTTGCTTCACAGCAGGCGATTTTAAAAAGGACAACAGGCGGCTTGGACTTTTGGCTGTTTTGGGTTTCTCTTTTTGGCCTTCTGCTGTCTATCTTTTTGGATGCCATGACAGGTTCCGGGATACCCCTGATTTGCGCCGGAAGCAACTTTTCATGTGTCTTTTGATGTCGCAAGCAGTCCGAGGCAACGTGTACGGGAATGCAAGTGAATGGGAGTTTGGGCGGTTCTGGCCTGGATTGGGATTGGGTTTTGGGCAGGACCGGAGGGCGGTGTGGGTGTGGGACAACGTACATAAATACAGGATTATATACTTGTTACGATTAAGGGCAGATTTGCTCACATAAGGTTACCCTACCTGTGGCCTCTTTCATCGGGCTCGATTTGTTTCTTGTGATCCATGACTCGGACTAAACACTTACCGTGACTTCATTGCCACTCAGCTAGGGTGGCATCAGACGGGAACCCCAGATTTAAACTTCGGAGGGGCATTCTAACCACAACTTTGCCCCACATTCAAATTTCCACCAAGCAGACCAGCAATCAGACACCGGTGGTGGTCCTTGACTGCACGACAACTTGCATCGAATTGATTAGGAGTATTGCGGCAACGCGCAAATCACCGTAAACATGTCGACCACAGTGGAAAAGGTATGTATCGCACCGCCCAGAAGGCGCAACGACGAGTCGTAAACGAAGAGGATGTGGACTAATTTTGCGCCGGTGCGACGGCCGCGACGATGAATAGATCAAGGAGGTTGAGCTCGAGGTGAGCTTCCACGCCCCGATTCCCGTATGTGGGCCAATATTGACCGCTCTGTGCGACACAGATGGCTCGAACCCAGAAAAACAAGGCCACATCGTACCATCTCGGACAGCTAAAGGCGAAGCTCGCCAAGCTAAAGCGCGAGCTGCTCACCCCGTCGGGCGGTGGAGGCGGCGCCGGTGCAGGCTTTGACGTTGCGAGGACGGGTGTTGCGAGTATTGGCTTCATTGGGTTTCCATCGGTCGGGAAAAGTACGCTCATGAGTAGGCTGACCGGGCAGCACTCGGAGGTAGCGGCATACGAGTTCACGACGCTCACGAGTGTGCCCGGCCAGGTGACGTATAACGGTAAGTTAACCCTGAATGTTGGGGACGATACTGTCCTGCCTGTACGGGGGGCTGACTTGGTTGGACTGTAGGCGCTCCCCTTCAGATGATCGATTTGCCCGGTATTATCGAGGGAGCGAAGGACGGCCGAGGACGTGGTCGACAGGTCATTGCTGTTGCCAAGACGTGCCATCTGATCTTCATCGTGCTCGATGTGAATAAGCCGCTGACGGACAAGCGGGTGATCGAGGCCGAGCTGGAGGGCTTCGGCATCCGCATCAACAAGCAACCGCCAAACATCACCTTCAAGAAGAAAGATAAGGGCGGTTTGAACATCACCAGCACCGTTCCGCTGTCCCATATCGACAATGACGAGATTCGCGCTGTCATGAGCGAGTGAGTTTCTCTTGCTTTTCGGAAATGACTCTGGGGGTTGGAAGTTGCCGTGGAATTCGGTCGTCTGACACATGGTGCTATAGATACAAGATCAGCTCGGCTGATATTGCCATTCGATGTGATGCCACAATCGATGATCTCATCGATATTCTCGAAGAAAAGAGTCGAAGCTACATTCCTGTCGTATATGTTCTCAACAAGATCGACAGCATCAGCATCGAGGAGCTCGACCTGCTCTATCGGATCCCGAACTCAGTTCCAATCAGCTCGGAGCATGGCTGGAACATCGACGAGTTGATGGAGATTATGTGAGTAGTCTTCCTTTTCGAATTCCATTGGCGATTGCGGCGGTTGAAAGACCGATATGATGGATTGGCGACACCAAGCACTGCTGGATTGCAACGCCCCTGGCTGGCATTTGCCAGCGGCAGTATGGCGGATTGTTGACTGCCCGAAGCGTACCTCCTGAGCTGCCACACCTCTGGCTCAGCAGCGGTGGTGGGAGGGTTGGCCTGATGGTCTGTTTTGTGGTGCTGACCCGTCCAAGTGGCCTGGTGGCCCGGAAACGGGCAGCTCGGGGCGGTCCGTGTCGTTCGACCATGGGATCACCGAACTGACTGAGAGACAGGTGGGATAAATTGAACCTCGTACGAGTATACACAAAGCCCAAGGGAAAGATGCCCGACTACTCGGCGCCGGTTGTTCTCCGCTCAACAAAATGCACCGTCGAAGATTTCGTAAGTACCCCCTTTCTCACATACCTGTCACAACAGTACCCTGTCATTTGTGGCGTTCAGCAAACTAACGATGATAATTCCACCCCACGCAGTGCAATGCGATCCATCGGACTATTGTCGAGCAATTCAAAATAGCGATCGTGTACGGCAAGTCCGTTAAGCATCAGCCGCAGCGAGTCGGACTCAGTCACGAGCTCTGCGACGAGGACATCGGTAAGTTGACTCCAGTCAAGTACCCTTGGTCGCCTCCTTTTCTGCTCCGCCCTTAGCACCGCCATCGTCGCTATCAACATGATACTCTCTCTCTCCACTCCGTGAGTCTTGCTAACGAATCCATCTTTGCCTATCACTCCAGTCACGATCGTCAAGCGATAAAAATAAAGCCGAGATGATAATCTTCGGTTAGTTGGTGATGGCAAGTAGTGCCTGAAGGGGGTACCCCGTCCGGACCAGTCTGGTCAATCAGCGATGACAGGAGAGACCCGCCGCCACGAAACGTTCTTGATAGGCCGCGCCTGTAGGCGCCAATCTGGGGGAGCAATCGCCATGCCTCAAAAAATAGCTTGGTTCTGGGGGAATGCAAGATCCGTTTGCCCCTTGCAGATGGGATCACGGCATACCTCGACAGCGTGGTTCCTTTTTGGCTGGGCCCTGTCTGTCTGGCGTGACGACCGGTTGCTGCAAGCGAAGGATGATGCTTACGGAGGAGGTTCTCTAATGTCAAGGGGCAGCTGGCTATGTTACATTCCTGCTGAACTTTAACGCCCTGTGATCACACACTCTTACACACTCTCACACCCCCCAACTTATTTCTCAATACCCCATGGCACCGCAAAAATGGAGTGACCTTTCGTTTGGGAGTTGTTCGGGCCGGGGGGCTTACAGTCGCTATGAGCGTCTGTTTCGAATCTCATGGGCGGCCGAAGCGGGATCTGAGTTGACGGATACTACATACATACATAACAAATCAGTCACGCATATGCACACCCTCATTCTATGCCTCCTAGATTAGAGATCTCAATACCCAGAGCGCTTATGTGCACCCAACAATGTAGCGGTTCCGCACGAAGCAAAAAGGGGCTTGTGCCGTGGTATGCAGGGAGGCGAGAAAGCTTGCCTGTCTGGTTCTCTCCCACCTCTTGAATAGAATGTCTCACTGTGAGAGACAGCGGAGATTTCTACCACGAGCGCATAGTCAAGGAAGGTAGGTACTTCGTGACAGTTCGGAATACCGGATGAGTGATGTGAGGTTCCATTCCCACTCTAGTTTAGCCCGCTACGGCCCCCTCTGGCTCTAGGTAGAGTCGTCCAACAAAACTGGGCATGATCGGGAAGCTAGCGCCTGTGGAGGATGAAGGGGAGGAAGGGAGGCGCCGCGGTTGGCATGTCCATTTAGTTGCCAAGAAGTGCAATACCGACTGACCTATGGGCCGCAGGCTGCGGCCTCTACGTTGGCCGCGTGCAGCCAGGGCGTGCAGCAGGTTGAGATCAGCATGGCATCGGGTCTGGGACTTGCTCGCCATGCTGTCAAGATACTCGCTTCTCTCCGCTTGCCCATCAAGCCATGGAGCAAAGTGAGCCACACCTTGCTGCAAGTTGCGCCTGGGCACAGCAAACATCTACTTGAGCCCTATGGGCCTTGCTGTTTATCAAGCAGCGCCCCATTGTCAAAATTGCATGTTTAAACTAGTCGGAGAGGGGCTGTCAGCAGATGAAGACCAGAGCTCGGGAGTGAGCAACGGGGACGAATCAAAGGAGGAGGCGACCAATGAATGGTACTCCGTGCAGAGTATATGGTCGCCAGCCTCTCTCACCTGCACGAAATCAGATGCTAACAGCAAGCATGACTTTCTACGAGTTACCTCCCAAAAGAGAGAAACACACAAGGTTTTCTTCCCTCAACGTTGACAGCCCTTGCTTGTTGTGTGCTGGGGAGTATCGCAGTTTCCTCGTGTGTGGCGCTCGGCTTGCCTCTTTTCGCATTCTGGCGCGCTGCGCGCGCCCCTC
>Ga0247781_1000738_pt1 | contig 10385 bp, 8 predicted proteins | sample UWRJL184509B5_FD_179922 | JGI IMG/M metagenome (GOLD analysis project Ga0247781, IMG submission 179922) | Plant litter microbial communities from Arlington Agricultural Research Station in Wisconsin, United States - UWRJ-L184-509B-5 | ecosystem: Environmental > Terrestrial > Plant litter >...
ACTCGCATCAGAAAGCACCAAGTTCTCATGGTAACCAACAAGGCTCACGGGGGGGTGAATGGACTTACTCATCGTCTCTGTGGGCAAAGCGGTAAGGGGGTTGTTTCAAGGCTTCTCTACCACTTGGAAAGCAATGTGGTTTTGTGTGAATCCGGAGTAGAAAGCCTCCAACAGAGGATGAGCACCGACGGAAGACACGAGGTCCTCCCCGCCCGGAGATCACATTGACAGCTCGAAGGCGGTGGGGAGCTTGTAGGCCCGACATCCATCGGTAATCTGCATGAGAACCTGGAAACCACATGGCCCAAGTGCCGGCTTCCCGTGCTGTGCCTTTCGGACCCGTTGCTTGCCCACCCCCAGACATATTTGATAAGGGAACGATACGTCCGACGGCTGACCTCTGGATGTTACACCGAACTACGGCTCCGAACAAAATTGATTCCCAAACCAAGAAAGGGTTGCCAAGAAAATCGCACGAAAACCAACATGCGCAACGATTGGATAAATGGGAGGAGGATTCTGCAAGACAGTCCCGAGGCGGTAGACCTGCGAAATAATTGGACAACAAAGCTACGGCGCACCGGCGCATGCTGCAAGGATCGAATTGGAAAACCCTGTTGCATGAGGTCGTCGCGATGGCTGTCAAGCCGAGGAGGAAGAAGCGAACCCAGATGAAGCGCGCCGATACACGTTTTTACGTGTCTTAAAACCCGCCCTGCCCTCGCAAAGATTAGCTAACATCCCAGATTCAGCGACCGCAGACTCCGACGCATCTACAATCGCCTACACGTCGCGTCCATATCCTCGTCGAGGCCTAACACTCTAAACCGCCATCATGCTTTCCAAGCTCACCTTCCTTGTCGAAGACACCACGCCATTCACGTCCCCCAAGACCTGGCTCGTCCTCGCCGGCATGGTGCTAATCCTCCAGGCCGTATACCGGATGGGGATTTACCCCTACTTCTTCTCCCCTCTCCACCATCTCCCGGGACCCAAAGATCATTACTTCTTGTTCGGCCAACCTCTCAACCAGTATCTCTACGGTGACCCCAACGAGCCATACCTAACCTAGATCAAGAAATGGCCCGAAGCCGATATGGTGCGCTACTTCTGCTTTGCCAACAAGGAGGCTATCTTGGTGACAAGCTTGGACGTCTTGGAGAAGGTCATAGTAAAGAATACCTACTCATTTGTCAAGCCTGGGTACTATTAGAGGATCGTTGGAAGCATCTCCGGCAAGGGACTATTGTTCAAGGAGGGAGAGTAACACAAGTCGGTGAGGCGGTTTATGAGTGGTACGTTGATTATGCCTGTTTCTTACAGGATCCAGCCCCAGAATTTAAAGTCGACACGGTGTTCTTCAGTGTCCATTAACAACCAAGTGGTTCCGTTCTCTCTCACCAACCTCAAAAAGTTCCTTCCAGACATCCAGCAAAAGAACGAGTAGCTTTGTCGGGTGTTTGATACGAACTCGCGAGAATTAGGGATGGGTACAATAACCAAGTTCCTGAAAGCCTACAACTGCCGCTAGATTGGCCTAGCGAAAATACAATCCGAGCTTTCGCTCAGATGGCCATCCTATTGTTTATTTTTGCCGCAATTGTTTGTCGTTTTGTTGACGATAAAGGAAGGACGAAGTCAGTATCGAGCCACCTGCAGGGCATCGTGGCAGTGCTGCCTGCCATACCCACCACACGACCGAATAAAACGGGATAATAAGCTGTATGCCAAGGCAGCCTGCCTACAGGTAAGCAGACTGAAGCGCCAAGTACAACTCCGGCGTCAAGGTTGGTCATATCATGGACCCAAATCCATTTTTGGTAGACAATCTGTGGAAATGAGCAACTGATAAACCCAGGGTTGACATGTGTTATTTTGTAGTCTTGCCTCCACTGATAAGTGAGATCACTACCTTGCTATCTGTCCTCTTTAGACAGCTGTGATCTTTCCCACCAGACATGTCATTTCTGGCACGATACGGCTGAATATTCCCCGCCATCGAAGAGCGGGGTCAACTGCACAATTAAGTTTGTCAAGCTGAAGCAATGACTGATTTGTTGCTAGCATATCGGGCGGCAGGTACGAAGATGTTGACGGCATGCAACCCTTTGATGGCACTCCTTCATCCGCAAGATGCTTTTGCCAATTGGCAACTCGACAACTGCATTCTTCAAATTCGAGGTTTTTGTGACCTGAAACCCACAGCCAAATGTAGCGATACCTCCGATTCAAGGGACAATCATTTTAACACTCCCTGTTCTGTTTTCCAGTTGGCTGCACCCGTGTCCCCGCTGCACAGAAACCACACCGGTATCGCATGCCAATTTCGCCCCGGATCATGTCAGCCATCATCGAAGTCGACCAATTGAGCGGCCTCGTTGTCGATTTCTGCCTAAGGCACCAACGCATAAAGTGGTTGTTCGGGTTGCTCGCCCCGCGCTCGGGTTGTGGCTGTGCTTGGCTGCCTGAAAATCCCAGGTGTTGCCTGACGTTGATCTCTCTTCTGTCCCGCTCATGATATGTTGTGCAGTGCGATATTTCCTGTGAAGGCGTCCACCACATAGCTCAACGCTTGGAACCATCGAGCTAGCTGGTCAGTACCCTAATTGATTCGATATAACCGCCGTACTCCCTCCAATACCGGTACTAGCTTGACGATACACCACGCAAGAATGGATCCACTGGGAACAGCAGCAAGTCTTCTCGCTGTGATCAAAGTCGCATCTACCGTCGCCAAATATATCACCTCGGCGGCAGGCGCCACCAAGTCCAGGAAGAAACTTCGCGACGAAGTGCGTGCTTGCCAGTACGTGCTTCAAGAGCTGTTGGACGAGTCAAGCGATGTCGATGCAGGCGAGAGCTGGAGGGAGACCATCAACGCGCTTGAGAGTCCGGGATCTCCCCTTGGTAGAATATCGGTTGCTCTGCATACCATCGAGGCAAAGTTACAACCGAACCAGAGCCGAGGCGAAAACGTGAAGAGCAGCCTGGGACTGTCGCGTTTAGCATGGCCATTCAGCGAAAAGGATATTCAGCAGATTTTGGTGACGGTGGAACGCGAAAAGTCGCTCTTGATGCTGGCGTTGGAGAACGACAGCCGCAAGTTCATGAGACGAGTTGACCAAACCACAAAGGAGAACCAAAAATTGCTTCTCGACCTCATTGGCTTGGTACGCGAGAGTTCAGACGCGACAGATTTGCGTGTTTTGGGACTGGCCGATGCAATGGGCCGTGTGGAATTGTCGCAGACGGATTTGCAGGAGAACCTTGGTCGGTTGCAAAAGCTGGAAGAGGACCGGAATGCGGCCAACCGGCGCAAGGATATCCTTGAATGGCTTACTCCCGCCGACTATGTCTCCCAGCAGAGCGACTACGTCAATCAAAGAGAGCCCGGAACTGGCCAATGGCTCTTGGACTCTCCCGAGTTCAAGGCATGGGTTTCGGGAAACGACAAGCGGACTCTCTTCTGCCCAGGAATCCCTGGCGCAGGAAAGACAATTCTCACAGCAGTCGCCATTGAAGAACTCACGACCATGTTTGAGGACAACAGCACCGTGGCTATTGCTTTCGTTTACTGCAATTTTCGAAGGGAACACCAGCAGAGCACACGAGACCTGCTTGCCAGTTTACTACGACAGATAGCTCAACACAACAGTACCCTCCCAGTCATATCAGATGCTTTGCGATTACTGCACGAGAGATACATGAAAAAGCAGTCCCGGCCTTCAGTCGACATTCTTTCGAAGATGCTTCATTCCATCGTTTCGGCCTATTCCCAAGTATTTATCTGTGTGGATGCACTGGACGAGTGCCAGACTACAGACGGCTGTCGTGCTCAGTTCCTCACGGAGCTGCTTTCCCTGCAAAGAGACTGCCGGGTGAACCTCTTTGCCACGTCGAGATGGATCCCTGATATCGCAGACTGTTTTGCGCCTGAGGACGCACTGACAGTGGAAATCCGTGCCAAGGCCGAAGATGTTCGGAGATACACAAACAGTCGATTGCCCCGACTCCCTGGGTTTGTAACCAGAAGCCCCCAGCTCCAGGAAGAGATAAAGTTGGGTATTGAGAAGGCAGTCGATGGCATGTAAGTCAATCTCACAGCATCTGCACTGCCAGAATATCCTAACGTCTAACGCGACATGGCCCATGGCAACCAGGTTCCTGCTCGCCCAGCTTCATCTTGACTCACTAATCGGCAAAAGGTCGCCAAAGGCCCTCCGAGCGACATTGTCCCGGTTACCGTCCGGCACGGAAGCATATGGTCGCGCGTATGAGGACGCAATGATACGGATTGAAAGTCAAGTTGCTGATCAGGCGGAGCTGGCCAAACAGGCACTTTCCTGGATCACATGCGCCAAGAGGCCTCTAACAACTACAGAACTTCTCCGTGCACTGGCCATTGAGGCCGAAACCAGCGAGTTCGACACAGACAGTATCCCCCAGCGTGAGGATGTCGTATCGTCATGTGCCGGATTGGTTACGGTTGATGAAGAAAGCGACATTATCCGCTTGGTACATTACACGGCACAGGAATACTTTGAGCGGACCAAGGATGAATGGTTTCCCAACATGGAAATCGATGTTGCCAGTGCTTGTGTGACATACCTGTCATACAGCTGTTTTGGAGGGATGCATTTGGCGGGGCACTACGAGTTCAACGACCTCCACGACGAGTGGCCATTGTATGAATACGCCTGCTGTAACTGGGGACACCATGTCCGGGAAGCAAGATTGTGTACCCCGGAAATTGTCGGGTTTCTGACTTCGCCTACTGGGAATGCTCAGGCATCTGCCCGGACTCTGTTATTAGACCACACTGATGGCCGTCGATACTGGTTACGTATCTGGAAGGCAGATGTTAGCCGGTGGATAACTGGAAGACATCTTGCTGCATACTTCGGGGCAAAGGAAGCCTTGTCTGCTCTCGTTTCAGACTCAAGCTCAGTTGATCCGCTGGACCCATGCAGCAGAACACCACTATCATGGGCCGCGGAAAATGGATATACGGAAACGGTCACATTACTCTTAAGCCTGGGAGCAAATGCAGACTCAAAAGACACGGGGGGGCAAACGCCGTTATCTTGGGCATGCAAACGAGGGCACGACGAAGTCGTACGCCTACTCCTCCGCCAAGGAGCTGACCCGAATTCAAGATCAGAATCTGGACGAACACCGCTATCTAAAGCGGCTGCAAATGGCCATGTATCGATCGTCCAGCTGCTCTTAGCGGAGGCAAAAGTCCAGGTTGATTCAAAAGACGAAGACCTCCGAACGCCCCTCCTCAGAGCGGTACAAAATGGCCACGCCGGTGTCGTCCGGCTACTGTGTGGCGCAGGAGCTGACGTCAATTCGCCTGACTTTAATGGGCAAACGCCACTGATCAGAACCTCCCGTCGGGATGGGGATGACGAGTGCGTCCGTCTGTTACTCGACCATGGGGCGGATCCGAAGCATCGGGACCACCAAGGCGCGACTGCATTACACGGGTCTGTTTTCAGTGGAAACCTGGGAATTACCAAGTTACTTCTCCAATTGGGGGTTGATCCTGATATCGAAGACTGTTTTGGGATGACACCGCTCTGCTGGGCTGCTAGAGGCGGCCAGAGGGAGGCGATCGCCCTTCTACTAGACACATGTGGCGATAGAATCGGGGACAAAAGCAGGGGGAGATACAAAACATATCTGCTAGAATGGGCCATCCAGTTCTTCAACTCTGACATGGTGGAGGAATTACTCGAGCAGGGGGTTGATCTAACTGTCCAGGACTACCACGGAGAGACGCCACTGCATCTATCCTGTTGGTATGGTAGCACCGCTCTTTCGAGACGTTTACTGGACATGGGAGCGGACATCGAGGCAACAGAAACAAATGGCTACACGCCATTGGCGCTGGTCGTCAGCAACGGAGCCAACACCAAGGACATCGAAAGTATCGCTTTGCTCCTGGAAAGAGGGGCTGATATTGAGACCCGAGACATTCAGGGGCGCACTCCCTTTTTTCTGGCCGTCGAGATCAACAACATCGGACTGGTAAAACTGCTGCTCGATAACGGGGCGGATATTGATGCACGCAGCCAAACAGGACAAACTCCTTTGGGTAGAGCTATCATGTGTCACCAGAACGACATGTGTGAACTTCTTCTAGAGAGGGGTGTTGATATCGATGCAAGAGATAAATTCGGCCACACGGCTCTATTGCTGGCAGCTATGCATTGTGCTGGTCGTACTATCATTGAGCGCATCATCAAAGAGAGGCCTTCTTTAATCAACGCCGTGGATGATGAGGGGCGTTCGCCGCTCTGGTGGGCGATCGAGTCTGGCTCGCCAGAAGTTGTTGATCTAATGCTCCGCAATGGTGCAGGACTCGGTAAATCCATCAACGACAAGGACACGTGTGGCACGACCGCCTTCATGATGGGAGTTAGATGGGGACATATTGACGTGGTCAAGTTGTTACTGCAGCATACGGAGGTCGATCCCGACCTCGGCGATTACTACGGCACGACGCCGCTATCTGTGGCTGCAAGGATTGGCCCGTCTCAGCACTCTCTCGAGTTGGTCAAGCTGCTTTTGGGGACAGGTCGGGTCACCAGCGCGTCCAAGGACTGCTTTGGACGAACCCCGCTGTGGTGGGCCAGGAGGGCCCTCAATCATGACGTCGAAGTGCTGCTGATGGAATGCGATGGACAGAAGGATGTATCGGATGTCTCTGGTGAAATTTCCCCCAAGGAAGTATCCCAGACATGGAGTCAAAGGCAGGACGCGGACAGTTACTGCGATATTTGTTACCGCGGTTTGGAGAGGGGAGAATATGAATCCACCCCCCCTCGCTATAAGTGCCAGGAGTGTAATGGGGGTGACTTGGATGTTTGTGGCGAGTGCTATGATGCTGGAGGGAGATGTTGGGATACAACAGGAACTCATTGTTTGGTTCGTGACTGTAAACCATAACCCTCTCTCGGGATGAATGTACTTTGGACCCACCCTCCGTGATGGCTGGTACTACTTGGAAGATGTTTGTATTTCTGAGGTTGCCGTTGTTCCCTGGCATTCTTTGGGGATAACAATTGCGGCGTTATTTTCCACAATTTCATTTGGGACTTCTTTTATTAATTGTTGTATAGAACCATTGTTCAGGAATCCTAACAAGAAGCTAGGAAAGGAAAGTACCATTATATGGGTTCTCTTTGACACTACCGTGAATTTACACCAAACGGAAAACAAATACTATCTTACCAAACCTGAGACCTACAAACAAATAAGCACAGACCATGATTAGGTATTGGCTATGGCTCCAGAGGACTTGCCCAGAGATGTAGGTGCGTCTCTAATCATGTAGGTACTGGATACTTATGGTATCGCGGGTTACTCGAGTCGAATGGGCATCTTGTTTCTTTTCCACAACGTACTAGTACTACGGAACTGATGCACTCACAAAGGATATGTCAACCCATACTTACCTTGGTGTTGTTCCCGAGGATCTGCGGGGTGATTGGACGCCAGATGGTAATTACACTGATAAGGGGCTAGATGACGTAATCGACACCATCATCACACCGTCTGAACCTGAAAGCATCAGATCATTATGAACAAATGTTTCTTAGTTTATTACTATTTACCAAAAGAGGATAGAAACAATTCACCGTCAATTACTGGTGTATCACGTTCACCATCAGCATTCTACTACCAATTCAACCCCATCCTTCAAAATGAAGACAGCCCTCCTAGTCATCGACATGCAGAACCTCTTCTCCGAGGCGATCCCAGCATCCACCCTATCCAACACCACGACTCTTATATCGCGCTTTTGGGACAGAAATCTGCCAATAATATTCACTCAGCATGGACATTCCGACGGGGAACTTACGCAGTGACCATTTCGCAACCAGCTCATTCGGAAATGTGGACCGGATGATTCCATTCGTGTGGGAACTCAAGATTGGGAGTTTATCCCTGCTATTGAGAAACTTGTGCTGGCGACATCTGCGCAGGTTGTTGACCACCAAGAAACCTACGTGCTGGAGGATGGCAAGGCAGTGGTTATACACAAAAATACATACGATGCATTTATTGGGACGCGTCTTGAAGAGTTTTGAGGGCACAAAACGTCGACAGGGTGGTGGTGTGTGAGGTCATGACGGATTGTTGCTGTGATACCACGGCGAGAGGGCTGTTTAATCGTGGGTTCGAGACATGGTTGGTTGGTGATGGTTGTGGGAGTTCGACTGTGACGCAGCATAGGTCTGGGTTGAAGGCTTTTGGGTTTGGGTTTGGGGATGTGGTGAGTGCGGAGGAGGTGAATGGGGGGGTAGGTGGGGAGGATGGGGATGGGGAATAGGGTGAAGGGGGTGGTGAGGAAAAAAGGGGGGAAATATTTGACAAAAGTATCAAAAGAGAAGGTGCTTGCCCACTACCAGAATCGAACTGGCGACCTTATCATTGGCCTAGATATCCTGCTCTTGGAACTGGAATACTAGTGATACGCTCTACCACTGAGCCAAGCGGGCGGACTGGATATCTTCAGGAGATCCTGTGGAATTGTTGGAGATTCTGTGCGGGAGTGGAGTTTATATTGCTCTGATCTTGCATCTGGATCTGTTGTTCCGTGGAGCCTATCATGGGGTTGAGGTATGGTTTCCACATGCACGAGTCAGGGAGCCGAAATTTCCGTAGAGCCGAGCTTAAGTTTTTTCTTTTTTTTTAGACCCGAGTACGAGAGTTAACTAATAAAGTTTGGTGGAGTTACTTCAAAGTAGATCATGATGAATCTCATCACTCATATGTCCATATCCTCCATCTCCCGCACAAACGCCTCGCTGTTGAAATTTGGGCCAGGCCAGCCGTGCCCACGATACAAAGGGATGCTATACTCAGGATACCACTCCATGTCCGAGTGCTCCCCACAAGGCACCTCCCTAAGCTCATAATGCCAACGAACGATATCTCGAAGAACATGGCCAGCAGGCCGGCTAGGGAACGTGTCGTATTCGTTTGTATCACAAGCGGGTTCCCAGTGCTCCTGATCTTCGAATGGAACCTCGTCGGGGTGTCGAGCCCGCGGCTCAGGCCCTATCTCTCTTGCTAAATCCGACTCGTATTCTTCACCACCTTGGCCGAGACGATAAAACCGCTCAATCACACGCTGGCGGCGAGTCTCCCACATTCTTCTGGGTTCATTGACCTCAATCAGAACATGGTCTCTGGTATGCCCGCTCTCACTATCGATAATGGCAATGCGGTGCGTGCGCGCATTGTAGAAGATCAAGCTATCGTGGTTTCCAATATTACACAGCGGCGTCATCCAGGGACGGATCTTTTCATCGTCCCCAAAAAACGGATTTCGACCTTGCTGGACGTCGCTTAGAATGCGGAAATCGGCAAACCCGCTGCCCTGAAAGAAATCTCGGCGGCCATCCGGTGCAGTGACGTAGGGCAGGATGCTGTAGAGGTAGAGTATGCGAGGGTCTAGGTCGAAGGAGGAGATGGTGGGGACCAGTTGGGACAGGTCGTGCGGTCCGGGATGGATAGAGGAGTAGTCGAGATAGCGCATTCGCGCCAGGACGAGGTAGATTTCGTGCATGAGGAGGGCAACCTCCTGTAGCGGGGCTTTTTGGGCCGCAGAGAGGGAGTCCATTGATGTTGCGAGGAGGGGGGGGTTCGACTGGGTTGCTTGAGGATGGGTGATACAAGTGAAGAGACTGGGGATGGGAGTAAGGATGTTTAGGGGTTATGCGTACTGGCCTTTTCTCTTACCCCTGTAGCGGAGCTTCATTAGGTTGTGCTCCATGATGCTGTTTCCGGGACAACATCACGAAGGGCGGTTATATGGAAAAGGGGAAGTACTATCCCGTATGTCCGGTGGTTATATTTATTATAACCCGCTGTTGCGTGCTACTTTCCATTATTTGCTCATGCACAATCCAACTTTTGATGAACTTTGTCACTTGTATTTACCGATTGTTCAATACCGGTTCAGATTCCTAACCCCGGTATACGAATATTCCACAGCGAGGGGGCATTTATTACGTGCCCCATTCTAATTTTCAGTCTATAAAAACCCCATATTTAAAAGTTGCTGGGTCTCCTCTTTAAGGTACCTTTCTTGCGCAATATTATTGACCAATAAGTGGTGCATTCGAGGAATCTTGTCTCTGGGCTGCTAGGAGTACCCTTAATCCCGATATTTGCGGTATGACGTTATAATGGTTGATGGTGGGTCGTAAAGTGGGGCAGCAATGTATTTAGTGTTGCGGCTCAGAGACCCGGAAGTCCCAATCCCGCAATACAAGTCGAAGGACAGCTTATGCCGTGCAGTTTCATTCGGAAATCAATTGGAAATGACAACGTCGCACGCCAGACTCCATCCTCAACAGAGATTGCCA
>Ga0247781_1000739_pt1 | contig 10369 bp, 4 predicted proteins | sample UWRJL184509B5_FD_179922 | JGI IMG/M metagenome (GOLD analysis project Ga0247781, IMG submission 179922) | Plant litter microbial communities from Arlington Agricultural Research Station in Wisconsin, United States - UWRJ-L184-509B-5 | ecosystem: Environmental > Terrestrial > Plant litter >...
TGGCTGCGATTTTAAGGTACGAAGGCTCCGCTGCAGCAAGAAAAGGTCCGCACTTTCGAACGCAATGGTGTTGTCGGATTAAACAGCGAGTACCACTGCAGGGAAGTAATGAACGTTTCACGCGAGCTATTCCTATCGATTACGCGTTACTTGCCTAATTTCCATCGAATGGAAAATTCTGTTGGGAGACTTAAACGGTCTTCTAAGGCTGTGTAGGGGCTGCATATGTAATTACCCTAGGTAGCCTACCTAGGGAAGAACTAAGAAAGTCTCAGGACAAATCTGCGCCGATGGCATCGCCAGACACCCCTTTCCGAGATGGATCACATTGAAGTGGTGCATACTATAACCTTGCCGTTTTCGTTATCTTTTGCAGGTGCTAACTTATTGGCGTAGGTGGTATTGAGCTACGAAAGTTGCCCCCTCTGGAGTAATGGCGATAGCACTGTTTAGTAGGTGCCCAGCCCCTCATTTCGCTGGATACAAATTTCCCTCGTATCAAAGCTCCATCTCTATTTACACTTCACTATCCCACCCTACGTTACACTTGCTAAGCTCCAAGAAACATCGCGATAGAGATGGACGGCTGACAAGTTGGCATTATCCTCCTCTACATTGCCGGACTCGCAATGGTAGGCTATAGCGCCTACTGTTTCGTGACGGTCATGCTGCCCGACTGGGTGGCGCACCCGACGTACGTGCTCGGTGTCTGCGTCGGCATGGCGCTCTATTTTGCCGCGACCGCCGCCCTTAAGAAACTCGCAACATCGCTCTCACCTATCCTCCAGGGGCTGTCTGACCGTATGCGTTCGATCCGGTCTGCACCTCGTGGGGAACAGGAGGTCGAAGACCCCGAGTCTGTCGCTGCGAACGCGGAACGCACACCGCTGGTCTGATCGTTTGGTCGATCTGGGTGTACTACCAAGGTACCTACGGTACTTATGTAGGGTAGGCAAGGCGTATTATCTAAGATGTTTTTTAAGTGCTGACTTACTCCGAAGAATTGGGAAGCCGGCTTTCATCAAGGTTAGTGCTGGAAGCCTCCACGTTACGGCCGTAACGTATGCCAAAATAGATAGGAACTGTGGGCCAAAATAGGATTCACAGTAGAAGGTAATTTCCTTTGGGCCAGACATCCGTGCATAGGTAGATAGGTAAGTGGGCAGGTATGTAGTAGAACTACGCCGTCCCTGACAATTCACGTCGGCCACGTGAGCACTGCAGCGCTGTGGTCGGCTTGGATAAGTACTACCCTACTTCTCCGGGAGCCACAGCCCTGTACTATAGGCCTGTGGAAGCTGTCGAACTGCAGCGGCAGTTCTTGGCGCTCAGGCGCGCAGGCGCCTTACCGCTCCAGGCTTGCCTGGAGCGCAGGGGCCTTAGATCATGTGCTCTCCCCACACACAGGGAGCTTCCATTTATATATAATTGGGGAGTGCGAAGCACTCCCCTTTTCTACCAAATTAAGTCACTTTGCAACTGCACTTCCGCTGCTCCTAAGCCCCTTGTTCCTCAGCTAAAACGTTCCACAATTATGAGCCCGGCTCTGTCCGACTAAGCAAAGTGTGGAACTAATTGATTAAGACGCTTACAAACAGCGCCTTCCGTAAAACCCTTTTATTAATCCTCCGAATTGCCCATTATAGCGGAAAAAAGCACCCTTTACTAAAGCATTCCAGCCGATAGTTAGAAGCTTGAGAGCGTGCAGGAGTGGCCCTCCTGGTTTAAGACTCTTAAATACTATATAATAAATTAAGGGATCTAGCACCTTATTAATCCTACTGCTCTTAACACAGTTAATCTATACATTAAGCCGATTATTCTAACAATCCACAAACTTATTAATAAACGTTAAGAGAAGGCGATTAAATTATATATCTTTACTTATAAATACTGGAAGTTAACAGCCCTATTTTTAAAGACAGTTAAGGATAAGTTAAAGCTTATTATAATTATATAATAAGATATTAAAAAGGAATATAAATACTTAGTAAATAAAGTTACTGCTCTCGTTACAGTTATTACTAAAACTACTAACTTATACTAACACATTTAGAACTGGGTTAATTGTATAATTAATAAGAGCCTTAAGGAACTAACTATATAGAAGATGATTTAAAACAGCAGATATATAGTTTAGGCGTTTATACGTTTCCTTTAGTAACGACTTAAGCCTAGTAAGATAAGCCTTACCTCTTAGATCTGTTAGGAATATCGTGTAGTGATAGAACAGGTTAAGAACATTAATGTATTAAAGGAGTAGTGGATTAAGGATTAGGAAATAGCTTATTATAAAGTAAAAGTGCTTAAAATCACAAAGATTTAAAGGCCCTTAGCTATTAAGGACTGGTTAAGAACTATCACAGTGTACATAATGCTTTAATGGGCGAATTAAAAGCTTTTTAAACTGGTGGAGTAAGAAACTATAAAACGCCTAACGCTTAAAATTACAGACTACACTTATATCTTCTTTATATAAATCTATAAAGCGAAATATATTATTAGTAATGGTAAGTAAGGTAAAGTCTTCTTTACTAATAACTGTTTTAAAGCACTTAATAAGACCAGTTAAGGTTTTAAAAAAGACTGTCTTTATGGAAAAAAACACTTATAAAAGCCTATAAATTACTAAATCTTATACTTAATAATTACTAAATTACTTTTAAACGCTCCTACTTACGCTAAGTGTATTAAGATACTGGGATCTAAGATAAAGGAGAAGATTAAAGCGTAATTTACAAGCTTTAAGTGGTTAAAAGTTTACTAATCTTGTTAGGAGAAGTGGGGAGCTACTTTAACCGCTTAAGGTTAAGACTACTTAAGCGCTTTAAAGTTCTTAAGATCTATTAACGTTACAGTAATTAACACTTACATAATAGAAGTGATTATTAAAGTGGTAAGGCAGTTCTCTACTACAGGTTTCACTAAGCACTTACTCTTTAATAACACCTTAATTAATAATTATAAAGTAATATACTTTATTAATCGTAAATTACTTTTAATTAAGGGGAGCTTCTAACGTGCTAAAGCTAGAGATTATATTTAAATAAGGACTAACTTATTCCTAATCTTTAAATATAATAAGTAAGTGATCTTAAAGGTGCTTATAAGCTTTAAGGGAACTGATAATAAAGATCTAGTACTTAATAACGTAGCTGTTATAGAGGGTTTTTACGTTAATATCGTCTTAAAAGCTCTAATTACCAAAGCTAAAGCTTAGTATTATGGGTTTAACTGTATACTTTACTATAGTAATATAGAAAAGAATATAATGTTAAAAAAGCTAAAATGACAGTATAATCTAATATTCTTATAATACACTCCTGTTTTTACTTATTTAAACTTCTTAATACCTTTTACTGTAAGTGTTATAGGTACTGTGTTAATAACTATAATAAAACGAGGAGTAAGGCACTTATAGTAATAGCTGTACCCTTAAAAGGATATAGAGTACCTTTAGCACACTTAAGTAAGGCACTTAGGGCTAGAAGCTTTTAAGAAACTTATCAAATAAGTACGTAACGTTATAATTATAAGTACGAAGATTATTAACTGTGAATATTACACACTTACACACTTGTAATAAATCGTTTTAAAATACTGTTTTAAAGGTTTCTCTTATTACCTGTTCTTACAAATCAGCTAGGACCTTTTTTACTTTAAAAAAGTATAGGATAGATTAATTTACTTACTTATAGTTAAGGATAAGTATAGTGGGAAGCTCTTCTGTTATTTATTAAAGGATAAGAAAGGGCTAGAAGTGTTTAGAACTATTAAGAGCTTTATAAACTAGGTGAAACGGCAGTTTAAGCTTACTATATATATTATACATTAAGATTAAGAGACTTTAATAATTATAATTAGGGGATACACGTTATATCAACTCTAGGTAATTAAAAAAGGAATTAAAATTAAAGCTACTCTGTTATATATATATAAACTAAATAGTGGGAGCGAGTATGTAGGCTAGGAGCTGATTATGAAATCTATTAAAATAAGGGAGGGAGTAAACCTTCTTAAATTAATCTGGCTTAAATACGTGTAAGCAGCTGCCTACCTACATAAGATAAGCTCCAGCTGACGAAATAACTAAATATTACCTAATAAAAAGTTTTATAAATAGTTTAAACAGTACTTCTAATGGTATATACCATTAGGTAAGCTTAGCAGAAGCTTAGCAGACGATCATTACCTAGACTGGAGCAGGGTTTACACTTATAAATACTAAGCTTACATTTTTAATAAGAGGTAAAAGGTGGAGTAAGATAAGCTTAGTTTTAAGATTAAACTTTAAAGGTATATTAGGTACTTAGTTAAATACGTAACCTTTAACATCTACTGCGTTTAATACCTGTAACTGAAAATAATGTTTACGATACGTAATATAATGTTTAATAAGAAGCTCTTTTATAAAAAGGAAAGTGAGGAAGTAAAGGCATTACTAATACAGGTTACTTAATAATTACTTAACTTTATTAAAATTAAGCTGCAGATATAAGACGCTTTATCTGTACCTAAGCTTCTTATTAATATTCTAAACCTAAATATTACACCTACACTTACTAATAATAAAGCTTTAACCTTTAAATCTAATAATAAAGATACTCCTAAGGGTTAAAACTTAAAGGTAAGTGTGCTTAGAGACAGAGTAACGCTTTTTTAGATTAAAAATAAGCTTATAAAGCTTAAGGAAAGCTCTATAAGTATTAAACTAGGACTTTTAACCCTAAAGTTAACACTAGAGGTTAAAACTTAACTTTAAACTTAAGGCTTATACCCTTACCTAATTAGTAAGAGTACTAGATTACCTTTTACAAATTATAATAAGCTTAAAGAGATTAAAGAGCTTTTTAAGTAAGGGTCTAGATAATAAGAAACTCTAAAACAGTCAGATAAGGCTTTTACTAATAATATAAAGCCATATATAAATTTTAAGGAAAACAGCTACCTGTAAAAGGACAGTTATAATAAGATATTTATAACCTTTAAGTATAAAGCTTTAAAGGAGTATAAAGATACCCTATTAGAAGATTTAACTAAAGATATTATTACGGTCGCAGAACTGGAAATATAAAACATATACTTATAAATTAACTACCCTCTTACTTTAAGATAAAGCAGGAGACTTTAAGGGCAGCTAGCTCCTCTTAGATTACCTAAGTTAGTAATTTATACATTCACTATTTAAATCTATAATAAAATAAGAATTAATTACCTAATTTTTAATAAAAGCTCTATAAGCTTCTTTATAACGTTTTTACTTAATTAGTAAATAGTAGTTAAAAAAGGGAGCAGAGCTTATAGGACATTACACACTGTGTTTTAAATAGCAGTACTTTAAGTAAAGGTAAAGCTTAACACAGCTTTAAGCTTACCTTACCTTTACAGAGATAACCTCTCTAAACTACAGCTTTTAAAATATTAAAGGGATCTTAAAAACCACACACTTAACCCTAAGTTTAAAGAGGTGTATTAAGCTAAGATATAGCACCTCCTTTATAAAGGAACGTAATATAAGATAAAGCGTGCTGTAACGCTCTTACAGCCACTCTTATTTAAATAAATGTTTACTTATAAGTTCTGTAAAGATAATACACTTAAGAAGTGTAAGGTTAAAATCTGTATGAGAGGTAACCTTTAAGAGGTTAACACACTTTAAAACACCTATATAGTGACTTTAACTGCTTACTTATTTAGGATAATAATAACATTTACTATTTAGTAAGACTTAAAAGTCTAGTAGTTTAATATAGTTTAGGCCTTCTTATACACTACGTAAGACGACGACTTCCTAGTAATATGTAAGCTTTTAAATAGCTTTAAGGAAGAAGGCTTTTATTACAAGCTTAAATAAACGTTATATAGCTTATAAGACTTACTACTATTATAGTATAAGGAGTTCACATTAACATTAAAAAAGCTTAACCTTACCCTTTTAAATAAGGAGCTATACCTTACGTTTAATAAAAGTAAAACTATATTTATACTTTTTTACGTAAACGACTACTTTATAATGTTTGTAAAAAAGCACTGTAAAGCTGTAGAAGTAATTATGTAGGAGCTCCACATATAGTATAAAGTTTATAAAAAGGGAGAGATCTCTAGTTTTATTAATATTTAAGTAATTAGGGATTAAGGTGAACAAAAGCTTTAGCTAATCTATAACTAATACATTAAGAAGATCATTAAACGGTATAACCTTTTAAAAGGTATATTTTTAAGCATCCCCCTCCCTGGTGTAAAACTCCTTAAGAATATAAGGAGCGTGTTAAAGGTAGAAGTTAAGGAGTATTAAGAGCTTATAGGATCTATCTTATATATAGTAATTATAATTTAACTAGATATAGCCTTTTCAGCCTCTATCCTCTTACAGTTTCTAATTAACCTAAGCCTAAAGCACCTAGCTGTAATAAAGTAGATAATCAGGTACCTGTACGGCTTACAGTACGTGGGGATTAAGTATAAAGGAGTAGGGTAAGAGGTTTTTATAATTACTAGCGACACTTCTTTTATAGATAATATAAAGACACGCCACTTATTATAAGGGTATATTATAATGCTCTTTAATAGCGTAATTAACTAAAGAGCTGCTTATTAATATACAGTTATAATGTCTTTAATTAAAGTTAAGCTATTTACACTTATATATACAGCTAAGGAAATAATAGTATTTAAAAGGCTTATAACAGATATTACTTATAAGCTTAACTTAATATAGAGGATCTTTTATAATAACTAATAAACAATACAGTTAGTAGTTAAAGAGAACGAGAGAGTAAACATTAAGCTTTAGCACGTTAATATCTATAATATGTAAGCTTATTAGGAGTATGTAAAAGGCTTATTTAAAGTTACGTATCTGCCCACGTAATAAATGTTAGCTAATAGACTTACTAAACTGCTCTCTTAACAGCGCTTTAAACACTTCATAACGCTTATAAAGTTAGAGGACACTGGTTACATTAATTATAAAAGTAAAAGAACTATTATAAAGGAGCTGAAAGATTAAGGGAGCACTGCTTTTACAGTCTCTACACGTAATAGCGCATCTGCACCTAAAGGTATAATAAATAATAAAATAAAAACGACAGGTAGTTAGATAGTGTGCTTAAGCGCGGCTTGCTAGATCGACGAGCTTACTAATTAGGGTTATAACTTACTTTTTAAAAGAGCTGGAGCTCCCTGCACTATTAATAACAGCACCCTTAATTAACTCCTCTTTACTTTACAAAGTTAAAGGTTTTATAAGGAGCGTACGTAACACTACTCTTTATTTCTTAAGCTCTTAACATAAGTAGTTAAAATGGAATAGCTTATAAAATATACTGTACTTATAAAAGCCGGCGCACTAGCCGCTATAGCAGTAAGGAACTTCTTAGTAAAGGGCTTTATTAAGAAAGGACTAAACAGTAAGTTAGTAAAGTATATAAATAAGTTAATAGAGAATGTACACCTTTATATAGGAGTGTCCACTTATATAGCGAGCATAGTAAGCTAAAACGCCCATATGGTTAAAACAGCAGCTATTACTATTACTAGTAATGGCGCTTTTAAAGCACCTAAGGTAAGCTTTACCACACTTATTAGTAAGGGTAGGGTGTAGGGACTTAAGGGCGTAGCGAGTGGGTGATTAAGCTAGTTTACTAATCTTAAAGTTAGCAAGTTAAGTATTTATTAAGAAAAGAGCGGCTTATATAAGGGTTTACAGATTAGCTACACTATAAGTAAAGTAATAAAGAGTTATAAGAGGCTCCTCCTCCTCCTTATCCTTATCCTTATCCTCCTCCTAGTAGGAGGGTAAGTAAATAGGTAAGATTAAGTTAAACGGCTTAGGTAACGGGGTTAAAGTGCAGGTGCAGGGCGTAAGCTTTTTAACACTTAAATTAAAATCAGTTATTACTTTTAAATAATAAGAATAAGCGAAACTTACACTGTAAGCACTCTCTGCTTATTAAGAAGCTTTTAACTGTAATTAGTTAGAATTAAAGCAGAAGAAAAAGTAGTAGAAATACTTACAGACGAGATTAATTACGCTTTTAATGAGATCTAGAAGGCGTAAAAGCAGGTTAGTAAGCAGAAACGACAGTTTTTCTAAGTAGAAGGAGCAGGACTTACGTTTTCTTAAGGCGTAAGCCTGCGGTCTTTACGTTAGCTATAGTGGCCGGAAGCGGGGACGAGAATAGTAGTGTTCTTAATTTTTTATGTTCGCTTAAAGAAAGTAAACAAATAGGGAAAGATCGCGAGCTTTTAGCATAGAGTTAAGAAGCTTAGACTACTGTATAAGCTTACCGTTTTGGGTTTAACGCGCGCTGAAAACGCGACTACACACTAACTCGAGCGGTATAATTTGGGAAGTTACAGGCTTTACTAGCCTCCGGACCTTATTATTTTCTATCTACAGCGAACTTCTTTTCGAACGTTCAGGCGCTTAGAACTGCGTTCTGAGCACCTGGGGGGTGTGTCGAACTACAGCGGCAGTTCTTAGCGCTCAGGCGCGCAGGCGCCTTACCGCTCCAGGCTTGCCTGGAGCGCAGGGGCCTTAGATCATGTGCTCTCCCCACATACAGGGAGCTTCCATTTATATATAACTGGGGAGTGCTTCGCACTCCCCTTTTCTACCAAATTAAGTCACTTTGTAACTGCACTTCCACTGCTCCTGAGCCCCTTGTTCCTTAGCTAAAACGTTCCACAGAAGCCTATTAAGCAACAGGCGCAATATAGTTAAGGCATGAAAGTTAATCGTAGTAAACCAGATATGCTTGGAATATTACCACTTTAGCTGTGTAAAACTACGGCTACTTGATACGTCTCTTCCCACTCCCATTGCTCGTGATAACACTTTCCTTAGGTCGTCTGCTTTTGTAACACAACGCTTATACTAGATATTTTGAAGGGGCGCATATATTTTAAAGTTCTCATTAACCCGCAACGGTAATATCTTGGATGGAAAAGTTAAAAGGATAGAAAGTAGTAAACGGCTGCTACTTGACTAGGGAAAGCGACTTGTTACGTGCATGGGGGCTGGTGTTCCAAAACGAGGCCCAGGTTTGTCCTCGCAAACACACCAACCCATTCCTAAAGACGTAGGCGTCTTGGTGAGACCCAATAAAACCAAGAACACCCCCTTAAATTTCTAACCAAGAGATAATCAAGGGCCAATTTTCTTCACACTCGCTATGAATCCTTTGACTTTGGTGATCAGCGCTGGCTCAAGTTCTTCGTCCAGCTACCAACCAAAATGCGTTGCCCTCTTCTTGATCCTCTGAACAGGTGTCCTCGCTGTGAGATTCCTCATAGTCTGCAGGTGCACATCCAAATCTTGCTGCTCAAACGGCGTCTCGGCCCTCTTCCAGCCAAGGTGCTGGGGCAATTGTTCGTGCTCGAAGAAGAACACCAACCAGCTCCTCTTCACCGTCGCGGTCTTCTTATCCCCTATAACAATGACGTATGCCGCCGACTCTCCCAAGCTGAAACCGTCACCGAGCCGCGACATGCTGTACTCAGGATTTGCTGCCTTGGACGTCTTGATCCTCGCTGTGCGGGCGTTGGCGGACATTTGCAAGTCAACCGTCTCACTTGTCCAGTAGGTCTTGGTCTCGTCGAAGATGCTTTGGTTGAATGCGATAGTGCTGCCGAAGTGTGCGTCGGACCGACTGCTCGTGTGTTAGCAAATGTTTGGTCATATTCCTGTTTACCCCCAATTTGAAGTCGAAGAACTCGGTGGCTGAGTAGTTCCCTATCCTCAGGCAAAAATATCAGGGAAGAAAAATCGAATTACGAACCTGAGACTAGCGTCATGCTCCAGGATATTGTGATTCCCAAGGTCATTGAGGGAGAAGCTTGTGGCGTTGGGCTTGGGGTTCGTGGTCACGCCGAAGTCGAAGAGAAACCCGCCCAGCGTCTTGTTGATGTGGAGCCCGTCAAAGAGCGCGTTAGCCGCTATTTCGCGGGTGATGTCTTTCCCGTCGTGTGGAAGAAAGCCGTGGTTGGCAAGGGTGTTGAGCATGGGACAAGGTCCCCGAACTAGACGTGGGTGTGATGTTAGTACTTTCTTTGGGAAAGAAAATCTCATATTCTTGGTTATGTTACCGTCATAGGCTCCTGGAGGCGACCACTTGTCGAAGCTCGCCAAGGCTCGACTAGCGGTCAGGAGGGTTGTGATGATTCTGAACTTCATTTTGGTCGAGTTAGTGGGTCCGGATGACATTTGACTCGACGTGGGTTCAAGCGGCTCGGGTGACATTGGGACTCGGTGAGCTTTATATACCCACAACATCCCGGCTATTCACACCTGAGCGGAGTCCCGGGTTGGAACTTCCTCGGCAGAAAGCCCATGCATCCCCAATACATACTAGACTCCGGGGCGGCG